>SXGQ01321395.1_pt1 | contig 16944 bp, 2 predicted proteins | sample 3178371 | NCBI WGS metagenome assembly SXGQ01 (sample SAMN11356859, study PRJNA531348) | freshwater metagenome | isolation source: freshwater sample F1-20 | place: China: Fuxian Lake, Yuxi | collected 2017-12-25
ACTTTGATGCCGCCTGTGCCGTTTGCCGCCACCGCAGATTTCTTGGCGGCCGCAAGCACCCTGTTCTTGGCTTCGTTCTTCACATCGGTGACGCCCACCGCGATACTCACCAGTCCCGCACTGAGGGCCAGTGACGTGACCTCGGCATCCACCTTTGAGCGATCACTGGCTGAGATCAACACGCCGCCGGCAGCAGTCACCGTCGCATCCGAGACCCTCGCTTCGACGTCGCCGTTGAGGATGTTTTTCGCGAGCGTGATTCCTGCGGCGGCTGATCCACCGAGTGAGATTGAAGCAGCCGCAGCTGATGCGTAGGTGTGTGATGTGATGCTGCCGACTTCCTGGGCGACCACCGAGATGCCGCCGGCTGTCGAGTTGATCCCGGTTGCATTGGCCACCTGAGCCGCGACGGCGTTGTTGATTTCATTGGTCGCTTTTGCCACGCCGACGGCGATCGAAGCCCCTATCAAGCCGATCGAGGCCGCCACCGAGACCGCGCCGGCCTCAGCATTGATCGCTGAAGCATCGGACGCGAGCAGCGAAATCGAGGAAGCCGAAATACCCTTCGGACTTCCCGGGGCGGTCAGTCGGGTGTCGCCATCAATTGTTGCCCGCACCTCGTGACCGATCCGGTTGACCACGTTGACTCCGGCACCGCTGGCCGCGAGCCCGACCACACCGCCGCCTGCCAGAGCCACCGATCCAGCCAACACAAAAGCATCGATCTTTTCATCAGCGATCGCCGAAACGGTCAGGTCTCCGAGCGCGGCAATGCTGCTGTTGGTCACCGTGGCAAAGACGCCGGTGCGTTGTTTGTCTCCCGACTGGTCGTAGCCGATGAAGTTGCGGGAGATTGCGGCTCCGATTGAGAGCCCGGCCCCGGCAACCCCACCGACCCCGACCGCGGCGGATGCGGCAACGACAGTGGCCACGATCCGCGACTTGTTGTCTGCCGCCAGGGTCACGTTCTTGGCAGCGAGGACCGTACTGTTGTCGATGCCGGCCGAGGTGGTGCTGAGAATGACGTTGGTGGCGATGGCGCCGGCCCCACTGATCGCTCCGCCGAACACGCCGCCGAAGCCGGCTGCGAGCGAGGCAGCCGCCACGCGTGCCGTGATCGTGCCGTCGGCCAATTCCCAGAGGTCGGTGTTGGAGTACTCTTCGTTGGCGAGGTTCCGCACATCGGGACTGATCTGCCTCCAGCGATCGGTTTTGCTGAAGTTTTCTTCCCAGAGATTGATGTCGCTCGATCCCGCTTTGACCCATTCATAAATCGCTCCGGCAATGCCGCCGGCCGTGTGGCCCCGGGCGACCCTGACGGTGGTGCCGTAGGGGGTGTCGTCGCCCTTCTCCCAGCTCTCGACCGTGGTTTTTTTGTCATCGGTAGTGGCGTCAGGATCACCCCTGCCGTTCTGGGAGGAGTAGTCGGCCTCAAAGCCGCGATAGCGGTAGACACGGCCCGGTTCCCCTTTGTCGCGGGAGAAGGAATCGGCGAGTCGTACGGTGTCCCCGGCTTTGAGCGTCACCGTGCCCGCCGGAGCGGTGGCCGTGTTATAGGTGGCGGTGGGAACGTCGCCGCCGATCGTGTGGGCCCGAATCGTGATGTCACCGGAGGCGTTCACCGCCACGGCCTTGCTGATCGAGGCATCGACGACGTTGGCAATCTCATTGAAGGCAGAAGAAATGCCGACCGCCAGCGAGATGCCGACCGTGCCGGCGGCTGAACCGGCGATCGAGGCCGCGAGGGCATCGGCCCGAATGCTGGTGTTGTCTGTCGCCGTGATGCTGATATCGGTGGCTGAAATGCCGGCGCTTCCAGGAGCCAGGCCATCGCCGTCGATAAAGGCCCTGACGAGTGTTCGGCCCCTGTTCTCGACGCCCACCCCAGCGCCCCCAAGGGCGATTCCCGCGGCGCCACCCCCGCCAATCGCCACTGAGCCGGCAAACGTGATCGCGTTGATCGTGCCGGCAGCTTTGGCGTCGAGGGTCAGTGCATGAGCGGCCGTAACGGCCGAGTCCTTGATGAAGGCCTGCACCTGGGAGGCGCTCCCGACACCCGTGGGAATGACCAGCTGCCAAAGGTCGGGATCGCCGAAGTCCTCACCGGCGAGTGACGCCACCCGCTCCAGTCGCCAGTCTTTATTGGCCTCCCAGTCTCCGTCTGCGTCTTCCTTGCCGTCGTAGTCGGCACGGGGAATGCTCGACAAAACTTTGTTGGTGTCGTGGGTACCTTGCCAGACATAAATGGCATTGCCCAGCTTCGAATCGATCACCCGCACCCGGGTCTCGTGGTCCTTATCATTCTTGAGCGAAAGCGGCGTTGCACGCGTGGAATCCACATCGTAATTCTTCTTCGCGTCACCGATATAGCGATAGACGTCGCCAGCGCGGATGCCCTCGAGCACCTTGACCGTCATGCCCGGGGTGAGGTCCTGCAGTTCGTCCTTGGTTGTGTAGTTGGCCGTTTCAGCGGTGGGATCGACCCCGATGAAGTTGCGGGCCAGTGCGAAGCCGACCGATGCGCCGACGCCTGCTGTTCCGCCGGCACCTACGGCTGCGCTTGCTGCGGCAACGAGTGCGCCGATCGCGGAATCACTGACGGCATCGACGTCAACCCTGCCTGCGCTTTTGACAACGCTGCCCGCTTCGACGTAGGCATTGGTGCGGCTGAGAATCGTATTGCGAGCCACCGCTCCGGCGCCGCTGACGGCGATCCCTGCCGTGCCGCCCCCGCCGATGGCGAGCGAGGCTGCCGCAGTCAGGCTGCTGATCCGAGAGGTTGTTGTGGCCGCAATCACGACATCGCCGACCGTGGTGTCGAGCGAGTCATCAGCCCGGCTGACAAAGGCCTCGACGTTGTTGCCGATGTGATTGGTGGCCAGCGCCACGCCGACGGAGAGGGCCACTCCGGCCTTGCCACCGAAGGCCGCGGCGATCGTGGCTGCCCCGGCGATCGATTGGATGACGGCGGTGTCATGGGCTTTGATGCTGACGGTTTTCGCCGTGATGCCGGCAGCGGCCAGGGGCCCGGCAGCATTGCTGTCGTCGCCGTCGATGAAGGCCCTGATGTTGGTGGCGATCTTGTTGGTCGCCGACACCCCGGCGCCGCTCACTCCCACGCCGGCCTTGCCGCCTGCGGCGATGGCGGCTGACCCCGCCAGCACCATCGCGTCGATCTTGGCATCACTGCTCGCGGCGATGTCGAGGCCGCCCCCAGTGACGATGCTCGAGTTCCGCGCGAAGGCCTGCACCTCCGCGGGGGAGCGATTGCCGTCGAGATCCCAGCCGATCATGTTCTCGGCGATCGATACGCCGATCGAGGCCCCGACACCCGCCTTTCCGCCCAGCCCAATCGAGACCGCGGCGGCCGCCACGGTCGCGTTGATCAGCGCCGCGTTGTCGGCCGTGATCGACACGCTGTCGGCCTTCGCAATCGTGCTGTTGTCAACGAAGGCATTGGTCCGGCCCAGGATCACGTTTCGCGAAAGCGCACCGGCTCCGCTGACGGCGAGCCCGCCCTTGGACGCGCCCACTCCGGCGGCCAGCGACGCGGCGATCGAGCGGGCCGTGATCGACCCATCGGCGAGCTCCCAGAGCTTCGTGTCGGAGTAGTCGCTGATGCCGAGATCCCGCATATCTCCATCGAACTTCTTCCACAGGCTCGAGAGGGTGTAGTCGGTTTTGCTCAGATCGACGTCGTCATCCTCGCCGAGGTAACGGTAAACGTCGCTCCCCTTCTTGACGGTGTTGCCCGTGTGGAGGGAGAGCTCGGCCGGCTCCCAGAGTTTCGTGTTTGCATAATCTTGATTGGTCAGGTTGAGTGTTTTTCCGTCGCCGTCGTTGTCGTCGCCGACGTAGCGGTAGACCGCGGTACCAACTTTGACCGTATCGCCCTCGAACACCTCGGCGGAGGGTTGGCTCGACGTGTGATCGACGGCATCGAAGTCGTAGTCGGCCACGAACCCGCGGTACGCATACGTTCGTCCGCCCTCGCCACCGTTCTCGTAGTCATCCGCAAGCTTCACCGTCTGGCCCACGGCGAGCGTCTGGCTGCCCGAATTGGAGGTGAAGTCGGGTGGCAGCAGGGTCTCGCCGAGCGTCCGGGCCTTGATCGTGATGGGGCCGGTGCTCCTGACGCTGTCGGCATTGTCGATCGTGGCCGTCACGTCGTTGTCGATGACATTTTCCGCGAGCGCGACCGCGATCGAAATCCCGGCGGCCGATCCGGTGGGGCTGAGCGCCACGGCGACGGCCGCCGCCCCGGTCGTGGCGTCGATCCTCGCCGAGTCGACCGCGCTTGTGCTGATGCCGCCGGCCAAAATCCCCGCGGCTGCGCCGGCTCCATCGCCATCGATCGAGCCCTCGACGTTCATCTTGATCCGGTTGACCGTCTGGGCTCCCGCTCCGCCGAGCCCCACGGCATTCTTCCCGACGGCCACCGCCACGGAGGCCGCTCCCACAAAGGCCTCGATCTCGCCGGCGGACGTGGCCGCCACGGTCAGCGGACCCGTGGCTTGCACGCTCGTCTCCTCGAGATACGCCCGCACCTCGACCGCTGCACCGCCGGCGGCTTCGACGACGTTCTCCGAGAGGGCGACGCCGACCGACGCGCTGCCGGCACTCTTGCTCGGCGCGATCGCGGCCGAGACCGACGCCGCCACGATGGTCGCGTCGATGACGGCATCGCTGGTGGCCGTCACCGAGACGGCCCCGTCGCTCGTGATGCCGCTATTGAAGGCGTAGGCATTGGTCTTGCCACCGATCGTGTTGTTGGCCACGGCGCCGCCGCCGCTCAACGCCAGGGCGCTTTTGCTACTGGAATAGCCAGCCGCGACCGACGCCGCCACACTGACGGCTGTGATGGTGGTCGTGTTGACCGAGGACACGGCCACACCCACCGGCCCGGTCGCGACGACCGCGCTCGAGGTGACATGGGCGAGCTGGTCGACGCTCACCGTGTTGTAGGCGAGCGACACGCCCACGCTCAGCGCGCCGCCGTTGCCCTTTCCGGTGCTCACTCCCGCCGCGATGCTCGCACCGTAGGTCTCGGCGTCGATCGTGGCCTTGTTGGTCGTCGTCACGGTGACGCCCTTGGCGGTCACGCTGCTGCCCGTGACCGCAGCCGTGAGATCGACGTCGATCGTGTTTTCCGAGTAGGCGCCCGCGCCGGAAAGAGCCGTCCCCCCGCCCCCACCCGACTTTCCGACAGCGGCCGCCCCGGCAAGCGTCAGGGCGTCGATGTCGGTGGTCGACGCCGCCGTCACCTCGGTGACCCCGGCCGCGAGAACGGTCGAGTCTGACACGCTCGCTTCGACGATGACGTCTTCGATCGTGTTGAAGGCGACCGCAGCCCCGATCGCGGCCGACAGGCCGCTGCTGCCGCCCTGGGAACTGGACGCCACCGAAATCGCCACGCCGCCCGCGTCGGCCGTGATCGTCCGCTCGTCATCCGCGGACACCCGCACCTTGCCGCTGTTGGTCGTGGTGACGCCGCTGCCGCGCACCCGCGACCGCGCGTTGCCCCGCACCGTGTTGACCGTCACGGAGCCCGCGCCGGAAAACGACTTGCTGCTGTTGCTGCCGGTGGCCACGGCGAGGGCGCCCGCGATGGCGATCGCCTGGATCTCGGCGGCTGAATCGGCCGTGATGGCCGCGTCCCCCGCGACGGTCCAGACGACGTTCTCGACGAGTGATTCCACGTCCTGATCGATCTCGTTGAACACCAACGACACCCCGGCCGCGAGGGATGTGGAGTTGCCCTGGGCCTTCGGGCTCTTGAGCAGCGAGGCGCTCACGGCGATGCCACCGCCGACCCCGATGATCCGTGACTCGGTGTCGGTGGCCGACACGGTCACGCTGCCCGCGCGGAGCGGATCGGCCACGGTGCCGGTGTTCTTGATCGTGGCGAGCGTGTCAGAGGTGATCGAGTTGATCGAGATGCCGGCCGCGACCGCCAGGCTGAACGAGGCGGAGTCCTTCGAGTCGGGCGGAATATTGAGGCTGGCCGATGTCTTGGACACGGCCACGGCGATGGCAGCGGCCACGGCCGTGATCTGGGAACTGTTGGTGGCGATGACGCTCACCGCTCCCGAAACGGCGACATCGGTTCCGTCGAGCAGCGCCTTGGCGCCGCCCCCGATGCTGTTGTAGGCGAAGCCGGCACCGATCCCGGCCTTGCCGCCGAACGCGATCGCGCCGGCCACGGCCACGATCGACGTCGCGTCCTCGGCGACGATGCTCAGGCTCGATCCCGTGACCGCACCGCCGATGAGTGTGGCGACCGTGTCGGTGTCGATCGTGTTCACCGCCACCGAGCCGGCCACGCCATATCCCTTCGGCGCGCCCCCCAGCCCGGCGGCGACGGCCCAGATCCGGCCGGTCGCGTCGGCCTTGACGGCGACCGCCCCGACGTCGGAGAGCGACGAGCCCTCGACGAGAGCGCGGGTCGTGCTGTCGAGGACGTTCACCGACACCGCCCCGGCGATGCCGACGGCCTTGTTGGTGTTTTGTGACACGGCCACGCCGCCCGACACCGCCACGTCGTACGTGGCATTGGTCGCCGTGACGGCGAGCCCGCCGAGATTGGCGAGGACCGCGTTCCGCACGATCGCCTCGGCCGTATCGGTGATCACATTCACCGACACGCTGCCCGATGCCGCCACGCCATATTTCTGCCCCCCGAGCGACTCCTTCGCCTTGGCGGCCTTGGAGCTCGAATCGGGTTTGTCGTCGGTGTTCGCGGCGGCCAGGGTCGCGGTCACGACGAGTCCGTCGTTTTGGGCTGATACCGTGGTCTTGCCAGTCGACGACAGGGATCCCCGCACGTTGGCAGGCTCGAGCAGCGAGTGAGCCGTACCCGTCGCAACGCTGGCGTCGAGATTCACGATGCTGCCCGCGCGGTTGGCAGAGTTGGAGGAGAGCTGGATGGTGCGGGCATCGACCACCGTGACGAAGTAGGTACCGCCCGAGGTGAGCCCGCCGATGCTGGTCCCGCCCCCCGCGTCGTAAATCACCGCCTGCCCGTCGCGGAATGCGTGCAGGGTGTCGAAGTGAATCGTGTTGACCGCGCTATCGACAATCTGCACCGCGCGGAATGGTGCGCCGATGGCGTGCGCCGTGCCTGTGGCCGCCGTGGCATCCACGTCGATCCAGACGCCCCGTGCGGCGTCGTCGGCGGTCTTCGCCAGCCGGATCACCGTGTCGCTGACGCGGATCACGAAGTATTCGTTCTTGTTGGCCAGACCGCCGATGCTCGTGCCGCCGCCGTTGCTGTAGAAGACCTTCTGACCGGTGGCGAAACCGTGGCCGTATCCGAGGTCGATCGTGTCGACGTCGGCCAGCGGCTTGTCGGAGACGGCGACGGCGGGGGCGATCGCCACGCGGAGCGTGTGGGCCTCGCCGCTGGCGTTGGACCCGTCGATGTCGACGACCGGCAGCCGGTCGGTGAGCAGCGTGATCGTGAAAGCGTCCACGACCAGCACGCGATAACTGCCGCCGTTCGACAGACCGCTGGCATCGACGCTGCCGCTGAAGGCGTAGGTGACGAGGCCGTCATCGGCAAGCCCGTGGGCTGCGGTGAACGTGATCGTATTGGCGGCCGCGTCATACGCGGCCCGGCCCTGGCTGAGGGCGAGCGCGGCCTTCCCGGACGGCGTCAGCGTGCGGGTGCCGCTGCCCCACGGGCCGGCGCCGAGATCGACCACGAGGGGATCCAGATCCGTGGTCCTCATCAGACGCACGGCCGTATCACCCACGAGCGACACGGCGTAGGTCGCCCCCTGGGTGAGGCCGGCGATACCCGTGCCCCCGCCGTTGTCGTAGATCACCCGGTCGCCGCCACGCAGGCCGTGCGCGTAGCCCAGATCGATGGACTCCTCGGAGTCATCGACCACATCCGCGGCCACGAACGGCGCGGCGAAGCCTTGCAACGTGCCGCTGGCCCCTGCCTTCGTGAGGTTGACGACCTCGGGAATCGCCTTCCGCGCGTTGGCCAGAGTGGCCGCCAGTTGGAAGGCATTCGGATTCGCCGCATCAGGCACGACGTAGTACGTGACGCCATTGACGAGCCCGCCGATCGCCGTGCCCCCCCCGGTCCGATAGACGACTGCCTGCCCGAGCACGAAGCCGTGCGGCCGGCCCAGATCGATGCTCTCCGCGGCACTCACCACGGCGGCGGCAGGAGTGAAGACCCGTCCGAGATTGTGGCTGCTGCCTGTCACGCCGTCGGTGTCGAGGGCCAATCGCAGGCGATGTGCCGTGCCGGATCCCGGATGGGCGGCGCGATTCAGATCGATGGCGTCGCCGTTGGCCGCGTCGGTCGCGGACAGGGCCAGTTTCACCGTCGTCGCATCGAGGCGAATGACGAAGTACGTCGTGCCACTGACGAGCCCGCCCAGGGCACCGCCGCCCCCGGCGTCGTAGACGACGCCGTCGCCCGTCTCGAATCCGTGGACGTAGCCGAGGCTGATCGTGTCGGAGGCGTCGCTGATCGCGCCGGCGGCGAAGCCCGGTGCGGTCTGGTTCGCCTCGGCGAGTGAACGCGCCAGCTTCACGCTCCTCGGGCTGATCCGCCGCACATAGTAGAGGCCGCCGTCCTGCAGGCCGCCGATCGCGCCCTCGTCGCCCGAATCGCTGTAGCGAACGGAATCCCCGGTGACGAAGCCGTGCACGGAGCCGAGATCGATCGTGTCGGAGGCGGCGTCCACGCCGGTTGCCGGAGCGAACCTGCCGCTCCCGAGCACCGCATCCTCGTTGCCGATCAGGGCGCGGGTGGTGCGGGTGATGATGTTCGTGCCGACGGTGATCCCGAAGCCGACGCTCTTGCCGACGGTGATCCCACCGGCCACGTTCAGATTGAAAACGTCGTCGAAGGCTTTGACATCGACCGTACCCGCGGACACGACGACCGCCCCCTCGTCGATGCGGGCGAGCGTGGTGTTCGTGATCGACACGACGTTCGCGACGCCGTTGAAGCCTCCCTTGCTCGACTTGCCGCCCGAGAGCCCCACCGACACGTTCGTCGTCAGGGTCGTGGCATCGACCTTCAGGGCAGACGCCCTCACCATCGCACCCGACTCGATGACCGCCGTCGAGACGGCGTCGGACTGAACGTAGCCCACCGACCCGCCCACGCCTCCCTTGCTGCCGCTGTTGCCGTACACGCTATTCTGCGTGTTGCCCCCGGCCAGCGCGTCGAAGAGCGTCTTGAAGTTGCCGGTGAAGTTGGCGACCGCCACGTCCACCTTCGACGTCACGTCGACGGTGCCGGGGGTCGTGCGCTTCTGGTTGATCTTCGCGCCGGTCTCGATCCGGGCCGTGGCCCCGGAGTCGAGGATCAGCGCGTTGCCCGACAGCGCGATCCCGACCTTGTTGCCCTCCGACCGGCTCTGGGCCCATGTGGTCACATAGCCGTCGGCCCCGAAATTCGGATCACCGAGATGATTCAGGATGACTCCCAGAAACTGGGTTGTTTCCGTGTAGGCATGCTTCTGATCGCTGCCCCCGTTCACCGTGTTGATCTGTGTCCAGGGCGTCTCGTAGGGAAGGCTCGTCAGCGACGTGACGAGAATCGCGCCGGCCGCATCGACCTCCGCCCCCGCCCCGATCCACGCATTGGCATGGTTGGCATAGTCGCCGTAGGAGACGCCGACGCCATAGGTGACGCGACCTTCGACGGTCTGGACGTTGGGCTCGATGAACACCGCCGCTGTGCCCTGGCTCGTAATGTCGGGGCGGTCGAGCACGTCGGCCCGCACGGTGACGCCCCCGCCCGCCGAAACGACCGCCGTGCCAGCGATCCAGGCGTTGGCCGTCGCATCGGTGCTCGCGATCCCGACGACGATGACGCCGACGGATCCCCCGGCGGCCGACGACGGCGGCTTGGCGCCGGCGGGATTCCGCAATACGGTGGCGATCAGGGCGGCGATGCCCGCCGTCAGGCCGGAACTCCCCGTCAGGGTGTTCATTCCGAGCCGCGCGCCCTGAAGATACTGTGACCACTTCTTCGCTCTTTCCGACGCAAAATCGGACTGCCCGGCATCGAAGACGGCGACCGTCTTGTTCTTCGCGCTTACCGTCTGAGCGAGCACCGTCACATCGCCCGCCGAAGCCGTCACCTTTCCATGTACGGCCGCATCGGCCGTCGAGGTGGACAGATTGAGCGTGAAGCCGATTCCCAGAAACTGGTTCCGACTGCTTCCGGTTGCCGAGGAGGACAACGTCCGCTCGCTGCGTGCGATGACATCGACGTCGTGCCCTGCGCGGATCTCCGCTCCCTGCTCGACGGTGGCGTAGGCATGCTGCTCGCCCGTGGTGATCGTGACCGTGAAGGAGAACGGGTTCTTTGACTGAAATTTATTGAACGCCTTCCTTGAATCAGCGAACAATGATTCTCCTGCCCCTACGCCAGGCAGTTCGCGGCCGCCGCGGAACAGCAGGCTCGTGGCGTCGATCGTGTTGGTGTTGCGGGCGTTGATCAGCACGTCACGTGACGCCGTGACGAGCGCTCCACTGCCGACCTTCACCTCCGACCAGGCGGAGGAATCGAGATACGTCGCCGCGACCCAGGGGCTGACGGTGAAACTCTTCGCCTCCGACTTCGCGTCGGCCGTCAGTACCACGCTGCCATTGACGGCCGTGATATCGGCGTCACCGACGAGCACCTTCGCCGTGGCGTCGGAATCCTGGTAGCCGAAGAAAAACCGGAGGTTCGCCAGCAAGTTCAGCACGGACGTGCCCAAGCCCTTCGCCGACTTGTCGAAGTAGTCTGTGTCCCCGAGTTTCTCCTTAAGGCCGCTGTAAATCGGCAGTTCCGTCTCGTCGAAGAGCAGGTTGTTGTCGGCCGTGGCTGTGGCGATGATGTCGCGGCCCTGGATCACGACGCCGTCACGGATCAGGACCTGGGCCTCGACGTCCGATGGACCGTAGGCGACGGCGAACATCTCGTCCCGGGCCTCGAGCCGGATGTCACCGCCGCGGCCGAGCAGACCGTCGACCTGCACCGTGATGTCGCTGCCGACGGAAAACGATCCCGGTTCGCGAATCGTAATCAAGTCGCCGTCCTTATAACCCCCGCCGCGCTCGTGGATCACGACGTGCGGCTTGCCCTCACCGTCGGTGGTGATGTCGACCCGCAGGCCGGTGCCAACGCCCGTAACAGTTGTGGCCACGCTTTTATAAAACTTGTTCGGCGTCCATAGGTCCGTTGGTGTCGACTGGTTGTCGAGGCCCGCCGGAATGCCGTCGAGCAGCCCGTTCACCTCCATCGTGATGGAGCCAAAGGAAGTAAAGGGGAAGCCCGGCTCCCTAATCGTGATCAGTTCTCCGTGGCGGTAACCCGTACCACCTCGAGCGATCACGACATGTGGTTTGCCTTTGCCGTCGGTGGTGATGTCGACCAGAAGCCCGCTGCCAGTTCCGGACGACGTCGTGGCGACCCTCTTGTAAGACTGGTCGGCCTTCCATGCAAAAAACGAACGCGACTGGTTGTTGAGTCCGGCAGGAGTGCTGCTGGGGGCGGCGCCAGGGCGGGTGTCATGGGAAAGCAGTTGGGCAGCTGCCTTGATCTCGATCGTGGTGCCGGTGAGGTGGATGTCGCCGGAAGCGCCAGTTGACGTGCCGAGCAGGGCCGTGCCACTCGTCTGCCTGGTGGACAGCACGACGCCCGGGTTCACGACGACCGTGCCGCCATCGACTTTGATGGCTCCGCCGGAGGTGCTGACATTGGCGACGAACGTCGTGGTGGCCGATTCATCCTCGCCGGTGATCTGGATGCCGGCGCCGGCAGTGGCAACGGCATCGATGAGCAGGCTGTCTCCGCCGGAAAGCTGGACCCGGAGCGTGCCGTCAGGGAGCAGCGACGTGACGCTGGCCGCCGCGAAGCCCCGCGTCGCATAGTCCCAGAATCGATTGTTCGCATCGTCGCTCGCGAACCTGAGCTGGTTACCCACCTGCGAAAGCGTCAGTGTGTCGTCGAATGCGCTGCCCCGAAAACTGACCACACCAGTAACGCTCGTGTCGGCGAAGAGCGGCGACTCGATGCCACTGAAGGTGACTGTGGGATTGCTGAACCCCGTGACAGCACCGGCGGCGATTGTCCCGCCTCCCGTGCCGTCGGGGCTGACGATCGCGAGCACACCGGGACGATCGGAATCCTCGATCGCGAGGCCATCATGGCCGTCGGCGCCGCCGGCGATCGTGCCACTCAGGCTGCCGCCCGCCCTGATGATGAAGCCGTCCTCGTTGTTGGCGGCTCCAACCAGGTTTTCGAAACCGACGAACGCGACGTCGGTGACGAGGCCGGCGATCACCCCCCGCACCGTGCCGCGGTTGGCCCCCGTGATCTCCCAGCGGGCATCGCTTTCGGGCCCTTGCAACGTGTCGGCCTGCCCACTCCCGGTGACTCGCTGGAGGCCGAACAGGCCCGTCGCGGCGGCCGTGCTCGCGCCCGCTCCGAGTCTGACCGTCACCGCGGTCGACGACGCCGCATGGTCGAGCGTGTTTTTGCCGAGCCCGCCGACGATCGTGCCCGCCACGCCCGCTCCGTCGGCGACCACGAAATCATCGCGGTTGTCCCCGCCGAGGAGGTTCTCGAACGACTCGAAGTCGACGGTGCCGTAGGTCTCGACGTCGTCGAGCGAAGAGACGCTGCCGGCGGCGGCCCAGGGATTCGCACCGGGGCCGACGACGTTCAGCCGGGCCACGTCGGAATACAGTCGGATCGTCTTCGCGTCGACCACCTCGACGTAGTAGGTCGTCCCGGAGACCAGGCCGCTCGTATCCGCCGGTGAGCTGAGGCTGGTCGTGTAGACCATCACCTGCCCGCCGACGAGATTGTGCTCGGCCACGAAACGCAGGGTGTTCGCAGTGCTGTCGACGAAGACCGAACCGTCGAGTGTCGCTGTGACGCGGCTGGTGGTGACCACGCGGCCGGTATTCTGCGCAGACAGTGTCCACACGTTGTCGTCGCCGAAGCCGATGAGCGTGTCGCTGCCGCTGCCCCCGAGGACGCGATCGATCGTGGCGACCGCATCCCCGAAACTGACGGTCACCGCCACCGAGACGCCGCTGTAATCGACCGTGTCGGAACCGCCGGTGCCACCATCGACGGCGGCCCGCACGTCGGTCGCAACGCCGTTGACCATCGACTGGACCGCGGCATTTCCGGCGAACGAGAAGGTGTCGGCTCCGTCGCCACCGACGAGCGATTCGATCGACTCGAACGATGCGGCCGACGCCGAAGCCCCCGCATCCAGGGTTCCCGCGTAGGCCGTGGTGACGATCCAGTTGTGTGAAGCGCCGTCGCGGGCCAGCACCTCGTCCTTACCGGCGCCACCATCCACGGTCAGCGCGACGTTCGTGGTCGCGATCACGCCGACGAGGAGAGAGTCCGCGTCGGCACCGAGATCGACACGGATCGTTCCGGTCGCAGGCCTGGGCGCCTTCAGTGTCGCCACGAGACCGGGGGTCGGCGCGGCGGCATCGTAAAACGTGCCGGCATTGCTGGTGAGAACGATCTGCCCCGCCACAACCGGGTCGTCCGCAAGCGTCCACATCTCCCGCAGCGGGCTGCCGTGGATCACGAGCGCCGTGGCGGCGGCTTCGAACACCGATTCGACGCCGGAGTACTTGATCGACTTACCGTGCACCGTGGCGGCATGGCTGCCCGCGGTTGATTTCGGATTGAGGCGCGAATAGCTGCCGTCCTCCGCGTAGACGACGACGCCATCCACGCCGCCCGCCCCGCCGTCGAGCGTGCCGCTGATGCTGCCGTCACCTTCGATGACGAAGAAATCGCTTCCGGCATCCGAGCCCGTGAGGTTCTCGATGCCCGAAAACTCCACGACGTCTTCGATCGAGCCCGAATCAGCACCGCTGATCCGCCACAGCACGTCGATCGCCCGGCCGATCAGGGTGTCGCTGCCAGCACCGCCCACGACACCCGTCACGTTCAGCGATTTGCCCGTGCCGGTGGCCGTCTGGGCCGCGAGGTTGACCGTCACCGGCGACTCATACGCCGAGTAATCGAGGGCATTGCTTCCGAGGCCGCCATCCAGCGTGGCCGTGATGGAGGCGCCGTCAGCGAACGTGAAGACGTCGATGCCCGTACCGCCGACGATGCTTTCGACCGACGTGAAAGCGATCGCCTCTCCGAGCGTACCGGCGTCGGCCAAGGTCTCTCCGAGGCCGATGTTCCAGGCATTGTCGGCGACCGTGCTGAATATCGTGTCGCTCCCGCCACCACCGTCCACCGAGACCGCCGGAATCGTGACGTCGCCGAACGTGAAGGCGTTGGCCGACACGCCGCCGGTCAACTCCGCCCGCTCGAACCCGTCGAGCGTGAACGTGGCCGTGCCCACGGTGAGGGCCGAGCCCGTCATCGTGATGTTTGCATCGGCTGTCACGGCCACACTGTCGTCACCGGCCCCGACGAACGTGATCGATGCCTTCGCGCCCGCCAGCGAGAGCGACGCCGTGTCGAGTCGCAGAACGTCGGCACCGATGGTACCGGTCACGCGAATGCCACCCGACGACGCGCTCGCCGCAGTGGCGGACGAGACCACTGCCTGGGCATTGTCCAGCAACCGGTACTGGCTACTGATGGCGTCGAACGCGAGCGTCAGGTCGGTGTCGTCCGCATAGAAAAGGTCTGCGGCGAGCATGGCTCGGGCTTCGAGCGACTCCATCCTGCCGAACGCCAGCCCGCCAACTGAAGAGCCACGGCGCCTCGACGACGTCGAACCTGCCAACCGTCGCGAGGCCGTGCGCAACTTGGCGGCCGCCCGCAATGCCGGCCGCAGCCCGCGCTCGGCCAAGGCATTGAGCCACCGCATCCGCGAGTAGACGCGGCGATAGCTGTTTATCAGCACACTTTGGGCGTGGGAGTTTTGTTGATTCATCCTGTGCTCCTCGGATTCTTCCCGTGTGGGTCGTTCATGCGCAGGGGTCGTGCGCAGGGGTCGTGCGCAGGGGTCATGCGCAGGGGTCATGCGCAGGGGTCATGCGCAGGGGTCATGCGCAGGGGTCATGCGCAGGGCATCAGCCCGAAGCAAGATGCACCGCAGAATCGCGTGAAAGCCATTCCCCGCCAGAGGCCGCTCGCGCGATCCAAACTCGTTTCTGTGAGCGTGGGGGCCGTGCAGGAACGACGCTTGGAAAATGGTACTTAACACATAGCAAGCCTTCAACCTTCTTCGCTCGAGGTACCGAATCAGCCCTGAAAAGCCGTTCTGACGCCGGGGAAGGAGCCTTCGCCCCCTCCACAGAGCCTGCCGGGCGGGCAGGTGATCGCCGCCTTGCTTGGCGTCACCCCATCGAAAACGAACCCCCGCCTGCCGCTGACCGGCTTGGATTTTCCGCCGGCCGGCAGCGGCGTTGCCGGATCGGGGATGATGCTGTCCGCCGCTGCTCCCACGTTCCAGGATGCGGGATCTCCGCGATGCTCTCCGCCCTGCTCATCGACGATGAAAAGCCACCCACGAACGACTGCGGAAGCTCTTGACGGGGCACGCCAGCATCGAGGTCGTCGCACGTGGTCTCTCCCGCCGTGGCGATGCCCGGTGGCTCCGGTCTCGACCTGCTGCCGGCGGTGCCGGCCGGCACCCAGGTGGTGTTCGTGACCGCACATGAGAAGTATGCGGTCGAAGCCTGCGCAGTCTCGGCCCTCGACTATCTCGCCGAACCGGTCTGTCTGGAGCGGCTTTTCGAGACGGTGCACCGACGGGAGGAAAAGACGACGCTGCGGCGGCTGAAGACCGCCCTTGCGCGAGGCGAAGCTTCCCCCGACGACGGCGAGGACGTTCCCTGTGGATCGGACGACGAGTCGAGCGACGCGGGCACGGCTGCGGGCCCTGCCACGAGCCGCGGGCGGATGCGCACCGACATGATCCACTTGTCGCGCGCGAGCAAGAAGCGAGCAGCGGCTGGATTGATCGGTGACATCCGTTGGATCGAGTCGCTCCAGAACCACACCCGCGTGGGCCCGCGGAATGCGGGCCGCATCGCGGTCTTCCGACGGCGGCTCCGGGAGAGGGAGACCGACCTTCCCGCCGGCTTTTCACGCGGCTGGGGACGTCGCTCCTGGTGCCACCCGCGGTGATCAAAGAAACGGAATGGAAGTCGCGCGACGAAACGTTGATCTCGTTCGGCCCCGGCCTCGCGCCGCTCGTACGTGGCCGGCCAGCCGCACTCCGGCTGTAGCATCTGCTCGCCGGCGAAGGCCCCGGCCCGACGGAAGGATGTGAGCGTCGCGGAAACTCCGGATTGACCGCCAACTGGCGGGGAACCGATCCGGCGACGTGCTGCCGGTAGACGGCGCCCATGTCCTTCGTGAGCGGCGCGTGCCCCATGCTGTGGTCGACGGCGAACTGGTTGCCTGTCTCGGCACCGATCGTCTCGAACGACCGCCGGAGGCCGTCGAAGCCGATCCCCTCCCGGGCCACGCTCGACTTCTGCACCGCCTGCTTCATGGCGTCGGGGATGGCGTCATGAAGGACGATCTGGGGCTTGCCCCATTGTCGGCGTGGAGGACCTCACGGGGGTAGGGCATGCCGTTCCGCGTGACGACCAGGAGCCCCTCGGCCGATTCCTCCCTGGGCCGCTTCGCGGCTCCCATGGATACGACCGCGGCTTTCACCGCACTGATCGTCTCCGTCCGGAGGGGGCAACGCGGTTGGATCCCCGTCTTCACGCGGGCGTGGTCGAGCCGCCCTCGCTCGAGGTCGATGCACGAAGCGGGCAATCCCCCGAGGTCGGTGTTGCCCGACCCGGCATTGATGCGCAGGAGCACGCCGAGGCGCGCTTGCGATCCTTGGCGGCCAGGAATCGGTCGGCGAGTTCGGCAAGCTGTGAACGCCGGTTGAAAAGTGCAGCGCGCGGCGGCCGAAAAGTGCAGCGCTGGGATTGGGTTTGGAATCTACTCCGTCAGGTCACTTGCTCCAAGGATCG
>SXGQ01345142.1_pt1 | contig 16944 bp, 11 predicted proteins | sample 3178371 | NCBI WGS metagenome assembly SXGQ01 (sample SAMN11356859, study PRJNA531348) | freshwater metagenome | isolation source: freshwater sample F1-20 | place: China: Fuxian Lake, Yuxi | collected 2017-12-25
GGCAACGGAAGCGAAAAATATTCTTCACTCAATTTGGCGACGCGCAATCACAAACTGTGCGCCATCTCTTTACGCGGCCGGCGATAAATCGGCGTTTGGCAAGCGCAATCCGAGCAAATGATGCGGCAGCGTGGTGATCATGTAAAAGGCAATACTGGCAACGGCAAGCGAGTGCGCGCTCAAGCCGCCAAACAATAAACAGAGTGGAATCATGCAAGGAATTGTGGCCCACAGCAATGGCAGACTGATCACATGCACGCGCGCAAGACGAACCATAAAACCGCTTCGCGTGAATGGCACCGAAATCACAACGCTTGTGCAGGCCAAGCGGCGCGTGTGTCTGAATGCATGCACACCAAGAAAGAAAATGCCAACAGCAAATAAAGGATCTGCAAGCGCGGCCATGGTTGCGACCATAGCGTGCTCAATAAGATCAGCAATTGCGGCGCGCGGATTTCCTCGACGCGTTCGTGCGAATGCGCTTGCCAAAGCCAACGCCACGCCAGCGCCAACTCCAATCAAAGCGCATTGTCGCATCGGCTCGAGCGCGGGCATCCAGACGCTTGGCGCGCCATCTTGCCACGCGCTCAGCGCAATTCCAATTTGCTCAAACGGCGCCCAAGCGACAACTGGATGCGCGGCTATTGCCGTGCTTAACAACAGCAAGCCTCGGCCAAGTACCAATCCCCACCGCGCCACAAATCCATCGTTATCCGCGCCGACAGCGGTCGCATCAGCCATGCCAAAGTGGATGATGGTCAATGCGAAAAACAATAAGGTGGCCACGCCTGGCAGTATCGCCATCAACGCCAAGCACGCAAGCATTTGGCATAAATAGCCTGCAAATCCACTGATTCTGGACCAGAGTCCCACGCGTCCAGAGAGTCGGGCAGACACGACCCAGTCCGCGCATCCATGAGCCATTCCAAAGACCAGCAACGCAACCACAAATGGCCACGGCGCAAGATCAGTCGTAAATGCTGGATCGAAACACGCGGCCAATACTCCAAACCCCAACACACACCATGGCCATGCGCGCGCACCGACAAAAATAATTCGCCCCGCCTTCGCCACCTGTTCAGCGGATCTTTGCGATCCATTGAACTCGGCGGCGTTGGACGGGGCGAATTTCAAACTACATCTATCCAAATCTCAGGCTTTGTGTCCCAAAGCCTTCACGCCTTGGTAGCAGACCAAGCCGAAGAAGACCTTGTTGATGACGTCGGCCACGTTGTACAAAATTTCGCGCCAACTTTCGCCGTTGCCACCATTGAGCGCCATCAAGAAACCGATTGGATAAATAACCCAACCAATCAGCACGAACAGTCGCATGGTCTTCAAACTTTCTTGAATGCTTGCTGGAGCGGTCTGCATTGCTTCGGTGACTTTGGTGAACAGCGTGTAGACGATGTACAACCAAGAGCCGCAAGAAACCACATACCATGTCCACCATTGTTGACTTCCAACGACGCTTTCTTCAGCGACCCAAGCTGTGATCAACATCACAAATGACCAAAACAGCAGGCTTTTGAATAGCTCACGACCAGCTTTGCCCAAATTGAGCAGAAGCGGGAACTCCATCACAAGTAATGGAACCGTGATCAGCCAATCGATATATCGGTACGCCGTTGGGAATTGCTTGATCGTTGCGCCCGCGATGCGCTCACCATTTTCGTTGAACAAACTGGCAACGCCTTCGATGTAAATACCGCTCATTCTCCAGTAGTGGAAAGCTGCGACTCCACAAATAATTCCTGCCACAGTAACAACTGTTTGGTACTGGACTGGAACCGTATTGCGTTGAAGCCAAAAGTAAAACATTCCCGCGCCCATGGCGACGGTGCTGAGCCAAAACAAATACATGGTGATACCTTCCATGGAAAGTCCTGCATTGAGGGCTTTCATGGTGGTTGTCATATCTGCTGCGAGTGTCAACAATGTAAATCCTCCAATAATTGCATTTGCTCAATAACCCACAAGGATTTGAGCGCGTGCCAGTTCAATTGGGCGAAAGCCAATTTCACAACTCTAGCCCGCAAATCTTTGGCTTAAAAAAAAATTATGCAAGCGCAAATACATTTTGAACTTGAAAAAATTTCTTTAAAAATATTTTTGCTAAAGATATTTTTTACGCAGACTTACGAGCGTAGGTGGGGACGCACCTTCGGTTGTTATTGCGTTCGCATAAGAAGTTTTTCTGCGGCCTTGCGATGATCAGCCGAGGAATGTCCTGTGTCCGACCCCACGGGCGACACAACGTGTGATTGCGGATTGCCACTGATGATGCGCGAACCTTTGCTGAAAGTGAGATAGGAAAATCCCCAAGACAAGAAAACCAGAATGCGATTATGAAAGCCCACCAGCAAAATGAGATGAATGAACAGCCACGCGAACCAAGCAATAATTCCGCGAAATTTCATTCCCGCAACTTCCGCAACGGCTTTGGCCCGTCCAATTGTGGCCATTGATCCCTTGTCAAAATAGGTGAATGCGCCGCGTTGCTGCAACAGATTTTGCTCGACTTCACTTCCGCCGCTTGCGTTCTTACGCGCGTTGGCAGGGTTTGCAACCAAGCGCTTTGCCTCTTTATTTTTTGCCGCGACCTCGCGTTTAATAATGTTCGCCACAAATTTTCCCATTTGCGCGGCAGCTGGCGCAACTCCAGGAACTGGCTTGCCACTTTTTGCGCAATTGATTGTCGCCATATCGCCAATCACAAATACATTTGACGAGCCCTTCACGGAGCAATCGGGCTCCACCTTCACTCGTCCACTGCGATCCAGTTGCGCTCCCAAAGAAGCCCCAAGAGAATTCGCTTTCACACCAGCGGTCCACACAATCGTGTTGGCATAAATGCGCTCGCCATCAATCTCAACCGAATCGGCCCACACATTGGTCACCGCTTGATTCAACCGGACCTCCACACCAATTTTTTTCAAGGCCTTCAAAGCCTCATTGGACGAACTGTGGCTCATGCTCGACAACAATCGTTCGCTTGCTTCAACCAAAATAACGCGCGCGCTTTTGGCATCAAATCGGCGGTAATCCTTGCAAACAGAATCCACTCCAAGCTCCTTGATGGCACCAGAAAGTTCCACTCCAGTCGCGCCACCGCCCACGACCACAAATGTCAGATGTGCGCGCAATGCTGCTGCGTCGGTTTCTGCTTCGGCATCCTCAAAGGCGCGCAAAATTCTATTTCGAATGACTGTGGCATCATCGAGGGTTTTCATTCCTGGCGCAAATTTCGCCCACTCATCATTTCCAAAGTAACTCGTGCCTGAGCCTGCGGCCACAACGAGATAGTCATAGTGGGCTCTTCGATTATTCGCAAAAACAAGTTGATCTTCCGCAAGGTCAATGCCGACCACCTCATCATTAAACACATGCGCATTTTTTTGATCACGAAAAATACGGCGTATGGGAAACGCAATGTTGGACGATGGCAGCACCGATGTTGCAACTTGATATAAAAGTGGTTGAAACAAATGATGGTTTTGTTTGTCTATCAGCACCACATTCACGGCGACTTTGGCCAAGGCTTGAACGGTGGAAATACCGCCAAATCCACCACCAATGACCACCACGATTGGAAAATCCTTCATCGACATCGTGCAATACTAGGCATTAGCACACTCCTCACTTGCGGACGAATCGTAAGGCTGCGACCATCCGTTCTGTGCCAGTAACTTGGGACTAGGCCATCGATGCGAGGACTACGCCATGATGCCAGGCACAACCAAGCCTGCGATATCAGTGAGTCGATAGTGGCGACCTTGATACTGGTAAGTCAATCGCTCGTGGTCGACGCCCATCAGTCGCAAGATCGTTGCATGCAAGTCATGAACACTTACGCCACCGTCGAGGACGCTATAGCCGAAGTCGTCGGTTGCGCCGTGCACATGTCCCGCCTTCACGCCGCCACCCGCCATCCAAATCGAGAAGCATCGCGGGTGATGATCGCGGCCATAGTCGTTGGCGGTCATGGGTCCTTGGCAATACGCAGTGCGTCCGAATTCGCCGCCCCAAATGACGAGCGTGTCCTCGAGCAGTCCGCGTCTTTTGAGATCCATTACGAGCGCCGCCGAGGGCTGATCCGTTTGTTGGCACTGACGCGCGATACCGCCGGGCAATCCTCCGTGCTGATCCCAACCTTGATGAAAGAGTTGCACGAAGCGAACGCCGCGCTCGACAAGGCGGCGGGCGAGCAGACAATTGGCGGCGAAGGTGCCAGGTTCACGCGCGCTTGGACCGTAGAGTTCGAATGTTTCGTTTGTTTCGCCTGATAAATCGCTGGCTTCTGGCACGCTCGCCTGCATGCGATAAGCCATCTCAGCCTGTGCGAGACGCGCGTCGATCTCCGCGTCGCCTTCATGCGCGAGCGCGTCGCGCGAGAGTTGAGCGAGCGTGTCGAGCATCGCACGGCGCGCGTGCGGCGAAACGCCTTCAGGATTAGCGAGTGCCAAAACTGGCTCTTTTCCAGCGCGAAACTGCACTCCTTGATGTTCGCTCGGCAGAAAGCCTGAACCCCAAAGTCGCGAATAGAGCGGCTGATCGCGCGACGCGTCTTTCGAAACCAACACGATGAACGACGGCAGATCATTGTTCATCGTGCCTAGACCGTAACTCATCCACGCGCCCATCGACGGTCGGCCCGCGATCTGGTTGCCCGAGCAGAAGAAGGTGATCGCTGGATCGTGGTTGATCGCCTCGGTGTGCATTGCGCGCACGATGCAGATGTCGTCGACGATCTTCGCGGTGTGAGGAAGAATGTCACTGAGTTCGATGCCCGCGCGTCCATATTTCTTGAACCCTGTGAAGGATCCGGCAATGGGTAAAACCGCTTGATATCCGCTCATTCCAGTCAATCGCTGCCCAGCGCGCACGCTTTCAGGCAGTGGCTGACCGTGCAACTCGCGCAGTTTGGGCTTCGGGTCGAGCGTCTCGAATTGCGAAGGTCCACCAGATTGAAAGAGATAGATGACGCGCTTCGCCTTCGCGGGAAAATGCGGCGCGGCGAGCAACGGCGATGAGGACTGCGCGGCTTTTGCGCTTGCAGTGATTTCACCAAACGCGAGTGCGCCAATACCCAACGCAGACGCGCCGAGAAAGTGCCTGCGGGAAAGGCGCATCAGTTCGTCGTAGGTTGGAATGGAGCGTGGATTTGGCATATTTGTGTGCCTATCGCGACATGATCGAAGCGTCACTCAAAAGCATAGTGGTGCATGCAAGCGCGAGCGCCGAGATTTCGTCCTGCTCACCGCTTGCGATTTGGTTCGTGACGAGAGTTCGCAACGCAATGATTTCGTTCGTGCGAGGTGCGCGCGATGCGATCAGCTCAAACGCGCGCACGATGCGCGAATCGAGATCGCCGCTTGTTTCGCGAATGGCGCGTTGGGCGAGCGCGTTGGCACACTCAGTAAAAATAGGATCGTTCATAATCGCCAGCGCCTGCAGTGGCGTGTTTGTAACGAATCGCCGCGATTGGCACGCTTCGCGCGAACCGCTATCGAAAGCGAGCATCGTCGGCGGAGGGAGTGTGCGCTTGCGAAAAGTGTAAAGACTTCGCCGATGAGCAGGGTCGCCTGTGTCGGATGTATAGCCGCCCTGAGCACCGGAATCTTCGACGAGATTCGGCTGTTGATACGGCTTCACGCTCGGGCCACCAAATTTTTCGACGAGAAGCCCCGAGGCGAAGAGCGAGCAATCACGCAACATTTCCGCAGTAAGCCGCACGCTTGGTCCGCGCGAATGCAAATCGTTGTTTGGATCGCGCGCACGCTTGGCTTCACTCGTTGCAGAACTCTGACGAAACGTCGCGCTCAGCACGAGTCGGCGAAGCATGTGGTTCACGTCCCAGGCGTGCTCACCGCGCACGAAGTCCGTCGCCAACAGATCAAGCACTTCTGCATTCAGTGGCCAAGCACCTTGCAAGCCAAAATTTTCGCTGGACTGAACCAGTCCGCGACCGAAGACTTGCGCCCAGAGTCGATTGACCTCGACGCGAGCCGCCAGAGGATTGCTGGAATTGACTAACCAAGCGGCAAGCCCGAGGCGGTTGGGATTTTGCGCAAAATCAAATGGAAACACAGCGGAAATCGCTCCAGGATTGACTGGCTTGCTCTGATCGGGTTGGTCGTATGCGCCGCGAGTCAGCACGAAAGTTGGGCGCGCGTACGGCGAGTCGGCCATACACATGAATGCGGAAATTGAATCAAGATGTGCGCCAAGTTCCCGCTGTGCGTCGCGCAGTTTTTCGCGCTGCTCGTGCGTGGCGCGGTCAGCGAGATGAGCCGCGAGCGTCGTGTTGTCGGTCGTGCTACCCGTCGTGCTGTCATTGATCGCACCACCGAGAATGCCAGCCTCGTGCGCAGTGAGCGATTGTCGCCACGCGGCGAATTCGTCGATCGCACCGCTACGAAATCCTGCGTCGCGCGAGCGCGATCCAAGTTCGAGCACTTTTGCGGTGATCGGTCCGTCGAGCGCGTCGCGCACTATGTCGCAAGCGGTCTGGCGACCATCGATGTAAAGCTTGAGCCCTCCCGCCCGCGAAAGACCGTCGTAAGTCGCGACGATGTGCGTCCAAATGTTGAGCGGAAGTTCGTCGCGCATTTCGATGCTCGCGGCGCTGCCGGGCCAGAGATGAATAATGCTCCAGCGCAGTCGCCCTTTATCGATCAGCAACTCGATGCCGGAGCCATCTGCATCATTGGTATAGAAGCCATTGGAGTGCAGAATTGTCGCGCGTTCGTTGCGTTCGCCAGGCCTGATCCAGAAGGCGAAACTCACTGGATCGAAGCGAGTGAATCCCTGCAATCCAACAAGTGAAAGCCCGCCATCGCCGTCGAAGTGCATCGCGCTGGCGACCTTGCCATCGCCGATTGCAATTTCCCCGAGTTGTTCGGGGCGCGCGCGATCAGTCGTCGCGGGCTGTGAAGCGTCGATCGAGTTGGGAGTCTTTCCATCGACGAGCGTGTCGAACGAATACAACGCTGCCGGCGCGGGCGGGATGATCTGAGTGTTCGCAACGATTCTCCTTTCAGCGGAAACGCGCGCGACTTCGACTGCGTTCGCATCGACCGCGGCGCGCAGTTGCATCGTGCGCGCAGTTTGTTCCTTGGTGGCTAAACGCACGAACGGCGGAGGCGCGGTACTTGGGATCGCGAATGGTTTCAGCCCATTCTCGTCGATCAATCCGAACATCGCAGCGAGACCATAAAAATCGCTCGTTGGAATTGGGTCGTACTTGTGGTCGTGGCAACGCGCGCACTCGACCGTAAGTCCCAAGAAAACAGTGGAAAAAGTGGACACGCGATCGGCGATGCCTTCTTGGCGCAACTCTTCGCAGATCGATCCACCTTCCTCAGTCATGCGATGCAGTCGGTTGAACGCGCTCGCGACCTTATGAGAAATTTCGTCCTCGTTCGCAGTGATGGGCAGCAGGTCGCCGGCAATCATCGCCGTTGCGAACTGGTCGTAAGGCATGTTCGATTCGAGCGCCTTCAGCAACCAATCGCGCCACGGCCAAGTGAAACTGTCGGAGTCCGATTGGTATCCGAAGGTGTCTGCGAAGCGCGCGAGATCCAGCCACGCCGTCGCGCGATGCTCGGCCGCGCGTGGGCTTGTCAGCAGCGCATCAACGCGTTGTTCGTAAGCATCTGGATTCTGGTCCGCGGAAAAAGACTGGATTTCCTCGAGCGTAGGAGGTAGTCCCGTGAGCACCAACGAGGCGCGCCGCAGCAACATAACGCGGTCAGCTTCGGGTTCGGGCGCGAGTTGCGCATCCTCGATCCTCTTCAGCACAAATGCATCGAGCGGATCGCGCACCCAACTTCGATCGTGCAATGCGGGCTCGGCCGCGCGCTCCGGCGCAACGAATGCCCAATGCTTGCGATACTCCGCGCCTTCATCGATCCAGCGGCGCAGGATTCCGCGCTCGCTCTCAGTCAGCGGTCTGTTCAGCGTTGGTGGCGGCATCACCTCGTCGGGGTCGTCCGAGGAGATGCGCTTGACCAATTCGCTTGCTGCGAGATCGCCTGGCACAATTGCACGATGTCCAGATTTCAGCGCCGCATATGCACCTTCGGCGGTATCGAGTCGCAGACCAGCTTTGCGTTTGTTGGCATCGGGACCGTGGCAGCCAAAGCAGCGATCTGAAAGAATCGGTCGCACATCTCTTCCAAACTCAATGGGATCAAGAGGCACGGCGTTGAGTGGCGTTGGCAGTGTGAAAATCGCCAGAGCGATCCCAGCAACAACGAATGCAAAGATTGCCAAGCGTATTTGCAACATCTATAGAAAAGTGTACGAGCGATAATCAACAAAGTCTGCGCGGTCTCGAAGTGCGATTGCGCCTGAAACAAAAACAGCGGAGACCCTGAGATTGCTAAAAAGACCTGTTTCTGCAGGAGTAATGGGGGATAAGGATGATCAATTGCGAAAGCTTGTGGCTAAAAAAACACTCGACACGAATTCGCTATGCTTTGTGACTTTACTGATCAGTTCAATTCATAAATAGGTAAACAACAAATGTCAAAGTACACAATCGCATGGATGCCGGGAGATGGAGTCGGAAACGATGTTATGGAGGGCACACGCATCGTCCTCGATCACATGAAACTTGATGCCAAATATGTCCACTGTGACATCGGCTGGGAGTTCTGGTGCAATGAAGGCAACGCACTTCCCGACCGCACCGTCGAAGCGCTCAAAGGAACAACCTGCGGACTCTTCGGCGCAATCACCAGTAAGCCACAAGATGAAGCGAAAGAAGAACTCATCCCATCGTTGAAGAACACGGGACTTGTCTACTTCTCACCAATCGTCAAATTGCGACAGATGTTCAACCTGCACACCAATATGAGGCCGTGCAAGAGTTATGCCGGCAATCCACTGAACTATCGCGGTAATGCGATCACCAATCCCAACGGTGGCGATGTTCCGATCGACCAAGTTGTCTTTCGAGAAAATACCGAAGGCATGTATGGCGGCGTCGAATTCTTCCCATTGCCCGAAGATGTCTACAACGCTCTTTGCGCAAATCCAAAGATGAAACCATGGAAGGCGAAGGGCTTTGAAAATATTGCTCTTTCGACTCGTATTGTCAGCAAGCAAGGATGCACAAGCATCTGCAAGCAGGCGTTCGAATTCGCCCACAAAAATGGCCGTAAGCGAGTGACATTGATCGAGAAGCCAAATGTGCTGCGCGAGACAGGCGGACTGATGACACGCTGCTTCCGCGAAGTCGCCAAGAGCTATCCAGATATCTGGGCGGACGAAGCGAACATCGATGCGATCTGCATGTGGATGTTCAAAAATCCGCAGGATTATTCAGTCATCGTTGCGGAAAATATGTTCGGCGACATCGTCAGCGACTTGTGCGCGGGACTGATCGGCGGACTCGGCTTTGCGCCAAGTGCGAATCTCGGCGACAAATACGCCGTATTCGAGCCAACACACGGCAGTGCGCCGAAGTACGCAGGTCAATACAAAGTCAATCCAACTGCAATGATTCTGACCGCGAAGATGATGCTGGATTGGCTCGGCGAAAAAGACAAGGCGACTCGACTTGAGGCCGCCGTATCGCGCGTCATCAAAGAAGGCAAGGTTCGCACATATGACATGGGCGGAAAAGCAACGACGCTTGAAATGTCACGCGAAATTGCGAAACTCACCGACTGATTTTCCCACTCTAGAAAGCAATACACAATGTCACATCATCCAACAGACTCAAAGTCAACCGAATCGAAGCGCCTTCTTTCTATGGTCATCGCGGAGTGGGCGTGCGCTCTGAAGTTTGAGCACCTCTCCCCCGCTGCGATTCAATCCGCAAAACTCTTTTGGTACGACTCGATCGGATGTGCGATCGGCGGAAGCCAGCAGGACGACGCGAAGATCTTGCTGAAGCACTACCGCGAAATGGGCGGTGGAAATGGCAAAGCGACCTCATTTGTCAGCGGTTTCAAGACGAATCCGGTGGATGCGTCCTTCCTCAACGGACACATGATCCGTGCGATGGATTACAACGACATCTATTGGAAGTCCGACCCCTGCCATCCAAGTGATCTCATCGCAGCGCCACTTGCACTGTGCGAGGCATACGGACTCGGCGGGCGAGAACTGATTCTTGCGACAGTCATCGCGTATGAAATTGAAATGCGACTGTGTGAATTTGGATTGCCAGGCATTCGCGAATACGGTTGGCATCACGCAACGCTCAGCGCGTTTGCAGCACCAATCGCCGCGGGTCGAGTGTTGAATCTCAATCCAGCGCAGATGGTCGCAGCGATGGGCATCAGCGCATCGCGAACTTTCTGCCCCGGTGCGGTGACTGCTGGAAAACTGACCAATATGAAGAACACCGTCGATCCTTGGGCGGGTCGAATGGGCGCCGAGAGCGCGCTGCTCGCTCGACACGGATACTCCGGACCAGAGCACATTATCGATGGCAAGGAAGGTCTCTTCGCTGTATTCAATCATGTGCAATACAAGGGAAAACCAGCTGCGTTCGATGCGGAGATGTTGGTCAAGGCCCTGCCGACCTGCCCGAAGTGTCACTTCCGAATCATTGATTGCGGCATGAAGAGCTTCCCAATCGAAGCACTCAGCCATGCTCCGCTGACCGCAATGATGAAGACCATCAAGGACAACAATCTTCGCGCAGATCAAGTCACAGAGATCAAGGTCGAAGTCATCGCGCGCGCCGCGGACATCTTGGGCGACCCGCACAAGTATCGACCAGATTCGAAGGAGACTGCCGATCACTCCCTGCCATACTGCATGGCGGTCGGATTGATTGACGGAATGGTGACGCCGCTTCAGTTCAAGGAAGAGCGCGTGATGGACAAGTCGCTCATCCCAGTGATGGATATGGTGAAGGTCGTTGCCAACGAAGAATTCGAAGCGCTCTTCCCGAAGTTCCAGCCGAGCCGCGTGACGATCACCACCAAGGGTGGAAAGACTTTCGCAACTCGCGTCGATGTTCCAAAGGGCGATCCTCGCGATCCAATGACTGAAGAAGAAATCTCCGTAAAGTTCAACGCGCTTGGCGGCGATGTGATCGGATTGGATAATTGCGAAAAGCTTCGCACTTGCATTATGAAAATGGAGACAGCACGCAATTTCGACGAGTTGTTCTCGCTTGCAACTGCACGCAAAGGAACTCCCGTTCATGCATAAGCACGAACGGTAAAATTCTTGGCCGCAAAATGACTTTCGCGGCGTTTGAGAACTATAGTCAGATCCGCAGTTTGCGACAGAACAATCGCAAATCACTTGATGTTTCGCAAAGTTTCAGGAGTACTTCACCCCAATGACTCAAACTCGATTCTCACTTCCGCAAGCAAGAGGTTTTCTCAAAACAGAACGCAAGGATCAATGGTGGATTGTGCCAATTCTTGTGCTCGCAGGACTTGGCGGCTTTGTCGTTTATTCAACTTGGGCCGCGTTTCAAGGGCAGAACTTTTTTCTTGGAGGCGTCAACCAGCCGGGCGTTCAACAACTTCTTTCTCCGTTCTATTCGCCAGTGCTCTGGGATCCGCGCGGAATTCATTCCGGCCACGCATGGCTTGGCGAACTTCCTGCGTGGTGGCCCGCATGGCTGCTCTTTTCTCCCGCACTCTTGATCCTGCCATTTCCAGCAGGATTTCGATTCACCTGTTACTACTACAGAGGCGCGTATTACAAAGCTTTCTGGGGAGATCCAGCAAGTTGCTCCGTCGGCGAGCCTGCGTTCCGCGGCGAAAATTATCGCGGAGAACAAAAGTTTCCGCTGATCTTTCAGAACATCCACCGATACTTTCTTTATGTCGCAATCTTGTTCATCGGACTTCTCTTCTGGGATGCCTTTGAAAGTTTCTGGCATTACAACGCGGACGGAACGCGTGGCTTTGGAATCAGCGTCGGAACAATTGTGCTAGTACTGAATCCAATCTTTCTTTCGCTATACACATTTGGATGTCACTGCATGCGACATCTTGTTGGAGGAAAACACGATTGCCTTTCGTGCAGCAAGAGCAGACTCTCGACATACAACCAAGTCTCCTGGCTGAATCAACGACACATGCTCTTCGCGTGGATCAGCCTCTTCGGCGTTGCATTCGCCGATATTTATGTGCGAATGTGCGCAAGTGGAACTTGGACTGATTGGAGGATTCTGTGAGTTTTCCAGATGGATTTATCGTTCATGAACATGACGTGCTTGTCATCGGCGCTGGCGGTGCTGGATTGCGCGCGGCGATCGAAGCCTCTGGCGCGGGTGTGACTGTCGGCGTGATTTGTAAATCGCTGCTTGGTAAAGCGCACACCGTGATGGCTGAAGGTGGCATGGCGGCGGCGATGGGAAATGTCGATGACCGAGATAACTGGGAAGTGCATTTTGCCGACACGATGCGCGGCGGGCAATACCTGAACAATCCGATCATGGCGGAACATCACGCCAAAGAATCACCAGAACGCGTGCGCGAATTGGAATCGTGGGGCGCTGTCTTTGACCGAACCAAAGAAGGAAAGATTCTTCAGCGCAACTTTGGTGGTCACCGCTATCCCCGTCTTGCACACGTTGGTGATCGCACGGGCCTAGAACTGATCCGCACGCTGCAAGATCACGGTATTCATCAAGGAATGGAAGTCTTTATGGAGATGACAGTCGTGTCACTCTTGAAGTCGGGCGGACGCATTGCGGGTGTTCTTGGTTATGACCGTGAACGCGGGCGCATGCATGTTTGGAAGGCGAAAGCCGTCATCTTGGCAACGGGCGGAATCGGAAAATCATTTCGAATCACCAGCAATAGTTGGGAAGGAACAGGAGATGGACATTCGCTTGCATATCACGCTGGCGCAGAATTGATGGATATGGAATTTGTGCAGTTCCATCCAACTGGAATGGTGTGGCCACCGAGTGTGCGCGGAATTCTCGTCACAGAAGGCGTACGCGGCGAAGGTGGCGTTCTTCGCAATAGCGAAGGCAAGCGATTCATGTTCGACGATGTGCCCGATGCGTATCGCTCTCAAGTTGCGAGCAACGAAGAAGAAGGCTGGCGATATGTCTGCGGCGATAAGAATGCAAATCGTCCACCAGAACTTCTCACCCGCGACCATGTCGCTCGCTGCATCAATCGAGAGATCAAGGCTGGGCGAGGCTCACCACACGGCGGCGTCTTTCTCGACATTGCGTGGATCAAAGAGAAAATTCCAAATGCTTCAGCGCACATTCAGCGCAAGTTGCCGAGCATGTATCACCAGTTCAAACAACTTGCGGGCGTGGATATCACCACCGAGCGCATGGAAGTTGGACCGACGACTCACTATGTAATGGGCGGCGTTGCGGTCGATGGCGACACGCAGGAATCGTGCGTTCCTGGGCTCTTTGCCGCAGGCGAAGTGACGGCTGGCCTTCACGGTGCAAACCGCCTCGGTGGCAATTCGCTTTCGGATCTTGTCGTGTTTGGAAAACTCGCAGGCGAACACGCCGCAAAGTTTGCCAAGGCGAATCGAGCCGTCGAAGTCGATCCCGCACAAATCAACGATCACACCCAGGAAATCGAAAAGGTCTTCGATCGTCCGACTGGTGAAAATCCATTTGCAATTCAATATGCGCTCCAAGATGCAATGCAAGACTTGGTCGGCATCGTGCGTACTGAAAAGGAAATGCAACTTGCCCTCGTCAAGATAGAAGAACTCAAGAAGCGATACAAAAAAGTCGGCATCACAGGTCACCGCGAATACAACCCAGGCTGGCATACTTCTATTGACTTGAATTGCATGTTGACCGTTTCCGAATCCATCACACGCAGCGCACTCGAACGCAAAGAAAGTCGTGGCGCGCAATTCCGCGACGACTTCCCTGAAAAATCCGCAGAATGCGCGACATTCAACCTGGTTGCCAAGAAAGCACCAGACGGCACGATGGAAATTCGGCGCCGTCCAATTGTTGCGATGCGTCCAGACTTGAAAGCCATTATCGAGAAAATGAAATGACGAGCAAGACAAACATGCCCACGGAACCATCAAATCCACATTCTCAAGACGCTTCGACCACCGTGCAATTCCGCATCTGGCGCGGCGACAGTACCGGTGGAACTTTTCACACATATCCAGTCGCCGTTTCCGAAGGCATGGTGGTGCTTGACTGCGTGCATCGCATCCAAGCTGAACAGGCAAACGACCTTGCTGTTCGTTGGAATTGCAAGGCTGGAAAATGCGGATCGTGCTCCGCTGAAATCAATGGACAACCAAAGTTGATGTGCATGACACGAATGGAGACTCTGCCCGCAGGACAACCTGTGACGGTCGAACCACTGCGCGCATTTCCGTCGATTCGTGATCTTGTCACCGATGTCAGTTGGAACTTCCGTGTCAAGAAGAAGATCAAGCCATTCAAGCCACGAAAACCAGATAACGCCGACGGATCGTGGACAATGATGCAAGAAGATGTCGACCGCGTTCAAGAATTCCGAAAGTGCATCGAGTGTTTTCTCTGCCAAGATGTTTGCCATGTGTTGCGAGATCATCACAAACACGACGAGTTCATCGGCCCCCGCTTCTTGATGTACACCGCCGCGCTGGAAATGCATCCGCTCGATACCGAAGATCGCATCGCCGATCTGAAGAACAACGACGGCATTGGTTATTGCAACATCACCAAGTGCTGCACGAAAGTTTGCCCTGAACACATCGGTATCACCGACAACGCGATCATTCCTATGAAGGAACGCGTCGTCGATGAGTTTTATGATCCGATGACGAGGCTCTTCCGAATGTTCAAGCCGAAACGGTGAACGAGTTCATTCGCTGGCCAAGGCTGTTCTGCGCGACGCGAGTTGTTGAAGAGTTTCATCTATTCACCGCCGCGCACCGCGCAATTGGCAAGCAGAAAATATTCGGAATTCGCTACCAGTAAGAGGGCATAGATCAAGGCACTAATTCGCTGGGGCGAATTTAAAAGCCCGTTTCAGGCTCATTTTCAACCGCTCATATTTTCCATTGCACGATCTATTGCGCGTCGAAAAATCCAGGCTCTCTCCGATGCATCTGGATTTGCTGCGCCGATTTTCAAGGCATCAACAAGTCTGGCTCTCACGTTCGGCTGAACAGCGTCATTGCCAAGAAGCACAACGGCAGTCAAGGCGAGTTCGTAAAGAGCCGCGCACGATGCGACATCGCCCGCATTAAAAAGAGGAACGCCGCGCTCAATGGCCAGATCGAAGATTGCGGCGATTTGTTGAGAATTGCCTTTTGCCATTGCGATCTGCGAAGTGGATTCTGATTTTTTTTCAAGCAGCACCCGATCAATAATGTGGATCACGCCGTTGACTGCCTCGATGTCGGCAACTTCAATCTTCGCGCCATCAACAGTGATTGCGCCGTCTGTCAGGGCGAAGACGACATTGCCGTCGCCCATCAGCGTGCGCGCCGAACCTTGTGAAAGCATTTCATCACGACGAATCGCCGTTGGTAGAACATGCCCTACCAAGACAGATGTCAGCGCACCCTTGTCCTTTAAAAGCGCTGAAAGCGAATCTGCGGGAACCGCAGCGAACGCATTGTTTGATGGTGCAAGCAAGGTCCAAGGTCCAGGGTTCGTCTTTCCGAGTTGCACGCCAATACCGGCGGTTTCGATGGCGCTTCGTAAAGTGCTGAAGCGCGTATCGACTGTCACAATTTCCTCAATCGTGCGAAGTTCGGGAACCATCACCGCATCGATGACATGAACTAAACCATTATCGAAAGGGACATCGGTGGCAACCAAACCAGCGTTGTCGACAGTGAGTTTCGATGGGTCAATGTCAAGTGACTGCCCGGAAAGCGCGGTGAGTCGCCGACGTTCAAGAACAGCGGAGCTTTCAAGTGACTGAGCAACAATATGGTGTTTCAGAATTGTCTGAAGAGCCGCCTTGCCTGCGGGACTTGTCAGGAATTCAACTTGCGCCTTTGCAAGTTTGGCAAACGCCTCATTGGTTGGCGCGAAAATTGTGAAGCGACCACCCTTTGGAAGTTCAAGTTCGGCGACCTTCACAAGCGCAAGGAGCGTTGTCAAATTTGCCTTTGTCGCCACTGAAGCGAGCGAGCCTGCGGATGATTGTTCGGTTGAAGTGTCCGCGCCAATTGGTCGGATCCAGTCAATTTCTAAAGCGAATGGTCCGGGATTCTTGTCAGAGATAGTGACACCCACGGACTCAATGGATGCGGGATCGAGAGGTGCTGAATTTCGGACACGCTGACCAAAACTATTTAGGGTGCACTTGTCAAATTGAATATCAACTTCTATCCACTCGCCTGCCTTGGTTTCGAAGAGTTGCTGGTATCCCCCCGCCATCAAGCGCACACGACTGGATCTGATGTCGCATTGGTAGGTTCGACCATCGCCTTTGACACGCATACGCAATCCCTGCGTACCTGCAAAAATACCCTCTGGGGTGGAGGTGCGAATCTGAGAAAACCCACCATTATTTTCAAGCGAAAGTTCGCCAGTGAACACCAGCGTGCCACCGCTTCCGTTTGTGATGCGCCCGGTTGAAAGTCCTCCCATAACCCCATCAAGAACAGTTTGCCAGCCCTTGGTTCCATTGTCGAATTCCAGATTCGAATCCGCCGCTCGAGGCAGCGAATGCGCATAGGCAGTGGCGCAGAGCGCGCCTGCGGTGCAGAAAAGAACAATGGCAATTTGGCGGATGATTGATAAATAGGTTTGCATAGTTGTTTTTACTCTAATAATTCTCGAAACTCTTCAGTTTATAGACCGACAAGAAAAACTTCGTCTTTAGGTGGAAAGCTCCCGAAATCGGGTTATGTTCAGGGGGAGAGTAAAAAGGACCATAAAAATGACTTTCAGATTGCAATTGAAAACTTACTGCCTGCGAATGCTAGGCGTCATGTTGCTCACGCTTGCTGTGACTCATCCCGCAACAGCCCAAGATCAATCTGTCGCGCGACGATGGACTGATA
>SXGQ01446103.1_pt1 | contig 16943 bp, 17 predicted proteins | sample 3178371 | NCBI WGS metagenome assembly SXGQ01 (sample SAMN11356859, study PRJNA531348) | freshwater metagenome | isolation source: freshwater sample F1-20 | place: China: Fuxian Lake, Yuxi | collected 2017-12-25
AAAGAAAGACAAATCTCCGACAGAGGACTACAATAATGAGCTTTCTTTTATATACAATTGCAAAAAAAGAAACGAGTTTATTAAAAAAATTGCAAATAAACTTGAAAATAATACGTTAATACTTGTAAACCATTTAGATCATGGCGATATCTTGGAAAAAGAACTCATGAGTCTTGAAAATAAAGAAGTCCTTTACATAAAAGGTGAAGTTGATTTAGAAAATAGAGTGGACAGTATTAAAAATATGGAAAGCTCCGATAATATCGTTTGCATAGCAATGAGTAGTATCTTCTCAACAGGTATTAATATAAAAAACCTACACAATATTATATTTGTAGCGGGTGGAAAGAGTTTCGTTAGAATAGTTCAGGGCATCGGAAGAGGATTGAGATTACATGAAAATAAAAAAAGGCTCTTGATTTTGGATATAAATGATAATTTGACATATTCTCAAAATCATGCCAGTGAAAGAAAGTCCATTTATGATGATGAACAGATACCTTGGACTGAAAAGGAAATAATTTTATGAAAGTAAACAAAGAAGTTACAAAACAATACTATGTGAGTCCCTCTGAATTCACAAGACAAATACAGGAATATTACGATACAGATAAAATGACTGATGAATTGGCGATTAATATTTTAAAGATTGCTGAAAATCTCAGTTATAATTGGAGATTTATAAATTATACAAAAGGTTGGAAGGAAGAAATGATTGGAGATGCAGTTATTAAAATGTATGCAGCCCTCGATGGTAAAAAATACAAAATGGGATTCGGATTTAGCCCATTCAGCTACTTCAATCAAATTGCATGGCATGCATTTACCAATAGAATTAAGAAAGAGAATAAACAACACGAAGGTCTACAAGAATACAAGCAGATGATGTATGAGCAACATCTGCTAGAATCTGAGGGGGATATTTACGTCAAACAAAGTCAATTTGACGACGATGGAGACTACATAGAGGATTGACTTTTTAAAAGTTCTGGTATCATATACCAAATGATAAAGAAGACGAAAGTTGCAATTTTCAGCGACCTTCATTTGGGAATTTACGGAAATTCCGAAAGATGGCACGACACTGCGATAAAATGGGCAGATTGGATTGTAGATGAATTAACCAAGAAAAAGATAAGTGACATCTTTTTCTTGGGTGATTTCTTTGATAATAGAACTGAAATCAGCGTTCAGACCATTCATATTGCATCAATAATCATCGAGAAGTTTAAAAACTTCAACATGTTTATGATTATTGGAAACCATGACGCTTACTATAAGAATAGAAGTGATGTTCATAGTCTAGGAATGGTCAAAGGACATGAAAATATCACATTGGTTGATAAAATATTGGAATTTGATCGGTTCGATAAGAAATTTTTGATGGTTCCTTGGAATAATGACCTTCCAAAGTCAAAATATGACTATATTTTTGGACATTTTGAGATTCAAACCTTCAAAATGAACAATTATACGGTGTGCAATCATGGATTATCGCCAATTGATTTACTTTCTAGAGGAAATTCTGCGTTTTCTGGCCATTTTCACAATAGAAACAGTAAAAAATATAACGAAGGCACGATTAATTACGTTGGAAGTTGCTTTTCAATGGATTTTTCCGATGTTGGTAATACCAAAGGATACCATATTCTCGATGTAGAGGATGGATCTGTTGAATTTTATGAAAATACAGTTTCTCCAAACTTTATAAAGCTGTATATTTCTTCTTTGAAGTCGTTTGAGCAGGACGTTATTCAAAATAATATAGTCAAGCTGATAGTTGATAAGGAAATTGAAGAAAAGAAACTGGAAAAAATACAAACTGCTATAGTGAAATTGAATCCTTGGCAGTTCATCACTGAACATAACGTGTCTTCAAAGACATTAGAAGATGTCGAGGTGGTGGATTCTATCAATATCACTGATATGTTTGACGAATTCTACGAAAAGCTGGGTCTTGAAGAAGATCAGTTGACCAGAGTTAAAAAAATAAACGAAGAACTTTACAAAGCCAACAAGCAATAATGAAAAAGATCAAGTATAAAAGATTAAGCGTTCAAAATTTCCTTAGCATAGGAAACGACACCATCGAAGTCGATTTCAAAAAAGGTTTAAATCTCATAACTGGAGAAAACATCGACAATCCAGAGAGAAAAAATGCAGTTGGTAAAAGTGCATTGATGTCGGCGTATTTTTACGCTCTCTTTGGAGAAACGATAGGTAAAATCAAGAATGAATTTATCGTAAATAACATCACAAAAGGTAAAGGTAAGATCATTTTAGAATTTGATGTCGAAAATTCTTCTGGGATCCAAAGTTACAAGATAGTTCGTCAAGTAAAACCAACTAAAGTTGAACTTTGGAGAGGTGGAGAGGATATAACTAGAGACAGCATAGCAAATACCAACAAATATATTTGCGATCTACTTGGAACAAATCCATTGATTCACAAAAGCTGTGATATAATGACTCTGAGTGACACCACTCCGTTCATGTTAAAGACAGCAGCGGAAAAAAGAAAGTTTATCGAAGATATATTTGGCATTGAGATCTTTGGATTGATGTTGAAAGATCTTAAAAAGCACATAACTGAAAATAAAAATGAAATGAATGTTTCATCTGCGGTTTTGGATGAACTGAACACTTCAATTTCTGCTTATTCAAATCAACTTGAAATAATCAAAAAGCAAATTGGGGAAAGAGATGCTTTATTGGCGTCTAGAAAGAAAGAAATCGAAGAAAAAATTGCAAATGCTCAATTGAAATTGGATAATTTGCCTCCAGACGTAAACACTGAGAAATTATCAGATCAATTTTCTAAGATTTCGGATGCATGCGCTACTGTAGATGGAAAAATTGGAAATATTTTGACTAAAATTACAGAACTTAAAACAGATTTAAGCTATGCAAAAAACGAACAGTCGAAATTTGAGAATGTGAAGGATGCAACATGTGATAAGTGTATGCAATCAATATCACATGATCACATTGCATATATCGAAGAGAAGAAAAAAGAACTCAAAGCAAAAATTGAAGATATTCAAAATCAAATTATATTGAAAAACTCAGAAAGAAGTGATTGGGAGTATAAAAAGGGCAGGTTTCAAGAAAACTTGAAGCTTTTAACTCTACAAATTAAAAACCAAGAAGATGTTTTTAGAAAAAAAGAAAATCTAAAGCAATTGATATCTGAGTATGAAGAATCTTTACGCAATTTTGAAAATGACAACAAGGCAACTGCATTGAATCCAGATGTATTCGAAGAAAATATACAAAAGGCTTCGAATCGTAGGGATGAGCAGAGTAAGATTTTAGAACAATGTAAAATAAAAGAATCTGATTACGATATTTGCAAGTTTGTGTTGGGCGAAGAAGGTGTTAAAAGTTTTGTAGTTAAAAAACTTTTAGAAATGCTCAATCAAACCATCAAACACTATATAAATCAACTTGGAATGAATATCAATTGCAAATTTGATGAATATTTTGATGAAGAAATTACAAACAACAAAGGTTATAAATTTTCTTATGGTAATTTATCTGGAGCGGAGAGAAGAAGCGTTGATATTGCGTGCGTTTTGAGTTTTTCCGATATGAGAAGAAAAATCAGTGGAATCGCCAGTAATTTGGAGTTTTATGATGAAATTTTCGACAGCGCTTTTGATGAAAGAGGACTTGATTTGTTGATAGAAGTTCTAAAAAATAGAATAACTAAAAACAACATGAGTGTATATGCAATTTCTCACAGAAAAGAAACCATTAAACATGTTGACGGTGAGGTAATTTCTCTTCAAAAAGAGAACAACATCACCAGAAGAATTAAATAATGTAATGCTGTCGTTAGATCTAAAACAAATAGGAGCTTTTATTCAATGGAACCCAGACAAAGACCGGGATTTTATAGTAGAAGCGGGGATTGACATAGTTACAGCATGAATTAATTATTTCATGCTCGTAAAACCATTCGCGTCTCCATTTCCAAGCTCGCCAGCAAGCAAGCTTTCTGTAAAGACATCTAAACCATCGATTGCAAATAAATCCACTCGCTATGTAAACTACATGGCAGATAGACAAGGATGTGGAATGTGGAGAATTGGTTGGCCTGAGATGCACATGAACATGTGCAACATGGGAGATAGTACATCTCTGACGAGCATGGTCTTAAATAAAGATTGGTACCACAATCTTAGAGTGGTGAAACTTCAAAGACAAGCTTCAACAGAGCAAAAAGAGTTTGTTAAGTTTTTAAAAAGCATCCAACCAGAATGTGGATTCAAACTCATGTATGAAGTTGATGATGTCGTCTTCAGAGAAGATATTCCTGATTATAATGTTTATAAACCAGCATTTGATAATGATGAAATTCGACAAAATTGCATAGACATTATCAATATGTGTGACGAAGTTACAGTTACATGTAATTACATGAGAGATCTATATAAACTTCGGACAGGAAAAAAAGAAATCACAACGGTTCCAAATTTTCCACCTTATTGGTGGATTGGTCATCACTACAATTACAGAGAGCTTGTAGATAATTTTGATAAGAATAAGAAAAAGCCTCGCATTGTATATGCTGGTTCTGGAGCGCATTTTGATGTTGCCAATAGAACAGATCAGCAAGATGACTTCACACATGTAATCAAATTTATCACTGATAATATTGACAAATATCAATTTGTTTTTATCGGAGCAGTTCCTCCTCCTCTTCAAAAATTTGTTTTTGATAAAAAGATTGAATTCCATCCTTGGAAAAATCTGATGCAATATCCAAACTTCCTTCGAAGCTTGAAGGCTCAATTGTTTATTGCACCTCTACAAGATAATAATTTCAATAGAAGCAAGTCTGACATCAAGTACATTGAAGCAGCTTGCTTGGGAATCCCATGCTTGTGTCAGGATATGGTCACATATCAAAATGCGCTGCCTGATCTAAAATTTACCGATGGCGATGACCTTGCATTCAAAGTTGAGAAAATATTAAATTGGAAAAATCGTTCAAAATATTATTCTCTTCTTCCTGAATTGAGAAATATTGGATCTCAGAGATTCCTAGAGCTTGACGAAAACATCGGCGCTTTCATGGAAGCTTTGAATACCAATTATGGCGATCCTTCTAGACAGTTGTTGAAACGTTGGAATTGACAATTGAGTCAAGTGTGATCTAATACCTTCGTGTACAGAAATTGTGTTTACAACAATCGGGAGAGGTGCGTCCATCTCTTTACATGGGACGCGGATGGGAACCGAGTCAAATTTGATTTGGATTTCAATCCATACATCTTTTTAGAGCATAAAGATGGAGAATATGAAAGCATCTTCAAAACCAAATTGAAGAAAAAAGAGTTCAATACACAATTTGACCGCAATAAGTTTTTAAAAGAATCAAAACTTAAGCGAGTATTTGAAAATCTACCAGCGGCTCAGCAATTCCTAATTGACAACTATTGGCAAAGCAACACCGATGATGATTTTTCTAAATTTCCTCTCAAGGTTATGTTTATCGATATCGAAACTTTCAGCAACAAAGGAAAGTTTCCCGATATTCAAAATCCAGAAGATGTGATCAATCTAATAACTTGCTATGATGTCCTACAGGATAGATATGTGACTTTTGGATTAAGACCATTCGATACATCCCACATCAAAGATAAGAAAGTGAAATATTTTCATTGTAAGAGTGAAGAGATTTTACTTAAAACGTTTATAAAATTTTGGGAGATGGATTATCCAGATGTAGTATCTGGTTGGAACTCAAGTGGATTTGACATGCCATATATCGTCAATCGAATTGCCGTTGTATTGGATGAAGAATGGCAAAAGAGACTGTCACCAATTGGAAGAATTTACGAAAAGGTGAAGAAAGTGGTTAAGTTTGGCGAACCTCCAATTCAGATAGTGATTGAAGGAGTTTCATCAGTTGACTACATGGTCATGTATCAAAAGTTCAAACTTGATAAACAAGAATCATATAGACTTGATTACATAGCGGAAGTTGAATTGAACGAGCAAAAACTTGAGTATGAAGGACAGCTTTGGGAGCTTGCTGTAAACGATTGGAAAACATTTGTCGATTACAACATCAAAGACGTTGAGCTTCTTGTTAAGCTTGACAACAAGCTCCGATACATGAAGACGCTGCGATTCCTAGCTAATATTGGACTAACTAATATTGAAAAAGCTATCGACACTCTTCCGATTATGAACGGTGCCATAGCGGTTCAAGCTAGAAAAAGAAACCAACACATTCCTACATTTGTAAGAGTCAAAAAAGAAGGGAAGAATCCCGGTGCTTATGTCAGAGTTCCTAAGATTGGATTCAGTGAAAACATTGTAAGCTTCGATGCGAACTCTCTTTATCCAAGTGTTATGATTTCCTTGAATCTTTCACCAGAAACTAAAATAGGAAGCTATGAAGAGATTGACGATGTTGTGAAGATAAATCACATAAATGGAAATGTGTATCAGCTTTCAAAGGAAAAATTTGAAAGGTATCTAAAGGAGGATCAGGTTTGCATTACAAATGCTGGGTTCCTATTTTCTCAGAAGCAAAAAGGCATCGTTCCAGAATACTTGGATTGGCTGTATGCTGAAAGAAAGAAGATGCAAAAACTTTTCAAGGAATGTAAAAGTAAATTGGAAAACGACAATACACTTTCGGAACTTCAAAGAAGTGAATTGTTAGCTGACCAAAATAGATACGATTCCGTTCAATATGCGTATAAAATTAATTTGAACTCTCTCTACGGTTACATGGGCAATGCATATGCCCCAATGGGCGATGATGATATTGCATCTTCTGTAACATTGACAGGACAGGCTGTGATTAAAAAATCAGCGGATCTTTTCATAGAATCTATCTTGAATAAATATCCAGATATAAAAACTGATGTATTGGAGGATTCTATTATATACGGTGATACAGATAGCTTGTACGTTTCGTTGAAATGTTTAGCTTCGAAAGGCATCCATCTAATGGATGGAGATTCTGTAAGTTCTGAGTTTTATGAATGCTGTGATTATATTGAAGATTACATAAATTCAAAAACGAAAGAATGGGCTAGAAATGAACTGAAAAGTAAAGATCCTAGATTTGTATTCAAGCGGGAAACTATATGTGATTCAGGAATTTTCCTGAAAAAGAAGTATTATGTTCTGCATATGGTTGATGATGAAGGATTCAAAACTGATAAGTTCAAATACAAAGGAGTGTCTGTTGTTAAGACTACAATGCCTAAAAAATTGAAGCCGTACTTAAAAGAGATTATTGAGACCATGGTAATTAAAAAGAATAAAAACCTATCAGACAATCTCTTCAAACAAGCGTACGAAACTTTTAAAACTCTTCCAATTGAAGTCATTTCAAGACTCAGTGGTATCAATACATTCGATAAATATGCAGATAACTGCGATGGAATTCAAAAGGTCGCGAGCGGAATGCAAGAGCATATGAGATCCGCTCATTACCACAATGAATTGATCAAAGAATTAAAACTAGAGGGTAAGTATCCTAAACTGAAACAGGGTGATAAAATTAGATATGTTTCCGTTAAACTACCGAATAAATTCAATATCGATGTAGTTGCATATGGTTCAAAATACCCAGACGAATTTGGTCAAATTTTTAAGATTGACTATGAGAAAATGTTTGATAATTTGATGTATAGAAATATCGAATTCTTCTATAAAGCGGTTGGGTGGATTCTCAGAAAACCCAACGAGAACCTAAAAACCGACTTACTAGAATTTTTTGCAGAGGACTAAAATTATGACACTACAAGAAGCCTACAATAAAGGACTCGATGACGCAGAAGCTGCTGTGATAGCGCAGTTCTCTTCTCTGATTCGAAACAATACAATGACGGATTTTCAAAATCCTAAGCTAAAAGTTATACAAGAAATTTTATCTGAGTGGTCGGAATATTTCCACCAACAGTCGAAACTTCTAACTATGGCTGGTAAACGACACAATAAAATGTTAGTAAAACAAAGACAACATCTTGACAATAATAATCTATAATATAATATAAAAACATATGAGTAAACAACATATCGCAATACAAGACCAAATCGGACGCACCATTATCGGAATTTTGGATTCTGAAACCGATACCACACTAACAATTGAAAATCCAGTTATCCTTCATCTAGAGCTTGAAGGAAATGGACAAATCCAAGTTCAAACTTTCCCAGTGTTCTTCTTTGAACTACTTGATAAGGCTGCTAGAGATACCAACAAGTGGACATACACAAAGTCGAATATCGTTACAAGCAACGCTGTTCTAGCAGATAATATCATTTCACAATATACCAGACTGAATAATCCAATTCCTCAAGTTGCAAAGGCATCTTCACCAAACGTAATTTCAATTGACGATCTATAATATGGATGAAATCAAACAGAAAGATTTAGACGATATTTGGAATAGCATTTCAGATGTATGTCCTTACTCATCATATTTGAGTGAAAATGTGGTGAAGAAAGATGACTGGATTGATACTGGATCGATGGTGTTGAACGCTCTAATATCCGGTTCTCTTTATGGTGGAATTCCTCGCGGAAGAGTTACTCAATTCGCTGGTCCGAGTCAGACCTTTAAAACTGGTTTCGTTCTTAAGATTTTAGCGAATGCTCAGAAGAGAGGAATGCATGTAGTAATCTTTGATACAGAAGGTGCTATTGATGCCGAGAGCGCAGCTGCCATGGGATTGGATGTAAACAAAGTCCGACACATCAAGACTCAAACTGCTGAAAATGCTAGAAACGGTGCTTTCAAGTTGCTTAAAACCATCAAGGACAAGGGATGGGATGGACAATTCATCATTGCTATAGATTCACTTGCTAACCTACAGAGTGAAATGGAAGTTAGTCGAATGGATAAGGAAAATACATCCGCTGACATGGGAACATTTGCAAAGAGTATCAAATCTCTGCTCAAAACACTTACAGTAATGAGCAGTCTTACCAATACTCCTGTGATCGTTACAAACCACGTTTACGATGATCCTAGTCAAATGTATCCAACACTTGAAAAGAACATCGCTGGAGGTAAGGCTGCTGTGTATCTACCTTCGGTGACTGTTCAACTTGCAAGAAAGGCAGCTAAAGATGATGGAGGAAAAACAATTGAAGACACCAAGGCAGCTTCTCAAAAAACCTTCTCTGGTGTTATTATTCGAGCACTTACTGTAAAGAATCGCTTTGTTAAGCAATATCTTGAAGGGGAAATGTTCCTATCATTCGCCACAGGATTGGATAAGTATTATGGTCTTGTCGATATCATGAAGGAGTTTGGAGTTGTGAATCTAAACGGACCTACATATACTGATTGGAAAGGTGAAAAACTTGGCTTCTACAAGCAATGGAAGAATAAAGAAGAAATTTGGCAATATCTACTTCCAGAACTAGAGTCGAGACTCAAGAAGGAGTGGGCCTACAGTAATAAATTGGGAGATTCGGAAGTTCCCGATGAGGACGATACCGAAATTGAAGAAGACGAAGACTGATAAAAATAAAAGAGGGGGTTTAAACCCCCTCTTTTTTTATTTGTTTAACCAGTGCCAATAATTGACAGGCTTCTTGAATCCTCGATCTTTAAATTGAGAAATATCGCCTTTGAATTTATTATCTTTTTGTAATTGATGCTCCATGTATGAGAATACTGATTCCTGAACTGGTTCTGTGTCGACCTGAGGCTGTTGAACTTGTGGTTGGGGAGCGGCGAGAGCTTGTTGTTTTGCAGCAGCTCCCGCTTCCATAGATGCCTTATCGCTAGCTTTTACCATTCTCTCCATGGTATAGTTCAATTGAGCTTCAATAGCTTTTAATTGTAACTTGATTACTTCTTTAACTTGTTGAAGTTTTCCTTCATTCTCAGGCTTGTCAAACACAGCACGAACAACACTGTTTTCAATGCCTTTAATTCCAAATTCGTCTTCATCAGTTCCGGTATTATCAAAAGCGTCATATTCTAATCCATTATAAATGCTCTGAAGAACGTCAACTTCATTTTGTGCAGTTTTTAAAGATGCAATTTTGTCAATTATTTTAGTTTTAAAATCATCAGCTGTAAAGGTAAGTCCATTCTCTTCATATAAGTTATAATATTTTGTCAAAAATTGTGTAATTAAATTATAACTACTTTGGGTAATACTGTTAACGGCTTTTCTTGGGATTGAAACACCCGGATAATTTGTTGAATTTATAAATGCTGGTTTTGATGGATCAAATGTTGAATTGATATTGCGTTTAACATCGGTTTCCCAGATATTCAAGATCGGGTCCAGATAATCATTTGAACCAACATCTTCCGAAGCCTTAATTTCTTTTTCTGTAGGTGCTTCCCCGCTCTCTTTATATTTTTTAAGTACTGGCGAAACAGCGAGCGGATTCTTGTTCTTGGTGATAGCAGATCTCTGCATTCTATTCAAATATTTGAGTTCTTTGATTATATCAGCAACTTCATTTCTAAGAGCAGAATATTGATCTTTTGTCATGTTAGTTGCTGATCTAAACAAGTTCTCTGATCTCATAGCCGAGCTTGAGTTGCTTCTATCCGATGTGCGATAATAATCGAAAAGATCGAGTGTTAATTTTTCTCTAAACTCAGGGGAGTTTATAATTTTTTGTCTATTCAGTACTTCAGGATCTTTTTCGGCATTTCCTCTGGGAATTATAAACATCTTTTCAAAGACTTCCTTAACAGCGTCCACACTAGTATCATTATCTCCATTTATGTATCTCACAACATCGAGAGGTCCGAAAAGTGCAACACTGATATCATCTGGATTTTCGATCATATCATATCTTTGTTGTAGAAGCGCATTCAGTTTAGATCCAACAGATTTCGGACTTTCTATTTTATTCATTATTTCACGCAAATCTTTCTTAACACGTACAGGTAATTGAAGATTGGCAAACTCAGATGCGGTCTTCGTTCTAAAATCAGGGTAATATTTTCCATACACGATGGCTTCTGCTAATTTAACCGCAGAGTCATAATGAGGGTTCGCATCGGAATTTGGAAAAATGTCTTCGAATGTTCGAATATCGAATTCATCAAAATCTTTCTCGACACCTTTAAACAAGGCATCTACAATTTTATTGATTTGATCGCTGATGGTTGGGATAGTGTATTTGAATTCTTTTACAGTATCGTTATATAATCCAATAACGGTTTTTCTAAATAAATTTGCTACGGAACCACCTCCTTTTCCTAGAGTATCACGATCTAAACTGTAAATTCCGGGACTAACTTCCTCGAATTTATCATTTAAGGGTCCATATGAGGTTGGCTTTCTAGCCATTTCGCTGAATAAGTCGATGTGTTCCAGTAAGTAATCAAACTTGATTTTTTCCATATCTCTATTTAATCAATTGACAAACTAAAAGTAGCTGATAACCTTTTATATGGCCTATAATAAAATAGCATTTTTCTCAGCAACTCAAAAAACAGATGCGAAAGACACATCACTTCTGAAAAGTGTAGATCATTTTGATATTGATGTGGATATAGCGTTTGAATTAAACAACAGTGAACACCTAGCTGTCGTCTACAACAAAGCAATAGAAAAAGCACTTGAAGAAAATTGGGATGCATTGGTCTTAGTTCATGATGATGTAACACTGGATCACGATCCAAGACCCAAATTAAAAACTTTGTTTGATAAATTTGACCTAATTGGAGTGGCAGGAGCATCCTCTGTCGAGATTAAATCACCTGCACTGTGGCATTTAATGGGGGGTGGATTCGGATCAGGTAAATTACACGGAGCAGTTGCTCATGGATCTGCCGAAAAGAAGAATATAACAGCTTTCGGACCTTATCCACACCGTGTGGTGATGATTGATGGAGTGTTCATGGCTATGAATCGCTCTGTGATGGAGAATGTCCGCTTTGATGAGAGCAATCCAGCCAAGTATCATTTTTACGACCTTGACTTTAGTTCAGCAGCGCATAAACTAGGCCACCGAGTTGGAGTTGGCGACATTTACATCACACATGAATCTCCCGGATTGAGGGAATTCACTGATGAGTGGAAGGCTGGAGAAGCTTGGTTTCTTAACAAATATGAATCTTGATCTAGAATACTTTGAAAAAATATTGGCGCGTCAATCCATGATTGATTCGTCTTATCTAAACGCAATTGCAGATCACGTAAAGCCTGAATTCTTTGAAGACAAGAGAATTGCCAAATATTTTGAAATTGTTAAGGATTTTTATGATCGTAGAAATGAACTTCCTACAGTTTCTGAAGTAAAAGCCTATTTAACAGAGGACTCATTAAAAGAAGGGTTCAAACAGCTGGTTTCTTCATTCAAAGACATCGATAAAAACCTCAATAAAGATGAATTGTATGAAAATACAGAAAGATTTTTGAAAGAAAAGAGTGTTTACAACACGCTATTGAAAGTTGCATCTGAACTTTCGGAAGGAATTGTGGATACCTCCAAGATTTTAACTCAATTCGAGCAGTCTTGCAATATCAATTTAATTTCTGATAAAGGAATGGAACTATTCTGCGATGCAGATTTGTTAATTGATGATATCTTAAATGTTGAATCATGTATATCAACTGGATGGGAATGGCTCGACGAAGCGTTGGGGGGTGGATATAGAGAAAAAGGTAAATCTCTATACATTTATGCTGGTCAAGCCAACATTGGAAAGAGTATTTTCCTAGGAAACGCGGCGATAAACATTGCAAAACAAGACAAATCTGTTCTTGTCGTGACACTTGAAATGAGTGAAATGATGTACGCAAGACGAATGTCTTCTAATTTGACGGGCGTTCCTCTGAAAGAATTTGAAAGTGCCACCGAATCCATCAAACGAATTCTAACTAAAAGAAAGAAAGAAATTCCAAACGGTAAAATCTTTATTAAAGAATTTCCTCCAAGCACAATAACTCCAAAACAACTCACCGCATTTGTTAAAAAGTTTAAAGAGAGTGGAGAAAAGGTAGATGCGATTGTAATCGACTATATCAATTTGCTGCATACCACAGTTGGTTCCAATTCATATGAAAGGGTGAAGCACATATGCGAGCAAGTCAGAGCTATGAGCTATGAATTTGAATGCCCTATCATTTCAGCGACCCAATTGAATCGTTCGGCTTACAACACTAATAATCCCGGTATGGAAGGACTCTCAGAATCAATCGGATTGGCAGCAACTGCTGATATGATTCTTTCTATCTTTCAAAATGAAGAAGATCAGGAGATGAATATCATAAGATTGGGCATGATGAAAAATCGATTCGGTCCAAGAGGAATGGTGCAACCGATGAGAATTGATTATTCGACGCTTACAATTGAACAATCAGATGAGGAAGATTTTCATCAAGAAAGTGATTCTTCTTTACTTGAAAAATTAGCGAATTGAAGTAAATTGTATGATACATGAACGTTTTTTTATGGGTGAACTCTGATCTAGATGGAGTCGGAGCTACTATATTATTAGGAAATATATTTAAAAAGTTTGAATATGCTCCAGTATTCTTTGGTAAGTTTGAGCAGGAGTACTTCGAATGGAGAGATAAAAATATTCAAAACTATGATAAAGTATTTGTAGTGGGAATGCCTCTATCTCAAACTTTAGTCAATCGATTGGATGACAAAAAAGTAGTATTTGTCTCTGATCAACCAGATGTGGTCAGAGTTCAAGATAGTACTTTAATTCAAGAAGAGACAACATCATGCTCCAAGCTTCTATACAAGAAGTTTTGTAAATCTTTGAACTTTCCAGATAGTATAAAAAAGTTAATTTTGATTATAGACGACTACAATTCCTATAATTTAAAGTTAAAGGAAAGCAAAGTATTGAATGCGTTGTTTAGAAGAAGCGGACCTCGCAGATTTTACAATTTTGTAAATTCGTATTGGGATGGATTTGTAAAATTTTCAGATGCTGAAAATAAAATATGTGAGATCTTTTATAAAGACCTTGATAAAGAACTTGAAAACTTGGATCTTTACACTGGACTTTATAAAAACAACACAGTAGTCGCTACATTTTCCGAGTTCAGCGTTTCTGAAATTGCTAACGCACTATTAGATGCATATAATCATGATATAGTTATTGTAGTGAACTTGAAAAATCGGTTTGTATCTTTTAGAAAGAGAAGAGGTTCAAAGGCTGACATTATTTTTATGGCTCAAAACTTGTGTGATGGTGGAGGACAGGAATTTTCTTCCGGTGGTTCAATAACATCTAAATTTTTGGAATTTACAAACACACTAACCCCACTATGATTACAGATCCATACAATAACATGATTGAAAATGAACAATTACACTTGTTCATGTGCTACTGCACGTTCGTCGTCAACCTACATGGTAAAAAGATGTCAGTGCAAAACGTTTTTGTACACACTTTACAAAATACTAAAATGAGAGATTTGCTAAAGCGTCTGCTATCTCTCGATACCGATTTTGAAGTTGTTAAAACTTTCCTAGATTTTGATCCCAGCTTAGTTAAAAGTAAGTACGTTACAAAATATCTAAATGGGCTTAAAAAAGTGCCTAAAAAATCCACAAAAGCCTCTTGACTTTCGGATTTCTTAGGCTAATTTAAATGGGTAATCTAACTCAATCAAATGAAAACTCTGATCTACTTTATTATGATCCTGATTCTGTTAAAGCTTTTGGATCTTATAACTATAAGTTGGTTTTGGATTTTGTTTCCAGTTATATTACCAGTCTCCTTCGTGATGTTGATTTGTCTAATCATCGTCATTGGGACGACAATTATTGCATATAAACTATTAAAAAATTAAAATAAATGAGTACTAAAAATAAATTCAATATTAGCATGTTCGAAAAGATTAAGGATGCCCTTAACAAGACCAATGAGTCTTCGGGCGGAGCATTCTCAAATGTTATGAAGTTTCCAGCTGGAAAGACATACACTCTTCGTATCATTCCCAATCTGGAAGATCCAGAAAAGACATTCTTCCATCACTATACACACGGTTGGAAGAGTAAGACAACTGGAAGTTACATTTCCACTCTATCACTCCAAACTTTTGGTGAACGAGATCCAATTACTGAAACGTTTTGGTCTCTTATCAAGAGCGATGATAAGAATGAAAAGGAGCTTGGAAAGGTTATTCGTCGAAAGGAAAATTGGTTCGCCAATGTTTATGTAATTGATGATCCATCAAATCCAGATAACAATGGCACTGTAAAGGTTCTTCGCATTGGACCACAAATCAAGAAGATCATCGATGATGCTCTTACTGGTGATGGTGCCGAAGAATTCGGATTCAGAATCTTTGATCTTGGTGAAGAGGGTGCAAACCTTAAAATCAAGGCAGAAGCAAGTGGTGATTTCGTTACGTTTGCATCTTCTGGCTTTTATAACAAGCCTCAGATCAAGCTAACTGATGAACAGATCGAAACCATCTATTCATCAACACATGATCTGGAAGCAATCTATCAAAGAAAGACCTTTGATGAGCTTCAAGAGATTCTGGATGCTCACTTCTACGGTAAGAGTGGCAAGTCCTCTCAAACCTCTGAGAGAGCACCAGCGGCATCCCCAAGACAGACCGCAAATCTTGAAGATGATAGCGATGATGATATTCCATTTGATTTCCCTCAAAAAACTGGATCATCATCAAATCAACCTTCGGAAGACGATATCGATAAACTGCTTGAACAACTAAACGACTGATAATATGCTAACTCCTGAAGATAAAAAAACGTTAATAGAATTTGCAGGACCACTCTTCGCCCAAAGCAAAGAAATCGATGCAATGTATTATAACGATGCTCGTCCAAAAACAGATGGCATACCAGATTCAGGAATTGCAAGAGGAATTCAACAGGCACTTGAGAGGGATTTTGCGCTCTCTCAAGTGCCTCGTCCTCAGCCCATGCAGGCTCCTATGCCTCAAGTGCCGGTTCCTCAGTATGTACAGGCTCCTATGCCTCAATACACGCCTCCAGCGCCTGCTCCTGAAGCAAATACGAACCAGCTTGAGTTCAACTTCAATTCGAATGCACAAGATAAAACAAACACTCTACTGGAGAGTCAAAATAAGTTAATTAAAGAATTGATAAAAAAGGTCGATGCAGTAATATCTATAATAAACGATTATGACAAAGTTAAAAGTTAACAAGCCCGATTTTCTATTTTTCCTAGAGTCTTTGTCTAAACTTAGCGATTCCGCCATTCTAAATTTAAAGGATGGCGGAATTTCCGCATTGGTAGCTAATTTAGATGCCTCTCTCTTTCTATGGAATACGATGCCAGTGGATTTTGACGATGAAGCTGTTTTGAATATACCTTCATTATCCAAGCTGAAATCAGCACTCAACTTGGCTGGTGTAACAGACACGATTGAACTTGTATTAAACAGAAATAATCTGGAATACCGTGGAAACTCCATAAAATTTAAGTATCACTTGCACGAAGATGGCGTTATCATGAAAAGCAAAACGAGTCTAGAAAAGCTTCAAAGTTTGAAGTACGATGTGGAAACATCATTCACCAAAAGCTTTTTAAAATCTTTATTGAAAAATGCAGCTTCATTTTCCAAAATTAAAAAGTTACACCTGTATACAGAAGATGATCACTTAGTATGGGCGTTGCAAGATACAACCGTAACAAACAGTGACACTCTTACATTTGTAGGATCTGAAGTGGATTTCGATTTAGATCCTTTCATTCTTAATTTGGATAACATTAGACTTATCACATTTGGAAGCAACGCTGATGTAAAATTGAAAATCAACACATCGCTAGGAATTGGAAAAATCGAGTTGCAATATGGAAATACGACTCTAAATTATATTATATCTAGCTTAATAAAATAATGATTAAAAATAAAATTTCTACACTGGGATACTTCTTAAAGAGACTGAGAGATTGTGGATTTATAGCAATTAAAATCTATAATAAGTACTCATTTCAAGATTCTAGAAAATGGTCTGTTATGGT
>SXGQ01636141.1_pt1 | contig 16941 bp, 6 predicted proteins | sample 3178371 | NCBI WGS metagenome assembly SXGQ01 (sample SAMN11356859, study PRJNA531348) | freshwater metagenome | isolation source: freshwater sample F1-20 | place: China: Fuxian Lake, Yuxi | collected 2017-12-25
CCGCCCATGGCGCGCACCTCGGTGAAGAGCTGGCGAATTCCCTGCTGCAGCCGGTCGCCGTGCCAGTCGGCGTCGCTCATGCTGCCCTTGACGATGTTGACGTGCAGGTTTCCGTCTCCGGCGTGGCCGTAGCATACCGACTGAAATCCGTACTCGCCGCCAATTCGCTTGACCGCGCGCAGCAGGTCGGGCAGCTTGGCCCGCGGAACCACCGTGTCTTCCTCTTTGTAGATGCTGTGCTTTTTGACGGCCTCTCCGACGCGTCGGCGGAGCTTCCAGAGCGCGTCCCGCTCCGCTTGGGTTTGGGCAAAGAGCACCTCGAGGGCTCCCGCTTCTTCGGCGACCGCGGCGAGCTGCTCCGCTTCGCGCAGCACGGCCTCCTCGTCGGTGCCGTCGACTTCCATGAGCAGGTGGGCCTCGATGCCCGGCCCGGTCGGAATCGACACGCCGTCCACAAACCGCAGGGTCCAGTCGATGGCGTCGCGTTCCATGAATTCGAGTCCGCTGGGGGTGATTCCGGCCTGAAAAATGCGCGCCACCGCCGCGCAGGCCACCTCGGCGGACGCAAACGGCGCCAGCAACGTGAAGTGGTGGCGGGGGTACGGAATCAAGCGAACCACAATTTTGGTGATGACGCCCAGGGTGCCCTCTGAACCCACCATGAGCTGGGTTAAGTTGTATCCGGTGCTGTTTTTGAGCGTATTGGCCCCGGTCCAAATGACCTCACCGGTGGGAAGCACCACCTCCAGATTGAGGACGTAGGCCGAAGTGACGCCGTACTTGACGGCCTTTGGGCCACCCGCGTTGTAGGCGACGTTGCCGCCCATCGTGCTGCTGCCCCACGACGAGGGGTCGGGCGGATAAAATAGCCCCTGTTCGCGGCAGGCCTCGTGAAATACTTGGTTGACCACGCCCGGTTCCACGACAGCCTGAAAATTCGCCGCATCGATTTCAAGGATGCGGTTGAAGCGCTCCATGCTCAGCGAGATTCCGCCGTGGGCCGGAATGGCTCCGCCGCTCAAGCCCGTGCGCGCCGCGGCCGGAGTGACGGGAACCTCGTGCTCGTTGGCCCAGCGAAGCACCGCGGCCACTTCCTCGGGCGTACCCGGGCGAAGTACCACATCCGGAAGCACCCGCAGGTCTTCAGTCTCGTCGTGCGAAAATTCAGAGCGGCGTTCTGAGTCGATTGAAACGTGTTCGGCCCCGAGCAGGGCAGTTAATTCTTCGAGTGATTTTCGCGTAACTTCGGCCATCTTGATCCCTAACGATTTGCACCAAATGTACCGCAGTATCCGCTTGGTGGCCGCACTCGTGCTGAGTTCCGCTGCCCTAATTGCCCAACGCCCTGTGGCGATGTCTGACCTCTACGAATCCCGTGTATTCAATGCCCGCGGAATCCAAGGATTTCGTTCGCTCGAAGACGGAAAGCACTTCAGCCGCCAAACCGCCCAAGGAATTGAGCGCTACAGCTTTGCAACGGGTGCCGCAGTTGACGTGATGGTTTCAAAGGCAGATCTGAACGTGAATGACGCTCCATTGAGCTTCAGCAGCTACGAATTCGCCCCTGGCGAGCGCTACGTGATTCTCGAGTCCGACATCGAGGCCATTTACCGCCACTCGTACACGGCCAAGGTGTACGTGTGGGACCGCCAGGCCAAGAAGCTCACTCAAGTCTTCGGCAAACCCATTCAGAATCCGGTGCTTTCGCCCGACGGAACCCAGCTCGCGTTTGTGTTTGAGCGCAACATTTACGTGCAAAACCTAGCTACGGCTGCGGTGAAGCAGGTCACCACCGACGGCGAAGACAACGCCATCCTCAACGGAGCCCCCGACTGGGTCTACGAAGAGGAATTTGGCTTTCACGTCGCCCTGGCATGGAGCCCCGACAGCAAGTCCCTCGCCTACCTGCGCTTTGACGAGCGCGCGGTTCCGACGTTCAGCATGGACATGTACGGCAGCGACACGTACCCCAAACCCTACGTATTCAAGTACCCGAAGGCCGGCGAGGCCAACTCAGTGGTCAGTTTGCACGTGTGGAACGGTTCAGCTACCGTGACCGCAAGTGAGGGCTTGAAGTACGAATACATTCCGCGCATGGCTTGGAGCCCCAAAGGCGAGCTGTTTTTTGCCACGCTCAACCGCCACCAGGACTCGATGCGGGTGATGGTTTATGCTGCCGGAAAGGCTCCGCGCCAATTTCTCTTGGAAACCGACGCGGCCTACGTGGAGTCGGAGCGCGAATTCAGTTTCTTGGCCGACGGACGCCTGGTTTGGGCCAGCGAGCGCAGCGGCTACACGCACTACTACCTCTACTCGGCCGACGGCAAAAAAGCCAGCCCGCTCACGCGCGGAGCCTTTGACGTGACGGCGTGGTACGGCGTCGACGAGCCGCGGGGCGAGGCCTACTACCAAGCCGCCAGCCGCAGCGCCAGCCAGCGCGAAGTGTTCCGCGTCAAACTCAACGGCGGCACGCCCACCCCGGTCGCCGCGCAGGCCGCCTGGAACGACGCCGAGTTTTCGAGCTCCTTTGACTACTACGTTCTGACGGCCCAAGACGGCAACAGCCCCGCGACCTATGCGTTAATGGACCGCGCCGGCAAGCAGGTGCGCATGCTCGAAGACAACGCCAAGCTGCGCGAGGACATGAAGTCGTTTGCCCTTTCGCCCAAAACGTTTTTCACGTTGGAGGCCGCCAACGGCCAAAAATTGCCCGCCTGGGAAATTCGCCCCGTGAATTTTGACGCCAGCAAAAAGTACCCCGTGCTGATGTTTGTCTACGGCGGACCGGGCAGCCAGCAAGTCACGCAGCGATGGGGCGGACGCGACTACTTCTGGTACCAAATGCTGGCCGCCAAAGGCTACTGGATCGTGTGCGTCGACAACCGCGGCACCGGCGCCCTCGGACGCGACTTTAAAAAGGTAACCTATCTGCAGCTCGGCAAGTACGAGGTCGAAGACCAAATTGCCGCCGCGCAGTCCCTGGCCAAGCACCCCAACGTCGACGCGGGCCGCATCGGCATTTGGGGATGGTCCTACGGCGGATTCATGTCGTCGAACTGCTTGATGCAAGGTGCCGACGTGTTCAAAGCCGCCATTGCCGTCGCCCCGGTGACGAACTGGCGTTTTTACGACAACATTTACACCGAGCGCTACATGCGCACGCCCGCCGAGAACTCGACCAACTACGACATCAATTCGCCCTTGGCGCACGCGGCCAAGCTCAAAGGCAACCTGCTGCTGGTCCACGGAACCGGCGACGACAACGTGCACGTGCAGAATTCGATGCGCCTTGCCGAAGAGCTGATTCAGGCCAACAAGCAGTTTGACTACATGGTCTACCCCGACAAAAACCACGGCATTTTTGGCGGCGCCACGCGCTACCAGCTGTACACCAAGATGACCAACTTCATTTTTGAGAATTTATAAAGCCACGGGCTGCTCGCTATTAGCCTGTGACGCGTAACTTTCCCCTCCAACGCAAACACTAAACACCCTAACTATGGCTTCAACCGAAAAAATGGCGCATCCTCGCGGGCTTTACACCCTCTTCTTTACGGAGATGTGGGAGCGCTTCAGCTACTACGGTCTGCGCGCCCTTTTGGTGCTCTACCTCACGACGGAATACGCCCGCGGCGGATTTGGCATGGACCGTGCTTCGGCCCTCGAAATTTATGGCATCTTCACCGGGCTGGTGTACCTGACGCCCATCCTTGGCGGCGCCCTTGCCGACCGAATTCTCGGCCAACGACGCGCCATTTACATCGGCGGATTCCTCATGGCCTTCGGTCAGTTCGCCCTGGCGGGTTCGCACGTGTTTGCGGCCGACGAAGCCATGCGCCAATGGATGTTCCACATGGGCCTCGGCCTGCTGATCATCGGCAACGGCTTCTTTAAACCGAACATTTCGACGATCGTGGGTGCGCTGTACACCGACAACGATCCGCGCAAAGACTCGGCATTCACCATCTTCTACATGGGCATCAACCTTGGGGCCTTCCTTTCTCCCGTCATTTGCGGAACCCTCGGCGAGCAAGTCGGCTGGATGTGGGGCTTCGGCAGCGCCGGCGTCGGAATGCTCCTGGCCACCGTGTGGCTGTACGTTGAGGAGCCCAAGCTCGAGGGACGCGGAATGCCTCCCGGCCGCGAAGGCGTGCGCCTGGGTGCCGCCGACTTTGGCACCATTGCGGCGTACGTCGCGGGCGGAGTCGCCACGGTCTACGGCTTCTTAGCGCTCCAGTCCGCCATCAGCGACGACGCCATGTCGCTGGCCCTTAAAGTGGTGGGCGTAGCCGCCGTAGCAGGAATCGCCTTCATCATTTACAACGGGACCAACGGCAGCGAGCAGTGGAGCCGCGTAAGCGCCATCCTGATCTTCACGATCGCCAACATCTTCTTTTGGAGCGGATTTGAGCAGGCCGGCGGAACCTTCAACCTCTTCGCCGCCGAAGAGACCAACCGCGTCGTGTTCGGGTACGAAATCGCTGCGTCGCTCTTCCAAAGCGTCAACGCACTGGCCATCTTCATTTTTGCGCCCCTCTTTGCCTCGCTGTGGGTCAACCTCGCCGCGCGGAACCTCAACCCATCCACGCCCGCAAAATTCGGGCTCGGCTTGACCTTGCTGGCGGTCGGCTTCATCGTCATGTCGTTTGCGAGCTTTGCCGCCGAGGGCGAAGGCCTGATCAGCCCGCTGTGGCTCATCGGCGTGTACGTGCTCCACACGTTTGGCGAGCTGTGCATTTCGCCGATCGGACTCTCCATGGTGACCAAGCTGGCTCCGCCCAAAATCGTAAGCGTCATGATGGGCCTGTGGTTTGCCTCGATGGCCCTGGCGAACTACCTCGCGGGCATCATGGAAAGCCTCTTGCATTCCATCGCCCCCGACATGAACCTCTTTGTGTTCCTGACGATTACGTCAGCCGTGGGCGCGGTGCTGCTGTTTGCGCTCACGCCGCTGCTTCGCAAGCTGATGCGCGGAATTCACTAAGCGTCGCACGCTTTCACGCAAAAGGCCCCAATCGGGGCCTTTTTTTATGCGGATGGGCGGCGTCGCGAGCTAGAAGTACACGATGTCGTACCCCTTGAGCGTCAGCGTCTGGTACTTTTTCTCGTCGAACATGTAGAGGCGCGAGGGCCGTTTGGCCCGAGCGCTCGAACGCACGGAATTGCCCGTTTCAAGGAGCAGCTGGCTCTTGAGGACTTTGCGCCGAAAGTTCCGCTTGTCAAACTTTTTGCCCAGGGCGCATTCGTAGAGGCGCTGAATTTCGTTCAGCGTGAATTCGTGCGGTAGCAGCGTAAAGCCCACCGGACGGCGCTTCACGCGGCGCTTAAAGCGTTCGCGCGCATACGCCATGACGTCGTCGTGGTCGTAGGCCATCGACGGAACCATGGACACCGGAATCCACTTGTAGCCCTTGGACTCGAGGTCGCTCTTGAGCTCGTCGGTAAGGCGGACCAAGGCGTAGTAGGCAATGTTTACCACCCGACCCGAGGGGTTGCGGTAGGGGTTGGCAAAGGAGTTGAGCTGTTCCAGGGGCCAATCGTCGCGTTGGGTGAGTTCGCGCAGGAGTTGCTTGACCACATTTTCTGGGGCCTTGTCGGGCTTGACGATGGCCGACGGGAGAATGTTTGCCCCGTTAAACGGTTCGCCGTTTTTGGTGGCAATCAGCGTCAAGAGTTCGTCGCCGCTAAACCCAAACACGACCACCGACGAGGCCAGGGCCACGTTAAAGTCTGAAGGAAGAAATTCGATGTTCATTTGGGAAGATCAAAACTAGACTCTTCGAAACAATAAGTGTACCACAATACACAAATTTAACCGCAGCGTGACACCTAGGTAAAAAAGCAAGCGCGGCTCCTTTCGAAACCGCGCTCAGCAGGTGCACTCGGTGGGAATGCGTTACCCTGCACGCCCCGTAGGACGGCTTTTGCTCGATGTCCTCGCCAGAAGCCTGACTCTGGCGCACCCAGCATTGGTCGTGCTACCCAAGCATCTTCCCTCCGTCGAGGGACGCTAGACCTCTATTTCAAGGTCTCGTGGGTCCACTTCCTCCCCGATCAAACCGCGCGTGCGGCGGTTCGCGGCTTGTTCCGCGCGGAGCATCGCGGCCTGGGCCGCTACTCCGTGATCGAGCAAATGGTTCGGCGCGAGGCCGAACACCCGAGGGTGCTTCCATTTGGCCGAGGGTCACTACCCCTCACGTTCCCTCCTTGGTAGTTCCGGCCGGCGCCGGCCCAAGGGAGCCCGGTTGGACAGTACGCGTGGGTTAACCAAGCAAGGTCAGGCCCTTTGCGCGGGCATTCGCCCTAACTGCCTCTACGCTAACGACTTACCCTAAGATGAGCCGCCTGGCTTCGCGAACCCGAGGGTTTGCTTTTCCTTTTGCGCTCTATGAAGTTAGCAAAATTCTACCTCAATGCAAGCCCGGTTGATAACTAATCCAATCGACAATTTAATTATTATAAAAAACTGTTTTTCAATAGTTTATAAATGCGTGTTGGACCAAATATTGGACACAAAAAAAATCCACTTAACCGGAGTTAAGCGGATTTTGTCGGGATGACAGGACTTGAACCTGCGACCACACGCCCCCCAGACGTGTACTCTACCACCTGAGCTACATCCCGATTAGGGCGGCAAATATACACTAAATGCGACAGTAAAATGGGACCAAGGTCCCACAGCCTTGGCTCGTCGACGCGTACATTTGAGGTATGGAACAACACAGCCTGGTGATTATTGGATCCGGACCCGCCGGATACACCGCAGCGATTTATGCCGCGCGCGCGGACCTTAAACCAATTATGTACGTCGGTCTTCAGCCTGGAGGCCAGCTCACGACCACGACCGAAGTAGACAACTTCCCCGGATATCCGCAGGGCGTCGACGGAAATCAACTCATGGAAGATCTTAAAAATCAGGCAGAACGCTTCGGAACTGACGTGCGCTGGGGCATGATTACCCACGTAGAATTTTCAGACACCCCAGGCGGTTTTCACTTGCTCACCGTGGACGAAACGACGCAGATCCAGGCCCAGACGGTGGTCATTGCAACGGGTGCTACGGCGAAGTACCTCGGCCTTCCGAGCGAAGAAAAATTCATGGGCCACGGCGTGAGCGCGTGCGCCGTGTGCGACGGTTTCTTTTACAAGGGGCAAAATGTGGTGATTGTCGGCGGCGGAGACACGGCCGCCGAAGAGGCTTCCTACTTGGCCAAGCTCTGCCCCAAAGTCACGATGCTCGTGCGCAAAGGAGAGCTCCGCGCCTCTAAAGCAATGCAAAACCGAATTTTGAGCACGCCCAATATTGAGGTGCGCTGGCATACCGAGACGGTAGAATTGCTCGGCGAACACGGAGTTGAAGCCGTAAAGGTGCGCAACCTGCAGACGGGCGCCGAAGACGTAATCGAAGCCACCGGATTTTTTGTCGCCATTGGCCATAAGCCCAATACCGACATTTTCAAAGGCCAACTGGACATGGACGAGGTGGGCTACCTGCAAGTTCAGGCGGGCAGCACCAAGACTCGTAAACCGGGCGTTTTTGCCGCCGGCGACGTGGCCGACAAGGTGTACCGCCAGGCAATTTCTGCTGCCGGAACGGGGTGTATGGCGGCCTTGGATGCGGAGCGTTACCTCGCCGAGTTTCACTGAGGCGAACCCTTCTAAACGAGAAAAGCCGACCCTCATGGGTCGGCTTTTTTCATGCCATAGGGGCTGATTTACAATCTCTTGCGTCCGCCAGGCTTGCCGGCGCCTCCGCTGAATCCGGGTTTGCCTCCGGGGCCGCCGCCGAATCGCTTACCGCCTCCGCCGAAGCTGGGCTTGCCGCCCGTGCTCAAGCGCGGTTTGCGCGCGGGGAATGAGGTATCGCTGGCTCCGCGGTTGAAAGCATCAGCCCGGTCGTCGGTGCCGCGTGCCCAATCGGGGGTCTCCTGGCGCTGAATCCATGCTCCGCCCCTCGGCTTGTCGCCCTGGTAGCCGGTACCGCCGCCTTGGTTGGCACGGTCTCCACCTTGGTAGCCACCACGGTCGTTGCCGCCGCGAAAGCCTCCAGGGCGATCTTGACGGTCGCGGAATCCGCCTCCTCCTTGGTAGCCTGCTCGGTCGCTGCCGCCGCGGTAGCCTCCGCCGCCACCTTGGTAGCCTCCTCGGTCACTTCCGCCGCGGTAGCCTCCGCCGCCGCCTTGGTAGCCTCCACGGTCACCACCGCCGCGGTAGCCGCCGCCGCCTTGATAGCCGCCGCGGTCGTTGCCGCCGCGGTCGCCGTAGCGGCCCTGGGGACGTCCGCCACCAAATCGGTCGTTGCGGGGTCCTCGTTCGCGCTCGAAGCGGCCAACTTGATCCTCAACGGCCTCGAGTTCTACTGAAACCCCTTTGATTTCGGCTCCGTTCAGGGCCATTTGGACGTCATCAATGCGGGTCAAGGGCACGTTGAAGTAGCTCAGATCCGGTCCGCAATTTACCCCTTGAACCTCCCCTTCGCCGAGGCGGGCGGTTTCGCGCAAGAAGTCCTTAAGCGCGAACCAGGTGAAGCCCTGGGCCTCACCCACGTTGATGGAAAAGCGCTGTTCCTGCGGCGCGTCCATGCCGCGCTGGCGCTTGGTTCCGCGCTCCTCATAGCCCTCGCCGCGCTCCTTGCGCTCCTTTTGGGCGCGGACCGACGGAATTTCAGGCTGCTCATTCACGTAGTGCTGCACGAGCTCGTGAAGTTCCGCCGCAAAAAAGCGCTCAATCAGCTCGCGCGAGGTCATGTGCTCGAACTGTGGCATAACGGCTTCAACCAATGGCTTGATGACTTCGGGAGCTTCAGGATGCGCCGCAAACTCTTCGGCAAAGTGATTTACTTGGCGCGCCAAAACCTCGTCGCGGGTAGGCAATGGGCTTTGCAGCATTTCGCGCTGGATCATCTTTTGAATGAAGGTGATTTTGCGGCGCTCCATCGGATTAATGAGGGCCCAGCTTTCGCCCGACTTGCCGGCGCGACCGGTGCGGCCGCTGCGGTGGTTGTAGCTCTCGGTGTCGTTGGGGAATCCAAAGTGAATGACGTGCGAAAGGTCCTGCACGTCGATACCGCGGGCAGCCACGTCGGTGCAGACCAGCAGCTTCACGCGCTTATGGCGGAACGACTGCATCACCAAGTCGCGCTGCTGCTGGCTCAGGTCGCCGTGTAGGGCTGAGGCCGTGTAGCCCTCGGCCACCAAGCGCTCGGCCAGCTCTTGAGTTTCGATTTTGGTGCGGCAGAAAATCATGCCGTAAAGTCCGGGCGCGCTATCAAGCAGGCGGCGCAGGCCGCTGTAGCGGTGCTCCTTGGGCACGACAAACACCTTGTGGGTCACCGTGATGGTGCCTGAGTTGCGCTGCCCAATCTGCACGCGGACCGGCTCGTTCATGAGGGTTTTGGTCATCGCGTCGATGGGCTTGGGCAGTGTAGCACTGAAGCACCAAATATTGCGGCCCTCGGGGGCTTGTTTGAGGACTTCTTGCACGTCGTCCCAGAAGCCCATGTTGAGCATTTCGTCGGCCTCGTCGAGCACGATGTACTCGAGGTCGTCAAACAGCACTTGGCCTTGGCGGTTCAGGTCGAGCAGGCGGCCCGGGGTCGCCATCAAAATGTCGACGCCCTTTTTCATGGCCGTGATCTGGGTGCGCATTGCGGCACCGCCGTAGACGGCGAGCATGCGGAGGCCGGTTTCGGCCGCGTACTTCTCCATTTCGGTCGAAATCTGCACGCAGAGTTCGCGGGTCGGAGCCAGGATCAGTGCCTTTGGGCGATTTTTGGCCGCCGGCTGGCCGTCTTCGAGCAGCATGTGCAGAAGCGGAAGACCAAAGGCGGCGGTTTTGCCGGTTCCGGTTTGTGCGAGCGCCACCATGTCGGTTTGGCCGTTGGCCCCTAAAAGCAAGGGAATTGTTTCGGATTGGACAGGCGTAGCCTGTTCGAAACCAAGCGCTTGAATCGCTTGGAGTAGTTCGGCGCGAAGGCCGAGTTCAGTAAATGTAGACATCGCGAGGATGAGTTTAAGCCCTAATAAAATGGCCCCAACCCGCGGAGCCTTCGGTCGTAGAAAAGCATATCGTCCTGTAAGCCGGATTCTGTTCGCGCCTTGCGGCGCGCCCTTGCCATTGATCTGGGCAGTTGGTCACCCAACTGCTCTATCTGCCTACCCGCTGGCTCAGACGAGCCGTCTTCAAGCGCCAGCCTACATGGCATTTCATCCCGCGAGGTTTACCAAGCCATCAAAATTGCTTTTGACGCTGGTGGGCTCTTACCCCACCTTTTCACCCTTGCCCCCGGTACTCGTACGATGCATCCGTTGGCGGTTTCCCTCTCTGTGGCACTAGCTGTCAGCCCCAAGTTCCCCGTGGACTGCCTACCCGTTAGGTAGCGCGGTGCTCTGTGATGTCCGGACTTTCCTCCCTTTGGTGCCGAAGCGCTTCAAGGCGGCAAGGCGGACGATATGCGGGTGCAAAGGTACATTAAATAAAAAGACCGCCCGGGGTAGCGGGCGGTCTTCAGTATTTAGGCCGAAATCTGGCCTACTTCTGCAGCGCAATGCGGCGCGTGACCACGCCCTCTTCGGTTGTCACCTGAAGCAGGTAAAGTCCTGATGCACAGGCACTTAATTCGACTGGTTCGCGGCGAATTTCGCGAGCGGAATCCCAAGTGCGGGCCCACACCGTTTGGCCGGTTGCGCTTAGTACCTTGACTTGAATCTGCTGCGCTGACCCCAGCTCGAGGTCAAATTGGAAGGCTCCTTTCGTCGGATTCGGGTACATGGCCAGACTGCGGTCGAGCGGGGTTTCGCCCACACTGATTCCCGCCACCGTTACCGGCACCACGAGGGTATCGGTTCCGCAGACGCCCGTGACGACCAGCGAAACGTTGTAGGTTCCGTTGGCCGCGTAGGCATGGCTCGTGAGCGCTCCGCTGCCCGTATTGCCGTCGCCAAAGTTCCAGTCAAAACTGGACGCGCTGGCCGCAAACGTGCTCGCCGTGGCGTCAAAGTCCACCGTGAGGTTGGTTGCCGTGGCCGCCTGCGGGGTGCTGGTGAAGCTCGCACTTGGTGCCGGCTGGTGGTACAGCGTGACTTCGCCGTCGGGACGCGGGCATCCGCCGCCGCCCAGCTGCCAGTTGTAGAAGTAGTAGTACGAGGTCGCATTGAACGTCGAACCCGTAATGGTCACGCTGCCGTCCGTCGACAGGTACGGGTACGAAGCGCCGGTCGAGTTGCGCTGCAGTCCGCCAGCGTTGTTGGTGGTAGTACTTCCCATGCGGTAGTTGCCCGGCGGCAGCGATATGTTGACCACCAAGCGGTTGAAGCCCGCTCCCGTCGACGACACGGTGACGGTTTGCACCGTCGCCAAGGTAGCCGCATTCTGAATCACCACGTCAACCAAGCCCGCGCCTTGGGCAAACACGTCGACGCTGTAAATCGTCGTGGGGGCGTTCACCGTGAAGAGCAGGTAGTGGTTCATGGCCGTATAGTTGGCACTCGCACCAATCGTATTGTCGAGCGGACCCACCTGACCCGAGGTCGAGGTCTGGCGCAGGACAAACGTAGTGTCGGCGGCGTTCATCGGACCCACGAGCAAGCTGTCTGAGGTTCCGAGGGTGTCGCCCGCCGTGGTCAACCAGAGGTAGGACTCGTTGGTCGTTCCTGCCGGGAAGTACAGCGTGGCCATTCCGCCCGCGCACACGGTATCGCTCGAGGCAACCGGAATTCGGGGAAGCGCGTCGAGTACGCTGCGGTTGAGCTGCAGCGTGTCGTTCGAGGTCTTGCCGTCGTTCGCCAGGTTCACGTAGCCGGTGAAGGTGAAGGTTCCGCCCACTACCGAATTAAACGTGCCCACGGCAACCGTATCGATCGCCAGCGAAGCCAGCGTACCGGGGTAGGTGGCCGTCAAGGTGGCCGTGGCAGGTCCCGACACGTTGGCGCCCACGGCGAAGTTGGCCTGCGACGCGGTGCCCAGGTTGCGCACAATCACCGAAACGGCGCTGTTGGAGTCTCCGCACGAGTTGTTGCCCGGCACCAGCATACCCAGCAGCTGCAGGTCGTTGGCCAAAGGCGTGAATTCGTCGGCACCCAGGTCAGGCGTCGTGGCGGAACGGCTATCGCCGTCGAGGTCTACCGGCACGCTCGCGATCGGCGTTCCCAAGTTATTGGGCCCGTTATTGACCACGTGCAGGTCGTCGCTGGCCGCAAAAATCACCGGGTTGTCGGTTGAATTCACGTTGAGCGCCGGATAGGCCGTCTTCCAGGCTGCCAAACTCGCTTGCGCCGTGTTGTAGAAGACAAAGGTTGCCGCATTTGAGTTGTACAGATTGTAGTCCAACGTGATGGAATCGGGCAAGGAACTCTGGTACAGCGCGTAGGTGCCGCCCTTGAAGATGTTGTTGCGAACGTTCAGGTTTTTGGACGTCAAGGTCGCGGTGGTGCTCGAAAGAAGGTAAATACCGTACGTGCTGCCCGAGAACGTGTTGTGGTACATGTTCACGTGGCGCGGGTACGGGAAGTAGCCGCCGTAGCTCGCCGTGGACGCAAACATGTTGTTGGCAATCACGCTGTTGGTGGCGGGTTTGACCTGGTTATTGAGGTAGCCCATGGTGATCGGGTAGTACGAAACGAAGACCTCGTTGCGCTCCATGTTGACGTTGCCCACATAGTACAGGTAGTGCCCGTAGTTGGTCGTATTGCGGAGTCCGCGGACCACGTTGCCGTTCACCGTCAGGTTGCCCATGTAGTAGAAGTAGGTTCCGTAGTAGTAGGCCTTCGTAATGGTGTTGCCCGACAGGTTGATGCCGGTCGAGAACACCGTGGTGCTCGTTCCGTTGAAGCGCACGCCGTAGTACCCCCCTTTGATCACGTTGTCGGTTATGGTGATGTTGTTGGCGTTGTTGCCGTACCCCGTAACGCTCGTGAGGTTGGCTGACGAGGCAATGCCCGCCACCGTGCTGGAGGTGCCCACCGTGTCGGCGAAGATTTCGTTCTCGTCAATCACGATGTCGTGGGCGCCGCCCGTGAGCACGATGCCCGAGGCGGTGGGGTGCACAATGCGCAGCTTGCGCAGGGTCACGTAGTCGGTGCCGTTCAGGACCACGGCCGCAAACTGACTGGCCGAACCTTGAATGGTGGCCGTTCCGGTTGCGGGGCCCTGGAAGGTTACCGTGTTGGTGGTCGAGGCTCCGTTGAGCGTGGTCAGGTTCATTCCGCCGAGGTGCACGTAGGGCGCAAGCGTGAACGTAACCGGTCCCGTAATGCCGCAGGTCGTGATCGCCGCAAGGGCATTTTGAAGCGAAGTGAAGTTGCTCGCGCCGGTACCGTTGGAGTCGACGGTGTAGTTGCCGCTCAGCGAGGAGGTGCACGGGGTCGCGAAGGTGATCGGACCCACCCACTGGCCTAAGGTTGCCGCACAGGTGGACTGCACGTAGACTTGATACACGCTGCCCGGCTGCAATCCCGTAATCGTGTAGGGGTTGGTCGTGGCGTTGGCTTGGTTGGCGCCCGAACCGCCCGAACCAATCACGAAGCCCAAGGGGCCCCACGCGACGGTCGCCGGAGTGGTAGACTGGCCGCCCACCGTCCACGATACCGCCGCAGTGGTCGTCGTGGGCACGACATTGACCGAGGCCGCCGGGCAGGGAGCGGCAGTGGCCGTCAGCGCCGTGTTGTCCAAAAACAGGTCGTAGTCGATGGCCCCGATGTGGGTCGCGCTGTTGGTCTGGCTCTCAAGGTAGAAGGCTAGCTTCACCAAGCCCGTGTAGGCGCTTAGGTTGACCGTGTAGGTTCCGCCAAAACGGCTCAAGCCGGAACCTCGGTGGAACTTGGCCAAGGCTTGGCTGCGGTTCCAGGTAGTGCCGTTGTCGGTCGAAACGAAGACAAACAACGTATCGTCGGATCCGAGAACCCCCGACGCCGTGCCGTTGGCCGCGGTAGCACCCATGTTCCATTGGAAATAAGTCGTGTGGGCCAAGTCGCCAAGATCAATCGACGGCGTGATGGTCCAACCTTGAGTGGCGTTCGACGTGACCGGCACTTGATTGCGCACGGCGCCGGTCGTACCGACGTTCAGGAAGCCGTCGACCATCCAGGCCGAGGTATTGGTTCCGATTGCGGTCGGGTTGGCCGCTACCGCGTTGCGCTCGGTCCAGCCTTTGGGTTTGGGCACGGCCGCCAAGGGGTCGTAGCCCGCAGTAAATGGCTCCACCCAACCGACTTGAACGGGCGTGATGAAGCTGTACGGACCGACCCAAACCGACGTAGTCGTGCCGCAGTTGCCCGCGAGGTACACGTCGTACTCGGTGTAGCCGGTCAATCCGGTCAACGTGTGAGTCAGCGTGGAAACGGTAACGCCCTGCCCGGTTCCTGGAATAAATCCTTTGGGGCCCCATTGGAGGTTGGTTGAGGGCGACGTGCTGCTGTAACTGACGGTCGCGGAATTGGCGCGCACGTTGGTGATGCTGACGTTGAACGGCGCCGGACAGCCCGAAGGCGTGTACTCAATGGCGCCGAGGTCGGGCGTAGCGCTGCGGGCCGCGCGGTTGAGGTCGAGCGGAACTTTGGCCAACTGGTTCTCGCCCGCGTTGTTGTAGGCAAACGAAATCGGAGTCAAATCACCCGCAAGCACGTTGGTGAAAATGGGGTCGCTCGAAATGCTGTTGGCGTCGCGGCCGGTTGCCGAGTTCCAGGCGGCCAGAGTAGGGTAGGTCACCGTGGTGCTGCGGGCGGCCACGAAATTGCTGGATCCACCAACGGTCGATGCAAAACGAATCGCGTTGTAGTTGGAATTGATCAATGCGGTCGTAGAAGCGTTAAACAAAGCGTACTTGGAACCGGTGCCCGACGAACCGATTTGGATGATGTTGTTCTTGAAGTTGAACTGCGTCATGTTGCCGCTCACGTAGGTGCCGTACACCGTGGCCGTTCCGGTTCCGGAGTTGGAGTTGATGTCAAGCGTGTTGTGCAGCACGTCCACCGTGTCGGTAGACAGCAGGTACATGCCGTACAGCGTGCTGCCCAAATTATTGATGTTGTAGATCGCGTTGTTGGCCACCAAAGCGGGGCTGGCTGCAGTACCCGAAGTGCTCGACAGGTACAATATGTAGCCTGTGAAGGCGGTGGTGCCTTGGGTTCCTCCTAGGTCGTGGATGCGGTTGGCCAATATTCTAAGACCCGGATTGCGGCCGTAGTTGTAGATGCCGTAGCAGGTACTCACGGTCGCCCGCGATTGGCGGTGAATGTCGTTGTACTCAACGTTAAGGTTGTCTTGGCCGTAGGCATAGATTCCGTACAGATAAAAGTTACTGACGACGCTGTGGCGCACGGTGTTGTTGGTCGGACGGCTTCCCATCGTCAGTCCAGCTCCATTGAGGCAGAGACCGTAATAACCGCCGACGATTTGGCACGAGTCGATCAACAGATTGGACGCCGTTCCCGATTGAGTACCCGTGGCAGCGGTCGGAGACTGGGTCAACGTAAATGCCGCGTAGTTGGACGAAGTCGAGGTTTCGCTCGTCCTAATGACGCACCGCTTAAACGTGTTGTTGTTGGCATTGTTGCTCATGCGCACGCCCCAACCCGCGGTGGCACCTGAGGCTTCAATGGTCAAGTCTTCGAACCGCAAAAAGTCGGCTCCATTGAGGTGCAGGGTATGGCGCTCGTTGGTGTTGGTCGCCGCAAACGAAAGGGTGTTGTTGTTGCCCTTCACCGTAATGGTATTGGTCGCCGACATGCCCGGAATCTCGTTGATCGTTATTTGCTCGTTAAACGGCGCGGAATTGGACAGCACCTGAAATACGACCGGTCCCGAAACGCCGCATGCCGCGGCCGCGAAGGCCGCTGCGAAGGTTGGGTAGGTTCCGCCCGAGCCGATGGTGTAGGTTCCGCCCGCGAGGTTGGGCAAGGTGGTCACTTGCACGGGCGTTGAGAAGGCCGTAGTGCTTGAGGGCGTGCAGGTCACTTCGCAGCGGTACCAAGTATTCACGGTTTGCGAAACGGTGGCGGTGGCCCCCGTGGCCCCGGTGATGTTGGTCCACGGTCCGGTCGACGAGGCCGCCGACTGCCACTGGTAGGTCAACCCCCCGGCGGCGGTAGCGCCCGAAAGGGACAAGACGAAGTTTTGAAGCGGGCACACGGCCGTCGCGCTGGCGACGGTAGTTCCGCCGTTGGGCGATCCCGTACAGGCCGCTTGGGGGATGTAGGTTATCGATCCGCAAAAGGCCCGAGAAGCAATGAAGCTGGTAAGGGTTCCGCCGAAGCCGTTGGGCATGGTATTAATGGTGACGCTGCCGTCGGTGAACGACGTAGGAGTTCCCGTGACCCAAGACATATAGCGCGAACCGAGGGTCCCGGTGGCGTTGATGCACACGCCGATGGGCTGGTTGCCCGGAAGGGCAATCATGTTGCTGCCAAAGGGAATAGCCGCCGCCGCCGTATTGCCCGCGCTCGTGGCCGTCGTGGAGTACGCAAGCACCCAACCGTTGGCCGTGGTGACGCTCGGAGTGGTTTGGCCCGTGGGAAGCACACCGCCGAGTCGATACCAAATTTCTACGGGACCCGTCGTACCTGAAGCCGCCGAAAACACATTGGTCATTCCCGTAACGAAAATGGGCTGGTTGGCATTGATCTCAAAGGTGATCACCGACGATCCGTTGTTGGGCGTCGTAGCCGGCATGGTGGTAACCGTACTTTGAGCGACCAAAGTGACTGAATACCAAGCAAATACTGCTGCAGCGTGTAGAAATTTTAGCATATCAATAATTTATGGGAGGTTCAAGATACGTTCTACACGACAACTCTTTAGCCCTTATTTGGAATATTTATGCTCCAATTAGCGGGCTGCGATTTGGGACCATGGCATGATTGCCTCGGTAATTACCTACCTTTGCGGCCCTCGGGAAGTAGCGCAGGTGGTAGCGCATCTGGTTTGGGACCAGAGGGTCGCAGGTTC
>SXGQ01577538.1_pt1 | contig 16940 bp, 20 predicted proteins | sample 3178371 | NCBI WGS metagenome assembly SXGQ01 (sample SAMN11356859, study PRJNA531348) | freshwater metagenome | isolation source: freshwater sample F1-20 | place: China: Fuxian Lake, Yuxi | collected 2017-12-25
AAAGTCGAAATATGGAAAAGAAAATCGTTATCAAAGCCTTGGCAGCCTTGGCTCAGTCCAATCGGCTCCAAATTTTTCGCATGCTGGTCGAGAAGGGCCGCGATGGCCTAACTCCTGCGCTGCTCGCTGAGCAATTGGGTATCCCCGCAAACACGCTTTCATTCCATTTGAAAGAGCTGATGAATGCCGATTTGATATCTCAGGAGCGCAGTGGCCGCAATCTGATTTATCGGGCGCAGTTTGACCGTATGAATGCGGTGTTGACTTATCTCTCTCAAAACTGTTGCCAAGGGGAGGCCTGCGAAGTTAGCTCACCAACAATCTGTCTAACCTGTTAAGCCCCAAGAGGTTCCAAATGTCTGAAGCAAAACCATTGAATGTCCTTTTCTTGTGCACCCACAACGCTGCTCGCAGTATCTTGGCTGAGGCATTGCTCAATCATTTGGGCAAAGGCAAATTCAAAGCCTTCTCTGCTGGCAGCAGTCCCAGAGAAAATCAAACACCCAACCCCATGGCCATTGTCACTTTGGAAAAGGCGGGCATTTCAACTGAGGGCTTGAGCAGCAAAAGCTGGGATGTTTTTGCAGAGCCCAACGCACCCCACATGGATTTGGTCATCACGGTTTGTGACAACGCTGCCGGTGAAGTTTGCCCCTATTGGCCAGGTCAGCCTGCAACCGCGCATTGGGGGTATGCCGATCCCTCTGCAGGTGAGGGCAGTGATGCAGAAAAGTTGGAGGCTTTCAAGCAAACCCTGCATCAAATTAAAAGGCGTCTTGAAATTTTTACCAGTCTGCCTTTAACCAGTTTGAACAAAATGGCTATCGAAAATACGGCGCGAGAACTTGCCAAAACATGATTCATTGGAAAAGATACTTTGCTGAGCTGGTGGGCACAGCGGCGCTGTTCTGCGCCGTGATTGGCTCAGGCATCATGGCCGAGCAATTGGCCGATGGCAATGTGGCTGTGGCGCTTTTGGCCAACACACTTGCCACAGTCTTTGCGCTGTATGTCTTGATTGAAACGCTTGGCCCCATCAGTGGTGCACATTTCAATCCAGTGGTGTCGATGGTGATGGCCTATCGCAAAGACTTAGCGCGCCATCATTTAATGGGCTATGTGTTAGCCCAACTGGCCGGCGCTGCCGTCGGTGCTTGGGTTGCTCATGCCATGTTTGACCTTGAAATATTGCAATGGTCTACCAAAGTCAGAACGGGACCTGCTCAGTGGCTGGCTGAAGCGGTTGCCACTGCAGGTTTGTTGTTTGTGATCTTGCGTTCGCCTGAAGGCAAGGCTTCTTCTTTGGTGGCTTGCTATATTGGCGCCGCCTATTGGTTCACAGCAAGCACTTCTTTTGCCAATCCTGCTGCGGCCTTTGGACGGATGTTCACCAATACATTCGCGGGTATTTCACCTTCAGATGTCCCTGCATTTGTCCTGGCACAGGTGGTGGGGGGATTCCTTGGCTTGATGCTGCATTCTTTGTTGAAGTCCAACAACCAACACAGCCATTGAAAATGACTGTGTTCTAAACTATTGGTTTGAACCCCCTCTTCAACAAAATCAGTAAAAGAGGTTTTGATGAGCTCAAGTTTGCTTACTTGCTTGTTCCAGCGTTTTCTCTCTGACACGCAAAATAAGCAAGGCAAAAACACCACTGGCAATGAGCCACATGGAGACATGGATGGCTTTTTGAGAGATGGCGTAGTTGATGCTGGAGTAGGTAAGCCATGCACAGACTGCGCAAAAAATCAGAGGCATTACAGGGTATAGCGGTACTTTGAACGGGCGTGTTGCTTGGGCATCTGTTTGCCTTAGCCAAAGCACGGACAGCCCAACCATGAACAAGAAGCCCCAGAAAACAGGCGCCGTAAATTCCACCATGGCAGAAAATCCGTCGGCCTCTTGAGTACCCAAAGCAATCAAGCCAATGCTGATGAAGGCTTGCATTAGCAAGGCCGGTTTGGGGCTGCCAATGTCCATTTGCCATTGGCCTAATTTGCGCAAAGCTTTCCAGTCAGTGCCAACCGCAAAGTTGGTTCGTGCGCCCACAAACATGGTGGCGTTGATGCTGGTCAGGGCAGCGATGGCCACAAACAAACCCAAAGATTTTTGAGCCAAAGGACCAAAGGCAATGCCCAACAAGTCGCCGGCTGCGGTTTTGCTTTGGCTTAAACCACTTAAGCCTAGGCCAAAAAGCAAGGCCGTGTTGACTAGCAGATAAATGACTGTCAAGGTGACCATGCTGGCTAAGATAACCCAGACCATGGTGCGAGGTCCCCCCTTTAATTCTGCCGAGATGTAGGCCGACTCATTCCAACCTCCAAAGGTCAGCAAAACGAAAACCAGGCACAAACCCCACTGCGCAGGGGCAGGCGCTTGTACAAACCATTGGATGGCGCCCGAAGCAGGTGCATCGACCCAGAATCCTGCAACGACCACGGCCAACAATCCAACAATTTCAGTGACGGTTAACCAGGTTTGCATTTTCGAAGATGCGTGAATGCCGGCAAGGTTGACCGCTGTGAGGAAAACCACAATCAGCAATGCCCAGATGGCGCTTGAGTAAGCGCCTAAGCTCACCAAAGTGCTCATGTAATCGCCAAAAACAAAGGCCAGCAGAGCGATGGAGCCTGTGTTGATGATCGTGGCACGTGACCAACCGTAAATGAAAGAAATGTTGCGCCCAAAAGCCCTGTGAAGGAAGTGATAGTCACCGCCTGCATTGGGGTAAGTGGTGCAGAGTTCTGCATAACACAGCGCGCCCACGATAGAGATCAGGGCGCCTGCGAGCCACAAAACCAGTGCCCAGCCTGCATCTCCGCTGATACCTGCAACCAGCGAGGGAGTTTTGAAAATACCAGCGCCAATCACGATGCCCACAATCAGCGCCACGGCTGAAAGAGGGTGCAGCAGACGGAGCATCTTGGCAGGGGCAGGGCTATCAGAATTCATCTGGATCATCCAACAAAGCAGGGTGGTTCAAAATGGCATTAAGGGCGAGTGATTTCTACGGGCGTGTGCATGTAATCTGTCACAACTTTGCCAGTTAAACGGCCACCCTCCACACGACCCGAAAAGGCGTGTACTTTGCGGTCTGGGGTGATGAATTGAAATTTCACTTCATCTCCGCGCAATTTGGCGCCCAGCATCGCGAAGCTTTGGCCACCTCGGGTGAGTGTGCCGCCAATGTTTTGAAACGATTGACTCAAGTTCACTCGGATGGGGCCGCCTTCAAAGCCATTCATGACCCAAGATCCTTCAATTTGTGCGGGAACCACCCAAAAATACCCTTGAGTGTGATTGAATGACATGGTTTCGTCGGGTTCCCAATCGCCCATGGTGAAGGCGTGAGAGACCACGCGGGTGCCAGGCTTCATCTTGAGCAAGGTAGGGCGCAGCTTCATGTTCAGGTGAGGCATGAGGTAGAGGGTGACCACGGTTGCAGAACTAAAGTCTTCTTGAAAGATGTCGCCTGTGATGATTCTCACTTTGTCGTTCATGCCTGCTTCTGCCACTTTGCGGCGGGCAAATTGAGCCATGTCTGGGTTGTATTCAATGCCCACCGATTGCGCGCCATATTTGCGTGCCGCAGTGATGGCAATGATGCCGTCGCCTGCGCCTAAATCAAATACTTTGTCTTTGTCGGTCACCTTGGCCGCTGTGAGCATTTTGTCGATCAGCCCCTCTGGGGTAGGGATCCAGATCACATCCTTGCCTGCTTGACCTTGCACGGGCGTGTAGGAAGGTGTAGCGGGCGTGGTTGAGTACGCAAAATTCATCCCACTGATTAGCAGTGCGGACAATAAAATACGAGATAACTTCATGATCAACTCCTTTTTTTGACTTATCAGCTTGGGTTCAAAGGCTCTGAAAAATTCAGCGCCTTGTAAAAAAGCGATAGATTAATCTTTCTTTGATAACTTTTCTTTTGAACGTTGAATTTTTGTTCCTTAATCAGTGAATACCCTTGAATCCACCGCCGTGATCTGATGATTGACATTGACTTCGGCGTCTTTAATAACTTCACATGCGCAAATCAGTTTTTCCCAACGTGGGTTAAGCGATGCAGCACCTGTTGACCCGATTGCGCAATGTTTTGCATGTTGGCTTCCAGCAAGGCCATTTCTCGGAGCGTTTGGGCCAGCGCACGATATTGAGCCAATTGCTCTTCTCTTTGTGTATCTGATTTGCGATCTGAGGTCTCTCGCAAGCCATCAACGGTCTGTTCCAATTCCCGATTTAAATTGCCTAAACGCCCGCTAGCATCAACGACCTTGTTCAAGATCTGATCCAGATCGGTCACCACCACATTGATGCGGTCGAGGAAGTGGTTAAGGTCTTGCGCCAGTTCACCAAACTCGTCAGCACCATTGACCTTGGCTCTGGGCGACAAGTCCATTAGGCCACGGGCCAAACGAGAAACCGTGCTGCGCAAAGACAAGAGGGGTGCCATTCGAACTTTGAGCAAAAAGAAAAGCAAGATGGTGTGCACCAAAATTTTCAGGCTCAAGGCACCCGCTGTTAGCTTCACCTCTGTCCACCAAGCGGCCTCTTTGCGGTCTAGATAGCTGCCAACTTTGACGGTGCCCAAGACGTCTCCTACTTTGGCTTTGACGTGGCAATTTAGACAAAACTGTTCAGCCGTCAGATTGACTGAAGATTCCAGATGCGCGCCAACTTTCCAAGTGGGCTGAAGGCCTTTGATGTCTAACTTAAAAGACTCCTTCATAGATTGCACTGTGACGTCAGAAGGAATCACGGCAATAGAGAGGCCCAAATCGTCGTAGTTGCGGTTGAGGATAGGGTACACAGTTTGAGCCGCCAAAGGTCCGCCCGAATTCAGCATAATGGACTTCACATCGTTGGCCAATTGCTGAGCCGCCAGATCAACACGGGCCTGCTCTTTGCTTGCAAAGTCAACTCTCACTATGGCATAACGGATGCCCATTTCAAAGGTAGCCACCAGCACAAGCAGTAGAAAAAAGTCTCGAATCATGTGGAACATGAAGGACTGCTCAAATGGACTGCTTAGTTTGCCTACTTTTGCCATATGACCTCTTTTTAAAAGGGGAACTCAATGCCCGATAAATTGTTTGCATTGAGGTGTGAAATTCGATTGGATGTGAAACCAACACGCTTGTGCAAAATGGCGTGCATCAAATTAGAATGTACTGGTGAATGTTTTTTTTCAACTTCCACGAAGCCAAAAACCTTGACTTTATGGGGCTCATCATCACTTTTGCCTTTCAGCGTTCAGCTGGATTTTGTTCGTGATTTCAAATTTCCAACAATCCTTCAAGCCTTTGATATTTGACGCCATTGGAAAAGGGCTTCAAAACATGACGGGTGCCTCTTCCTCCCTAGAGGAATTCAAGTTACCGGCTGGCGATCCCGGACTCTTTGGCCCGCAGTCGGTTGTTTGGAAGGTCCACGCCCATTTCTCCGCCATGATGGTGGGAGGCTTATCTTCTTTGATGATTCAGGCTCTTCATCCCAGGGCCTTGGCGGCTGTTTGGGATCATTCTAATTTTAGGCATCAGCTTAAGGCCAGGCTGGGTCGAACGGCCATGTTTGTTGCAGCGACAACTTACGGTGGCGTCGATCTTGCCAATCAACATATTCAGCGTGTCAATGCCATTCACGCCAAAATTCGAGGCATTGATCTCAATGGGCAGGCCTACTGTGCCAACGAACCGCATCTCATTCGATGGGTTCATCTGGTGGAGACTATTTCCTTTTTAACAGCCTACCAACACCTTAGCTTGCTTCCCTTGTCTAGTGCGGAGTGCGATCGCTACATCGTTGAGATGAACAAAGTGGGTGAAATGTTGGGTGCAACAAATCTACCTGTCACTTTCAACGACGCAAAGAGTGCAATGAAGCAATATGAGTTTGAATTGATTTTTGATCATCGAACGCGTGAAACCCTTCAATCGATTGAGTCTTATTCTGTGGACTTCACAGAAAAACCATTTTTCGATTTAATTTTGAGAGCCTCCTTTGACATCATTCCAGATTGGCTCTTGCAAAAATTACAAAAAAAATCGGATGTGTGTTTGCTCATTCAAGCGCGCAGATTAGCCTTGCAAGTCGCTTCGCAACCGGTTCAGTGGATGCTCAACGAGCAGGGAGTGAGTGCGGTGGCCAGAACACGCGTTAACTTGAAAGGCCTTCAGGGTGCCTTTTAACAATGTGACCTTGCCATAATCGAGTCATCATTCACAAAATCTGGAAGGAATGAATAACATGGTCCGTAAAGTTTTTATCACGGGTGCCACAAGCGGTATTGGTGAAGCCATTGCCAAAGCTTTTCACGCTGAAGGTGCACAGGTTGTGGCCACGGGTGCTACTGCGCAGGAAGTAGAAACTGCTTGCCGAAAATCTAGCAATTCCGGCATTGATTTTCGGGTTCTCGATGTTCGCGATCTTTCGGCTGTTCAATTGATGGTGAGCGAGTTGTCAGAGCTTGACGTGGTGGTCAACTGCGCAGGAGTGATTCAGCGTGCCCTTGAATTAGAGCCTGAAGCATTTGCACGCACGGTTGACATCAACCTCAATGGCACCATGAGGGTGTGTGCTGCAGCTCGTGAAGGACTCAAAGCCCGTAAAGGTTGCATTGTCAACACGGCCTCCATGCTCAGTTTTTTCGGGGGTGGCTTGGTGCCAGGCTACAGCGCCAGCAAAGGCGGCGTTGCCCAACTGACCAAGTCCTTGGCCATTGCCTATGCAGACGATGGCATTAGAGTCAATGCAGTGGCTCCCGGATGGATTGCTACGCCTTTGACGCAAGCCTTGCAAGACGACCCCCTGCGCGCCGCGCCTATCTTGGCGCGAACCCCCATGAAGCGCTGGGGCACGCCCGCTGATGTAGCTGGCCCGGTGTTGTTTTTGGCTAGCTCACAAGCCCAATTTGTCACAGGTGTTGTATTGCCTGTTGATGGCGGTTATTTAATTTCCTAAACAAGAAAGATTTGGAACATGACACCCATTACCCAACATCCAGGCATCAGAGCTGAAATTGCTGTTCCTGCCATCCCAGATGACGAGCGCGTTTGGGTGCCCCAAGCGCCAGATGTTTGGTTCAGGCCTTTGCTCATGAACACGGTCACAGGTAGCTGGTGCAACTTGCTGCGCGTGCGCAAGTCGGGTGTGTTGTCTCGTCATATTCACCCTTCTTGGGTGACGGGTTATGTCATCAAAGGTGCATGGCGCTATTTAGAGCACGATTGGGTTGCCAAGGCTGGATCGTTTGTCTATGAGCCACCTGGTGAAATTCACACGCTAGTGGTAGACGAAGTGGTGGGTGAGCCAGAAATGATTACGCAGTTCAATATTCATGGCGCCATGATTTACCTTGACGACAAAGGACAGACCACAGGCTATGAAGATGTTTTCACCAAAATTGAGATGTGCCGAAAGCATTACGCAGCGGTGGGCCTAGGGGCTGATTACATCGATCAATTCATCCGATAAAAAAGGGGCCTTAGGCCCCTTTTTTTTGGATTTCAAACCTTAGGGTTTGAAGACATAACCTGGCGCAATCATCACATTGGCAGGGATAGCTGGTAAATCAGAAAACAGCTTGGGATTTTCTCTCATCACTTTGAGCATGTGCTTTGGCTCAATGTGTTTGTTGACATCAAAAGTTGCTTTGAGGATGCCCAAGCGATTCAAACGATCTTGAGCTGCCCACAATGCTTTGTAGTTGTTGATGGACAAACGGCGATCAGCTTGCTGAATGTTAAATTGCATGGCAGCCTCTGCCACATCTTGTTTAAGACCAGGAATCCAGCGAGTTGCAACTTGAGCCGCAGCTTTGGGGTTGGCCCGCATCCATTGATCGGCTTCTGAAACAGCTGCTAAAAACTTTTCAATAGTGGCACCATTCTTTTCAACCCAGGGTCTCAGAGCGACATTGAAACCAACGTAAGAAATGACATCGCCGCCGCGAATAACTTCAAAAGCGCCAGGCACATCTTTCAACGCAATGATGGGCACAGGATCCCAGCATGCGAATGCATCAATGCCTTTAGCAAGCAACGCCACTGTCATATCGGGTGGCGGTGTGTTCACAAGCGTGACGTCAGCAGGGGTTAAACCTGCTTTTTCGAGCAGGCCTAACACATAAAGGTGGTTGATCGTTCCAAATGAGGCGGCAATCTTTTTGCCTTTGAGTGTTTTGAGGTCGCCCTTCACAATGCCAGACGCTGAGCCAGCAATCAAGGAGATGGTGGCATCACCGCCTAACTTATGGGCGCTGCCACTGTAATTGCCTAAAGCGACCAAATCCATGCCGCGCAGCACAGCACCAATCATGGGCACGCCAACTTGCAAAATATCATTTTCGCCCGCTTGCAAAGAGTTGAGGGCATCAACACCTGTAGCGTAGGGGCGCGAGATAGTGACATCCAAGCCCCACTTTTCAAAAAATCCACGTTCTAGCGCAATGGGCAGTCCAATTTGATCGATGCCAGCGACCATACCCGCCTTCATCTTGACGAGATTTTGTCCGATCGTTAGCCCTGGCGCTAACAAGCAAAGACACAGCAAAAATTTCCTAAGTAACATTCTCAGTCTCCTTTTAGTGGTTCTATCCGCTTTACCCAAAAAGGGCGTGCAAGGCTTGATAAATCATCCCGCTTCACCCCACGAACTTCAATTGAAGTATCTTCTGTACCCGAAACTCGGCCAAACTGCTGCATGGCCATGACATGAAAGCGATCAGGCGTAAAAGGCAAAACAACTTGAACATTCACTTTGTTTTTGCCATCGCGAAGGCTTGCATCCACTTTGCCTGGCGCTGCAAATTCCAAATAGGTTTGCCAGACCGCAAACAAAACCAAACTGGCAATGACAATTTTTCCGCGGCGTGACTGCCAAATTGAATGCCAAAACATCATGCTGCACGCACCTTGCTAAGCACTTGAGAGCTCAGTGCTTTGAATGTGTCGTCTTCGATCAATTGGTCCCATACACGGGGACGCTGAAGTTGAATGGGCATGTCTTCAAGGACGCGCCCTTTGCTCAGCACCACAACGCGATCTGCCAAAAAAACTGACTCAGGCACATCGTGTGTGATGAAAAGTATGGTTGGACGCCTAGCTTGCCAAATTTTGGTCAGTTCCTCTTGCAGGGTCATGCGTGTTTGAGCATCCACACTGGCAAAGGGCTCGTCCATCAACAGCACGTCTGGATTGTTGGCCAAAGCACGCACCACACCAACACGTTGTTGCATGCCACCCGACAATTCGTTGGGATACTTTTGCGCCACGTGCTCTAAACCCACGAGTGACAAAAATTCAAGTGCAATTTGATCGCACTCTTTTTTGGGAAGACCCCGCATGCTCGGACCAAAGCCAACGTTTTCGCCAACTGTTTTCCAAGGGAACAAGGCAAAGGTTTGGAACACGACGCCTCGGTCTGCACCGGGCCCTTTGATGGGCTTGTCGTCGATGGTGATAGAGCCACCAGAAATTGGCAGAAAGCCTGCAATCATGTTGAGCAAGGTCGTTTTGCCGCAGCCCGATGGTCCCACAATCGAAATGAATTCACCTTGATTGACCTTCAAGGAGATGTCGTGCACGGCTGTGGCGTTGGCGCCGGCGTACGGATCAAAATACGTTTTGGAAACGTTTTGAATTGTCAAATTTTTCATTGATTAACCAGACCCCATCTTTTTCCTGTTGCACGCTCGATAGGCGCAAGAACCCAGCTGTCGACCACATACCAAAGTGTGCCCAAGACAACCATGCCAAGCAGAATTTCCACCACCGAACCTGCGCGGCGGGCATCAAACATCATGAATCCGATGCCACTGGTGCCCACAATAATTTCAGTTGCGATAAGTGCACGCCATCCGTAACCCAAACCATTTCTCAGCCCCGTCATGATGTTGGGCAGAGCCCCTGGCAAGACCACTTCCCATACCACTCTGAGTTTGGAGGCGCCGAGACTCAGCGCTGCGCGATGAAGATCTGTTGAAACAGATCGCACGCCAAGGGAGGTGTTCAAAACAATTGGAAAGAGAACGGTGTAAACAATGATCAGAGTCATTGTGGTTAAGCTAAATCCAAACCAAACCAACAGAATGGGCAGCCAAGCAATGTCGCCAATGGCTTGGAAGAACAACAAAATAGGCCATACCGCTTCTCGGACGCGATCACTCAAGCCAATTAAAAGACCCAAGGGAATGCCAATGGCAACCCCAACGGAGACGCCGACGGCCAAACGCACCACACTGTCTTCCAAGTATTGGGTTAAAACACCTTTGTAGGTGAGGGTGCCAAAGGCGTTGATGACATCAACTGGGCCAGGCAGAAACGCTCTTGGGAAGACCTCATATTCGGTGACCAGAGCCCATGCAATGACCAGTGGAATAAAAGGCAGAATGGTTTGAACAATGGGAAATTTGGCTGCAATCCGCAGGTAAAAAGACCACGCTTTTAAAAGAATCATCATGCTCGCCTCACCATGCCCCAGCGCTCAATGGTGGCGCGCTCAACTGGCGCCAAAATGAGTCGATCGATGGCCAGCCAAATCAGTCCGATGATGATCATGCCCAGAACAATGACTTCTGTTTTGTAAAAATCGCGGGCTAAAAACAGCATGTACCCAAGCCCGACATTGGTGGCAATCATTTCAGCGGCAATCAAGCCCCGCCAAGCAAAGCCAAGTCCGGTTCTGATGCCCGTCACAATGTTTGGCAAAGCGCCGGGCAAAATAACTTGTGCGAGCAAAGTCCAGCCATTGGCGCCTAAAGAAGCTGCTGCATTTCTCAGGGGCATAGGGATGCTGGCAACACCCAGCAGTGTGTTGTAGGTGACCACAAAGAACACGGCATTGAAAATGACAAACGTGATGGCGCCAAATCCATAACCAAACCACAGCGTGGCGATGGGAATCCAAGCAATACCTGCTAAGACGGAAAAAAATCTAAACAGTGGCGATAGAAAATCTGAAACGATGGGATTCAAGCCCATGGCCACACCCAATGGAATGCTAATTAGAACTGCCAGTAAGGTGCCAACGGCCACTCGACCTAAGCTTGCCGCCACGTGCTGAAAGATACTGCCATCGTTGACAGCTTCGAGGCCAGCTTTGTAAACGGATTCGATGCTTGGGAAAACACGTGCGTTGACTTGAAAGAATTGAACGCTAAATTCCCAAATCAATAACAGCACGAGCAAAGGTATTGCAAACTTAAAAGCTGAATACAAGCGGTGTGACATTCAAATCAATTCTAGATTTCAATCACTTCATGCTAACTAAATTGACCAGTGCCTTGAATGGGGTAATTACTTAAATTGAGTTTTCCTATAAAGATTTAGCGGGCCATTGAAAAAGGGGCCGTTGGCCCCTTTTAACTTTGCTTGATAGACAAGCTTAGTATTCGGTTAGTTCACTTAGCGAATGTCACCAGCAAGACTGGCCAAGGTGTCTGCAGGAATTTCAATGTGTGCAGGGTAGTTGGTGTGATCGCAACCCATTTTTGCGGCAGCGCCAGCCTTCAAAGCTTGGCACATGGTCGGGGAAAATTCAAAACGCACAAAGTGAACCGCTGAAGTTTTTTCATCATTTTCACGGTCGAGATCCTCATCGGCAATGGCATACACGCGTGGGTGACCTTCGATTTCGATGAACATGCGGTCTTCAATGCCAATGAGCCTGGCGAGCTCACGCTTTCTTTCGTTGATGTCGGTGTACTCCAGCATCATGGTGGCTTTCCAGTTGGTGCCGTCTGGTACCAAGGGCGCATAGGCTTCTATTTCGTCTTGAATGCCTTCTTCTTCGAAAACCTTTTCAATGCGCAACATCTCTTGAATTTGGTAGCGAATGGTGGTTTCGCTTTCAAAGTGCAACGACAAATGTTCGCCTAAACGCACGTTTCTGAGTTTGCGATGCGCAATGACGTCGGCCTTGTTGGCTTTGCGCCATTTGGTGTAGGCTTCTAGCGTCATTAAATTTTCAGCTGTGATGTTTCCAGTCAATTGCATGATTGTTCCTTTTATTTCAAACCGTATGCTTTGCGCACCAGCGTGAGAGGGTGATTCAGTTCGGGCGCACCCAAGTTGTTGACCTCAAAACCTTGTGCAATGTGATGGCCACCCAAAGGGCAATCTGAGCTAATGAAGTCGGGCTTGCTGCCATCTTTCATGGTGGCCATGGCCTTGAAAACGGGCTTGCCAATTTTCATGGCGGTTTCGTGTGAAGCTTTTTTCACGCCATAAGTGCCAGCGTGGCCAGAGCATCTTTCAATCGTGTTGATTTCTGTATCAGGAATCATTTTCAGCATCTCTTCGGTTTTGCGGCCAATATTTTGAACGCGACCGTGACATGGAATTTGATAGCTCACATTGCCCAATGCTTGTGGAAATTCGGTTTTGAGCAAACCGTCGCGTTTGCGTGCCATGAAATATTCAAAGGGATCCCACATGCTGTCTTTCACCAATTGGGTGTCTGCACAATCGGGGAACATGAGCGGAATTTCTTGTTTGAACATCAGTGAGCAACTGGGCACAGCAGCCATGATGGCAAAGCCGTCTTTGGCGTACTTGGCCAAAACAGGAATGTTGGCTTCTTTCGACTCTTTGACCGAATCTAGGTCGCCCAGTTCGAGCTTGGGCATGCCGCAGCATTTTTCTTTTTCAACCAAGACATAGGGGATCTCGTTGTGATCCAGAATTTTGAGAAGGTCATGGCCAATGCCTGGCTCGTTGTAGTTGATGTAGCAGGTTGAATAGATGGCCACTTTGCCTGGTGTTTTTTCGCCATCCACCACTTTCACGCTGCTTGATTCTTCGGCACTAGATCGGAATTTGCGGGTTGCCAAAGATGGCAACCAAGCATTTTGGTCTACCCCCAAGGTCGATTCCATGATGCCGCGCGTGGTCTTGTTGTTGTTGATGGCATTGACAGCTTGAACCACAATGGGAATGCCAGCCAATGAGCCGTGCACATCTGTGGAGGCGAGCAACTTTTCTGCCGTACCGACATCACCTTTTTTAAACTTAATGGCCTTGGCGCGCAGCATGGTGTGAGGAAAGTCGAGGTTCCATTCATGCGGCGGCGTGTAGGGGCACTTGGTCATGTAGCAAAGATCACACATGAAGCACTGATCGACTACTTTCCAATAATCTTTTTTGTCGACGCCGTCGACTTCCATAGTCGGGCTTTCATCAACGAGGTCGAACAAGGTGGGGAAAGAGCCGCACAAGCTGACACAGCGACGGCAACCGTGACAGATGTCAAAAATTCTTTCTAGTTCATTGAAGCAAGATTCTTCGTTGTAAAAATCTGCACCTTGCCAATCTAGGGGATGGCGTGTGGGGGCTTCTAGATTGCCTTCTTTGGCCATGCTACTTCCTCATTCAATTGTTAATTTCACAAAAAGCCTGGATCAAGCTGTTTGTGAAATTACTGCACCCAAAGGTGCAGTAACTCAGCACATCAAATCAATCGACCAATTCGGTCAAAGCTTTTTGATAGCGGTTGGCGTGTGAACGCTCAGCCTTGGCGAGCGTCTCAAACCAGTCGGCAATTTCATCGAAGCCTTCATCGCGAGCTGTTTTGGCCATGCCAGGGTACATGTCGGTGTACTCGTGGGTTTCGCCAGCAACTGCAGATGCCAGGTTTTGACGTGTAGAGCCAATGGGCATGCCAGTAGCTGGGTCGCCAGATTGCTCGAGGAACTCTAAGTGGCCGTGTGCATGACCGGTCTCGCCTTCGGCGGTTGAACGGAAAAGCGCTGCGACATCATTTTGTCCTTCAACGTCAGCTTTGTTTGCGAAATACAAATAACGACGGTTGGCCTGGGATTCGCCTGCGAAGGCATCTTTCAGGCATTGTTCCGTGCGCGAGCCTTTGAGTGCTGCCATGGTTCATCTCCTTAAATTTGAAACAAATGCTTTGACCGATTTGTCAAAGACTCTCTAACTTTATAGGTCTGCCACTGAGCCGTCTAATTGAGTTATTCAATGGCCTTCATTAAGGCTGGCTATAGACTTAGGGTTTATACCAATTCTTGGTAGCTCTGCCTGTTGCACTTTGGGTCTTAGAAAAATTACCCTACTGAAATCCTTTCTTTTTGACTTCCAGATAATGGGTAAGTCTCAAATGTCATCAACAAACATGAAAACCTCCCACATTCCTCAAACTGTGCTGGGCAACTATGACGGCTCAAGTTGGAGTTGGCATCTCAAGCGCAACATTTCTATATCGCCTTCTCAGTTGGCTTTGATTTTTGGCGCCTTGGGTCTTGTTTCTTTGATCATTGGCTTTGCTTTTTATTGGGTCGGCGCATCTCTCATACTGCCTTTTTCTCTGGTTGAAATAGCGGTGTTGCTGGTTGCCTATATTTACAACGCCATTCATGCCAATGACTACGAAACCCTCACGCTCAATGGCAATGTCATTCAAGTTGAGAGCAAGATTGGTTTGAAGCTGAACCACATGCAGTTTGTGAGCTCCTTAACCCGAGTAGACACTTTGGATCACATGAACCAGTTGATTCAACTCAAGCAAGGTCAAAAAGACACTTACTTTGGCAGATATGTGCATGCCAATTTGAGGCCCTTGCTGGCCAAGCAAATTTCTTCGCGATTGCTTTCAAACCACAGTTACTGAGCTTTGAGGGCCTGAATAGCCTCGGGCATTCCTGTCCAGTTGGCGAAGCTGCGATTGACTTTGACATCCGTTGGAGGCGCTTGTTGGTGAAGCAAAACTTCTAGGCCCGCTGTGGCACTGTCAATGATGGGCAGCGCCACCAAAGATTGAATTTGCGCGGCATAACCAGCCAAGCCAGCGCCTCCCAAAATAATCGATTGCACGCCAGCCTTAGAGGCTTTTTGGCAGGCTGCCTGAAGACACTCCATGGCCATTTGAGGGTTGGCTTGAAGCTCAGCGCCGCTGGGAACCACTGTTTCAATGTGTCTTAAGTGCTGTCCGTAGCCTAAATTGACGGCCAACCTTTCAAGCATGGGTTTCCAGCGTTCTCCGCCAGTCACGATGGAGAAGGGGCCATGCACGGCTGCTTGAATGAAGGATGCTTCGGCCAGCCCAGTGACAGGGCAGTCCGACATTTCTCTCAGGGCAAACAGACCAGGATCGCCAAAGCAGCCAATGAGTACGCCTTTCAAGGGCTCATTGTTTTGGTGCAAATGGTCGGCCCAGGCGCCAATACAAGCATGTGCGGCCACCGCATGACTCGCCTCACAGGCTATGTAGCTTGCGCCAAAGGTGGCAGTGGCAAAAACGAATGCGGCATTTTGTGGCAGCTTGGGCTGCAGCACTTCTTGAAGCCGCTCTGTGGTCAATCTGTTGGTGTTTGGATTGATCACCAGGTATCTACCGGAAATTTTTTCGTCCATCAATTTCACATCCTTTGGGCTTGAATCACTTTTTTGGTGCACGAACAACAAGATTGGTGCTTCGTTGGTTGGCAGCGCGCCATCTTGATGCAAGTCATGTCTTGGTACTTGGGCATGGTTTGTGCTGAAGCAATTTCAGATCCTTCAAACCTGAGATTGATCTTAACTTTTTCAAAATATGACTTCAAGGAGAACTCATGAAGCGTCGTGATTTATTGGCAGCAGCTGCCGCAACAGTTGCAGCCCCTTGGGTCCATGCCCAATCTGGAGCATGGCCAACAAGAGGCCCCATTCGTCTGATCTGCCAGTATCCACCAGGTGGCTTGGTTGATACGGTGGCTCGTTTGTTGGCTCCCCATTTGTCGCAAGCGCTGTCGCAAACGGTGGTTGTTGAAAACAGAGCCGGCGCTGGTGGCCTGATTGGCACTGAATACGCTTCTCGCCAGCCTGCAGATGGTTACACGCTGTTGGTCAGCCATGCCTCAGTGCATATTTATGCCACGGCTACTCGCCGCTCCATGCCCTTTGACCCTGTGAACGACTTTACCCACATGGGGATGTTGGTAGAGGCGCCCATGTTGTTGCTGGTTCGTGCCCAATCGCAGTACCAAACTTTGGCGCAATATATCAACGCCGCCAAATCCAAGCCAGTCCGCTACGGCACCTCGGGCATTGGCTCGGCCAACCATTTGTATGGCGAATTGCTCAAAATTGAAGGCCAAGCCAATGAGCATGATCACGTGCCTTATCAAGGCAGTGCACCCGCCATGCAAGATTTATTGGGTGGCCAAATTGACAGCGTGTTTGACCCTGTCACAACCAACGTCAACCAACTGAAAGCTGGCTCATTGCGCGCTTTGGCTATTTCTACGCCCAATCGTTTGCCAGCCTTGCCCAATATTCCTACCTTTGCCGAATTGGGATACAACTCACTCACGGGTTCTCAGTGGTTGGGTCTCTCTGCGCCCAAAGGTTTGCCAGGGCCCATTGCGCAGCGCATTACGGCGCTCATTCCTGAGCTGCTTGCAAAGCCTGACATCATGGCGCGCTTGGAAGAGGTTCAAACCTTGCCTCGCAGAACGCCAGTGGTGGGAGATGAATTTGTCAAGCTCATGCAATCGCAAATCAACACCTGGACTGCCGTGGCCAAACGCGCCAAAGTTGAGGTGATTGTTTAATCCAAGTTTGAGTTTTTTTCTGAGGGGCGGCGCTGTCCATGGAATTGGGCAGTGCCGCTTTTTGTTTTCGTTAAACCCCGCTTTAGGCGACGTGCGCCGCAGGGGTCGTTGACGTAGGTTTCAGGCGGCCACAATCAAGATGATCACGAACACGGCCACGATCAGCACCATGGAAAAGCCCAGGATGTAGCGCGTCATGTGCGGCGTGGTGCCGGCACGGGCGCGGGTCTTGTCGAGATGCTGCTCGTCTGGGCCGTTCGCCATGTCGTTCTGTCTATCCACCCGGTTCAATCGTTACGCGGCCAACGCGCGGTTCTCCGCCGCGGTTCCCGCAGCACCGCTTCGCCCGCTCAGGCGACCGCCGGAACGGTGGCGCTGTCGAAGAACAAGGCCT
>SXGQ01369691.1_pt1 | contig 16939 bp, 12 predicted proteins | sample 3178371 | NCBI WGS metagenome assembly SXGQ01 (sample SAMN11356859, study PRJNA531348) | freshwater metagenome | isolation source: freshwater sample F1-20 | place: China: Fuxian Lake, Yuxi | collected 2017-12-25
ACCTCGGGCCGAGTGGGGTGACCGTCGTGATCATCCGGCGCGACCTGGTCGAGGCGGGACGTACGGATATCCCGGTGATCTTCCAGTACCGCACGGCCTCCCGGAACACCTCTCTCTACAACACTCCTCCCACGTTTTCCATCTATTTGATGAGACAGGTGTTGGTGTGGATCGGAAACCTTGGAGGACTGGAGGCGGTCGAGGCGCGCAACCGTGCCAAGGCCGGGGCCATCTACCGGGTCATCGACGCCTTTCCGGAGTTCTACCGGTGCCCGGTTGCGGTGGATAGCCGGTCAATGATGAACGTCGTCTTCCGGTTGCCAACCCCGGCACTGGAAGAGGGGTTCCTGGCCTCCACCGAGGCGCACGGGATGGTTGGCTTGCGGGGCCATCGCAGTGTCGGTGGTATCCGGGCAAGCCTGTACAACGCGGTTGAACCGGCGTGGGTGGATGCCCTTGCCCAGTTGATGCACGACACGGCTTCCCGGCACGCGTGACCGGTCAGGCTTCGCTTTGCAGGATCCCTAGCAGGTCGTAGTCCAACCGGTAGCCGTTCCGGTAGCGTTCCAGGGTGGCGAATGGGCCGGTTTCGCAGACGAGACCGAACCGTGCGTCACGGTATCCGGCGTAGGCCCACCCGATATGGTTGTGCCGGCACAGGCCCAGGAATGATCGCAACCACGTGAGTTGCCCGTTCCGTGGTGCGCCGGCACTCACGCCGAATGATCCGCAGTAGAGGGGGGCGCGGTACGTCTCCCGGAACTGCAGGGCGGGGGCAAGCCATGCTTCCATGCGTGAACGATCCCACCGTTCGCCCCCGAAGACGCCGGGATACGGCACCGGTCCGCGGTCATCCCTGCGCGCCTCGTCGTTGCCCGGCACCGGAGCGATTGGGTCGTCGGCATGATCGAGACCCTGCATGGTGAAGGCGACTGGTGCGAACGCCCGGAACCCGTACGAGATGCCGTCGCGGTCGGGGTCGCCGACGGGTCTCAGGTGCGCAAACGATGCCGGGTCACCCTGTGGGGCATTGACGATCACGATCTGCCTTGCACCTGCCTCGCGGATTGCCCCGAGGAGCGTTGAGGCCAGTCCACTCCATGCCCGACCGGCGGTTGCTCCCGGCAATGGCGTGCGTCGCGCACCCATGGCCGAGAGGCGCGGCCCGCCCAGTGTGATGACTTGATCGGCTGTGAGGGTGTCAGGCGGATCAGGGTCGGTCAGGAGTTCGAAGGCCAGGCACGCCGGATGGTCCTGCACGCGCGAGGCGAGGGCGTGCCATGCCGACCTGACGGCTTCGCGTGACCCGGCATCGGCCCAGATGGGTGCCTGTTCGGCGGCGGTGAGTTCCATTGACACGACGGCGCGCAGGCCGAAACGGGCGAGGCGATCCAACGCTTGGTCGATCGATGTCCTGCCGTCCGCACCACTTCCGACCGGGAGACGCACATGCGAGAACCGCCAGTTCGCCAGGCGATCCATGTCGGCGTCGTCGAGGTCACCGGGAGTGCTTGCGCGTGGGCGCAACCACCCGTCGATGGTGATGCCTTGGGTCGGCAGGAACCAGTCGGTGACCGCCGGTCGTGGCGTGGCGAGGCTCATGGCTTCGGTCAGCTTTCGGCACGTGGTCTGTTGGATCAGAGGAGGATCGCCCGCCACCCGGCGAAGTTCTCGTACCCTACCATTCCGGCGACGTGATACCGGGTACGGGGAAGGACTTGCAGCGATGACAGGCACGAATGGTGGTGCGGGCTACGACCTGGTCGCCTTTGGCGAGGCGATGGTGCGACTCTGTCCGCCCGGTTTCGGACGTGTCGAGGCTGCCACCATGCTGGAGATGCTTCCCGGCGGGGCCGAACTGAATACTGCCGTGGGGGTTGCGCGTCTCGGTGCCACTGCAACCTGCCCCCTGAACACCGGACGGACGTCCTTGCGCACTGCGTGGGTTTCGCGCCTGCCCCGGAACCCGCTTGGCCGATATCTGGAGAACAAGGCCCGCGAACACGGTGTAGACACCTCCCACATGGTGTGGGATGACCGTCCTGATGCGCGGTGTGGCACCTACTTTCTTGAGGAAGGCGCGGCGCCCCGCGCATCGTCGGTGATCTACGACCGCGCCAACTCCGCCTTCGCCTTGCTGAGTGCTGATGAAATCGACTGGGCGCCGATCATGCACGGTGCCCGGTACTTCCTGGTCACCGGCATCACGCCTGCGCTGTCGGCCGGATGCCTGCAGGCGACGCGCGACGCGATGTCCGCCGCCCGTGACGCCGGGGCGAAGGTGATCTTTGACCCGAATTTCCGCAGCAAACTCTGGACCTTCGACCGGGCCCGGGAGACCTTCCTGTCGCTCGCGCCTCTGGTGGACATCATGTCGTGCTCAATCGAGGGACTGCACGGGTTCTACGGATTGGCGGGGGACACGCCACTGGAGGCAGCGCGCGCCGGGCATGACCGCTTCGGGTGGCAAGCGGTGATCATGACGACTCGTGTGGACCAGGGGATGTGGCGCAACCGTGTCGGGGCGACCGTGGTGGCGATCGATGGGACAGGTGGCGCGCATGCCTACACCGACCGTGAACGCGATGTGGAGATTGTCGACCGCCTTGGTGCGGGGGATGCGTTCCTGTCGGGCCTACTTTACGGCCTGTTCACCGGGGATGAGGCGCACCCCGACTGGGCGCGCGCCACGGCCCTCGGTGGCGCCGCCGGCGCCCTGAAGCACTCGATCCGTGGTGACTTCCCCATCCTGACCGCTGCCGAAGTCGAAGCCTCTGTCGAGACAACCGCGATGCGCGTGCAACGGTAAGCGAAACGCATGCACATGATGGGTCAATGGGGTGGATTGATGTGGGCGAAGGGGTCGTGAATGAATGCAAGGGGCCACAGGTTGTGAGGGTAGAATGCGTCACCGGCGATTGTCGGCATATCTTCCGGGAGCAAAGACGCCATGCCCGACTTCCCCATCGTCGATTCGCACGTCCACCTCTGGGACCCCACCCTGCACCGTCTGGAGTGGCTTGACGGGAACGACCTCCTCAACCACTCGTTCGGGATACCCGAGTACGACGCCGCCACGGCCGCCCTTACCGTCGAAGCGATGGTTTACCTGGAGGTCGGCATAGCCGATTCCTACAAACTGATCGAGGCGATGCACATCGCCGATCTGGCTACCCGTGAACCGCGACTGAAGGCAATTGTCGCCAGTGCCCCGGTGGAATTCGGCGAACAGGCGCGTGAGTTTCTCAAGGCCCTCGTGGCAACCGATCCGAAGCGTATCAAGGGTGTCCGCCGACTGATCCAGGGTGAGGCCGACCTGCGCTTCTGTGTCAGCGACCGCTTCGTTGCCGGTGTCCGGATGCTCCCCGAGTTCGGGCTTTCATTTGATATCTGCATCGTTCACCCGCAGATGCCATCGGCGATCGAACTGGTGCGGCGCTGTCCCGAGACATCGTTCATCCTCGATCACATCGGCAAGCCGGGCATCCGCGCGGGCACTTTGGACCCATGGCGCGCTCAGATTGACGAACTGGCTTCCCTGCCGAATGTCGTCTGCAAGGTCAGTGGTGTCACCACGGAGGCCAACCACACCGACTGGACCATCGACGGGATTGCCCCGTACGTCCACCATGTCCTTGGGGCCTTCGGTGAGGACCGGGTTGTCTACGGCGGTGACTGGCCTGTGGTCCTGATGGGGACGTCGTACCAGAAGTGGGTCGACACGCTTGACGCCCTGACCACGCACCTATCGCCCACCGCCAAGCGCAAGCTCTGGGCCGAGAACGCCAAGCGCTTCTACCGGTTCTGACCCCGGAAGGTCCGGCAGGAAGGGCACCGCAATGCGGGTTGCTATCGGCACATCGCGTGACATCACCGACCGTGAACTGCGCCTTGCCTCCCAGATGGGGTGTTCAGGCGTGGTCGTGCCCACTCCGGCGGTGTGGTCGGGTCGAGACCGGTGGGATGCCGACGACATCGCCCGGCTTCGCGACCGAGTCGAGGGGTTTGGATTGCGCCTCGAAGCGTTGCAGAATACGCCTCCGGCTTTCCTGGACCCATTCCGGCTTGGAACCGCTGACGCTGACCGTGCCCTGGAGGCCTACCGGCATACGGTCCGTGCCGTCGGAAAAGCGGGTGTGCCGATCCTTGGCTACAACTGGCGCCCGAACCAGCTGTATCGCACCGGCCACGTTGCGGGTCGCGGTGGTGCCACGTTCACTTCCTTTGATGTCGCCGACGCCATCCGGCCGCGCAGTCATGAACGCGAGTATCCCGCCGATGAACTCTGGGCAACTTTTGACCGTTTTGCCCGCGAGATCCTGCCGGTAGCTGCTGACGCCGGTGTGCGTCTCGCCCTGCACCCTGATGATCCGCCCGGTTTCCCCATTGGCGGGGTTGCGAGGATCATGAGCAGCCTTGAGGGGTACGAACGCGCCCGTGGCCTTGCGCAGGGGAGTCCGGCGTGGAGCCTGCTGTTCTGTCTCGGGTGCTGGTCGGAAATTGGTGGCAACGCGTACGCCTTGCACGCGCTTGAGACCTACGCCTCGCGGGGTGAGATCGCTTACGTCCACTTCCGTGACGTCATCGGCACGGCTGACCGCTTCCAGGAGTGCTTTCTGGGAGAGGGAAACGTGGATATCGCCGCGGCCATCCGGATATTGCACAGGCATGGATTTGAAGGATGCCTGATTGACGATCATGTGCCCCACATGGAGGGTGACGGCGACGCCGGTTGGCCCGAACGAGGTCATGCGTGGAGTACGGGGTATCTCCTTGGCCTGATCCGGGGTGTCACCGGCACGTAGCGAAGTGCACGTATGTCACGGGGCGATGGGGCGGAGTGGTCGGGGGTTTTCCCGTTTCCATCTGGGCTTGGTCACCGTGGGAAGGTCGGTCTGGTTCCCACGCTTGCGGGGACGATGGGACCGTTCACCGGGCGAAGCAGGGTGCGGTCGACAACGACCACCGGGTTCCCCCATCCGGCCCAGTCGTTCCGGACGTCATCGAAAGGATCTGTCCGGAGGGTGATCTCGATCTGTCGACCGGCATAGGAGGCGAGGGGGACCCGAACCTCCACCCATTGCCGTTCATCGGGAAACGCACGTGGATTGAGACGGATCCCGTACACCTCCGATGGGGTGGCGCCACCGACTGCAACATCCACCGCGAACCGCACGCCATCGCCGTAGTCCGTGTACCACGCCTCCGGACGCAGGGCCATGCCGGCGGTGAAGAAGGTCTGTGCTTCCGGCACGGTGACGTCGAACGCGACGCGGGACGACGGGTGCATGAAGAGCCACTGGCGTTGCCGTCCGCCGTGCGGGAACTCCACCACATCCGGCCTGGACCCGACGAGTGGGCCGACCAACAACCACCGGACATCGACGAACTTGTCGGCACCGAGATCCGCACCGGTGGGCGACGAGATGCGGGTACGACCGGAACGAACCAGATCAGCCACATTGGCGACGATCAGGTTCGGCGATGTGCCGGGCACGGACCGGGGCGGGAGTGTCATCACCACCTCGAATGTCGTCTGTGCGATGGCCATGCCGGCGAAGACACACGCGCCCACGCCTGCTGCGATCCACCCGGTTCGTGACCACACCGCGAGGGATTGCCAGTTGAACCGGAGGTATGCCAGCACAACGACGAGGATCGCGATTCCTGTCACCGCGGTGATCGCATCGCCGATGATGCGGGGGAGTGTGGACCCGAAGATGACAGTGACCACGTGCCGACCTGCAGGCACATCCACCAGATGGAAGCCCAATCGTGCGTCCTCCGCGGGATCGTAGGGAGGCACCCGGATTGGCACCTCCTTGCCGTCGACGTACCCGCGCCATCCCGGAAATGACAGTTGGTGGAAAGCGACCGTTGCGCCGTCACCCTCAACGTCGACGACGGCTTCCATCCGCAATCCATCGCGTCGCAGTTCGGAGATCCGTGCCGAACCGGCGTACACGAGTGCGGTGCTGCCAACCCACGATCCTGGCGGGTACTGGCGATCGTAGACCTGATTGCCACTGGGGTGTCTAGTGTCCGAGACCTTCAAGCCCACGTCTATCGGGGTGAAGTCGCCGAGACCTGTCGCCGCGCCGCCAATCCACCAATCGTGATCGAACTCACTTCTCAGGATGGTATTGGCACCCACATGGTGGGAGACGTTATCGCGGAACGGGATAGGTGGTGACCCAAGGCTTGCTACCCCAAGGAGTAAGACAGCCACAACCGCCGCACCTCGAGAAGCACCCTTTGCGAAGCGGCCAAACGTCGAGGCACCTTCGAGGACCATTCCCACCCCCAAGGCAACGCTAAGGGAGAACGGACCGTAGAGGCGCCACGGAAACTGCACCAGGCGCAGTGCCGGAAGGTTGAGCCAAAGCGGTTCCGACCACGTGGTGGTAGAGAACCAGGTGACGGTTAGCAGGAGCGCCGGCCCGAGGACAGGTAGTGCAACAACCATCGCGGACGCATCACCTTGTCGCATCCTTAGCACTTGCGCAATCGCGACTCCGGACAGGGAGATCAGTGTGGTGACGGCGATGACCACATGCGTGGACGCAGGCTTCATCGGCGCGAATGTCGGCGCGATGCCCCATGGGTAGCGATACATCCAGGCCCAGTCAACTGCGCCAGGCAGGACGGGACCAACTGGGCCATGGAGAATGATCGGGCGCGGCGTATTTCCGGATGCATCCACCAGCTTTTCAAGCAACTGGGGGACCGGCATTGTGGCGTTTTCATAGTGGACCGCCGGGAGTTCCAAGATGCTTGGGATCCCTGTGGATGCCAGTAATCCCCCCGACACCAATCCCCCAAGTGCCACTCTGGCGAAGCCCAATCGAAGAGTCGAAGGTGACGTAGCTACCCGCCCCACAATCCAGACAATTGCCGCCCCGAGTGCGAGCAATCCACTGAGTTGGTGGGTCAACACTATGGTTGCACCGGTAACGGCCGCAACTAGGACGGTCCGGATGGTTGTGCGCCTTGCGGCGATGAAGCACTGGTCAACGGCCAACAGGAACCACGGAACCAAGCCGAGCGACAGTGCCTCTGGAAGGTTGCCCCGCAGGTAGATGTTGATAATGAATGGATATGGCGCCAAGACGTAGATGAGACTGGCGACAACCGCCGGAAATGGTCTGGATGTGCCGTCCTGATGCCGGCACGCCACACGAACAAAATAGTATGTTCCGATGGCGCCGGATGCGATCGACGCAATTCCAATCAACCGGAACACATTCCAGACCGATACGCCGGTAATGGTGATGAGATGGCCGACCAAATAGACCATGGGTGAATAGAAGTTGAAGACCGGATAGCCATATCCCCGGTAGAGGTCTGGTATCCACCGCGGGAAGGCGAGGGTTTCGCGGAACACCAGACGCATCGCGTAGATGCGCTGGAGATGCGTCTCTGCGGCATCATCCGTCGCCCACAGGTCCAGATCTGGGCGCAGCATGATCGACCACACGGGATATAGCAGCGCAATCAGCAACGCGAGGGGAAAAGCACGTCGCAGGATTGGACGCATGCCTGACCCTACACGAACTTCATGACATGGCGGGCCGCGGCGACGACAACCCCGTCCTGGTTGGTCATCGTCACCGTGGCCACGAAGCGATCCGCACCGGCATCGATCTCGTCGACGGTATGGGTCACTTCAACGGTGTCGCCAAACCGGACCGGCCGGATGAACCGGATGCGGTCGTAGCCATACGACACCGTCGACTGGCTGGTGCGACCGGTCAGCCACTGCCGAACCCAACCGGTCGAGGCGGCCGACATGTACGCCACCAGCAGCGCACCGTGTGCGATACGTTCCCCAAAGCGGGTGCCACGCGAGTATTCCTCGTCAACGTGCTGCGGATGGTCGTCACCGGAAACTTCTGCGAAGAGGTCGACATCCGCCTCCGTCACGGTCCGGACGTACGTCGCCGTCTGCCCGACCTCCACCACGTCAATCCCTCGCGGGGTCATTCCGCCGAACCGGTCAGTTCATGGCGCACGATACGCACGCCCTCTGCCAACCGCTGCAACTTCTGGAAGGCTAGCCAACGGGGCACCTGGAAGAACCCGCAGTCGGGCAGGATGGTCAGCTTTTCCGGTGACACGTGGCGCAGGGCCTGCCGGATGCGGTCGGCAACCTCTTCGGCCGGTTCCACCCAGAACGACTTGATGTCAACGAGGCCTGCCCCAACATCCTTCGCCTTGGCGACCTCGCCCAAGAGTTCGAGTTCGATCATCTCGCGGTTCGCGAACTCAAGGACCAGTTCGTCGGCATCGGCCTCCATAAGGCCGGGGAACATCCAGTCGTAGCGTCGCTTGCCTCGTGGACGGCTTCCGAGGTTCCCGAAACAGACGTGAAGGCCAACCCGGACGCCTCGTTCGCGTACGCCCCGCACGGCCCGGTTATACAGGCCAATCCAGTCGTGCACTTCGCCGGGGATGATCGAGTACGACGGTTCGTCGAGTTGGATGCACGTCACGCCGGCGTCGGCGAGGGCGTGGAGTTCGTGGTTGACGACATCTGCCACCTCATGCGCGAGGGCAAGGCGATCACCGTTGTAGGCATCGCCCTTGCGCAACTGCATGTGGATCGTCAGCGTCAGTGGGCCGGGACATGTCATCTTGATGGCCCGGTCGGTTTGATGGCGCGTGTACTGCCATTCCCCGACAATCCCGAGTCCATTGGGGCAGGAGACCTTGTCGGTCACGCGATAGCGCGGAGGCGAGTCGTAGCCATACACGCCTTGTGTCCGCAGTGGCGGGATCTGTTCGAGGCCAGTGAAGAGGTCATAGAACCCCTGCACGAAGTACCACCGGCGCATCTCGCCATCGGTGATGATGTCGATCCCGGCACGTTCCTGGTCGCGGATGGCAATGTTGACCGCATCATCGAAGGTCTCGCGCACATCGGTCTGGCCGTACTTTCCCTCACGGATGGCCTCCATGGCTGTCCACACCCAACTGGGCAGGGCATAACTGCCAACCACGGATGTCGGCAGGAGGGCGGGACCGGGGCGAGGGTTGAGTGCGGTCAGCATGCGGATTGATCCTCATTTCTTCGTACAGTCTGGTTGTGGCCATGCCAAGTCGAACCACTCCACCCCATCGCCCCGTGATCGCGAGTGGCCATGCAGGATGCCCATGCATGGTGGCATACCACTCCACCTCACTGCCGGGATGTTTCCATCATCTGCGTGCGACGCGCGGTCGCGCTGTTCCTTGATGTCCCGCCCCCATCCCATTTTCCGGCAGGCGCCCGCATCTTGACGATCACCTTCAAAGGAAGTCTGGAGTGGGCACCACCGGCCGGGATTGATCTATCCGCCGATCATGCGGAAGCGTTCGCGCAGGACACCTTTCTGCACCTTGCCCGTACCCGTCGTGCGCGGGAGGTCATCGACAATCTCGGTGTGCCGGGGCGTCTTGTAGCCGGCGACACGTGTCCGCGCCCACTGGCGGAAGGCATCGGCATCGATCACCGCGCCTTCCTCGGGGACGATCACGGCCAGGACACTCTCGCCCCACTCACGGTCGGGTACGCCCACTAGGGCGATGTCGCGGATGCCGGGATACGTCCGAAGCAGTGGTTCCACTTCGGCCGGGTAGATCTTCTCGCCGCCGCTGATGATGACGTCCTTCAGGCGTCCGGAAATGAAGAGGTATCCCTCATCATCGAGGTAGCCGAAGTCGCCAGTACGTAGGTAGCCGTTGCGGATCGCCTCTGCAGTCTGGTCGGGACGCCCCCAGTACGCCGTCATCACGTGTTCGGTGCGTGCTACCACCTCGCCCGTCTCACCGGGTGGCAGGCGGTGTCTCGGGCCGGCCGGCCAGTCGGGATCGGTGTCTCGGGCCGGGTCGGCGATGAGGAGGTCTGCCTGGGCATGTGCCTTGCCCGCCGACCCGATCTTGCGCGTGTGGTCCGCCGGTGGTAGATAGGTCAGGATGCACCCACCCTCGGTCAGGCCATAGGTCTGCGTCCACGTCGCGTCGAAACCGGTCATCACCTGTTCAAGCAGGTCCAGGGGCATGGCATCCGATGACCCCATCGCCCGCCGGAACGCCGATAGGTCGTGGGTGCCGAGGTTGGGCGCGTCGGCGAGGCGTCGCCAGATCGTCGGAACCGCCATCATGGCCGTCACCCGGTGGCATGCCATTGTCTCGAGGATGGCATCCGGACGCGGGTCGCGAAGCAGGACCACCGTCGCGCCGACGAAGTGGTACGGCAGGAGGGCGCAGTCGGTCCCACCAGTGTGGAAGAGAGGGTAGACGTTGAGGTAGACGTCGTTGGAGTGTGCCCCCACGTGAAGGGCGAAGGTCATCGCATGCAGGACATGCGCCCGGTGCGACATGATCGCGCCCTTGGGGAACCCGGTGGTGCCACTGGTGTAGAGGATGATGTGGGCATCGCGTTCGTCGATGGAAACTGCGGGGACATCGTTCCCGATGAACGTGCCGAACGATGCGATCTCGTCAAGCCACACCCACTCACGGACCGGGGCGGCCTCGGGCAGGGTGCGCACCTGTTGGATGACCGTGGCGTGGTCCCGGTCGGTGATGACGATGGTCGTGCCGGAATCGGCGACGGCGTAGGCAACTTCCGAGGCGCGGACCCAGAAGTTCAACGGGACCAGGATGGCGCCGCAGATCGCCGCGCCGTAGTAGACCGCAACCCATTCCGCCGAGTTCCGGCCGAGGAGGGCGACACGGTCGCCGGGACGCACGCCCCGGTTGGCGAGGGCACGGGCAACCCCGCAGGCGGTCTCATGCAGGGAGGCGTAGGTGACCGGTCCCCGTTCGGTAATGAGGGCGGCCTGGTTCGGCCTTCCCGACGGTGACGCCTGACGTCGAAGGATCTCCCCAATAAGCATTGGGCCATTGTGACGTGCCGACGACGCGTTTGCCACCGGGTTCGGTAGCCGTCCGTGACGTGACGGCCCGTCTCCCCTTGCCGGGGGACCAAGGTGTCCACCGCAGTACACTCGGAACCATGGGTACTCCGTTGGGAATGATCGACCGCATCGCCGTCGTCGGGACCGGGTTCATGGGTGGGGGTATCGGTGCGGAGTTCGCCCTGCGTCTGGAACACGATGTCCGCGTGACCTTGTGGGATGCCCGACCTGGCGGGGCCGCTACTGCCGTCGCACGGGCCCGCGAGGTTGCCGATGCCCTGGTGGAGGCCGGCATCCTTCTGCCCGACGTTGCCACCCGACGCCTCGCGCGTCTAGGTACCGCCGACACCCTTGCCGAGGTGACGGACGGTGCATCCTACGTCGTCGAGGCCGTACCCGAGGATCTCCCGACCAAGCAGGAGATCTTCCGCGCCCTCGACCGGTTCACTGGCCCGGATGTGATCCTGGCAAGCAACACCTCCGGGTTTGACCCTGCCGACCTCGCCGCCGGCCTGATGCATCCCGGACGCGTCGTCGTCGCCCACTACTTCGGGCCGGCCTTCCTCATCCCCCTTGTCGAGGTCGTGCCTCATCCCGGCACCGTCTCGTGGGTTACCGAACGGACCGCCAAACTCCTGACCGACGCCGGCAAGCGCCCGGCGATCCTCGGGCGGTTTGTGCCGGGATTCGTTGCCAATCGCCTGCAACAAGCCCTGTTCCGCGAGGCCCTGCACCTCGTGCGCAACGGTGTTGCCACTCCCGAGGTCATCGATGAGGTGGCCCGGTTCAGTTTCGGACCACGCCTCGCCGCCCTCGGGCCGTTCACCGTCGCGGACTTTGCGGGACTGGACGTCTACGCCTCCCTCTCGACGAATGTGTGGCCCGACCTGTCGGCCGAGACGGCGTCCGGCGCGCCTCCCCCGGAACTGGTAGCACATGTGGTAAGGGGCACCCTTGGCGTCAAGACCGGCGCCGGCACCTACCCGTGGCCACCCGGACAGGTGCAGGCCGTCACCGCCCGGCGCAACCGTGCCTTGGGTGATGCACTGCGTGCGATGCGTAACGACGACTGATCGCGATCCGTCACGACGCGCGTATGCAGACCACTACCGGAGGCAGTTTCGGGGATACTGGTGACAATCCCGCCACCCGTCAATCCTTGGTCAGATGGCCATCCAACGACCCTGATGCATTGGCAGGATGGGGCGTCGGTGGACCAAGGAGTGACGCACCGTCCTGAGTGGCAAGCAGGATGCCCGCGGACCAAATCACAAACAGTCCCGCCCCATTTCCCTTGCCTGATCGAAGCAAATATGCATAACAGGCGAGTGGGTGGGTGCATTACGCTCCTCTTGCACGAAAGGACATGCCACCCATGACACTGCCCACCCGCACCCTAGGTCGCACCAACATGCATGTCACCGAAGTCTCGCTTGGCGGGGTAACGTTCGGTGGCCTGCACGGACCGGTTCCGGAGGCTGAAGCCGCTACCGCACCGGACCGCGCCTTCGAACTCGGGATCAACTTCATCGATACGTCCCCCCTGTATGTGGACAGCGAAGTGCGTCTTGGGCGCTACCTTGCCACGCGTGGTGGGTGGCCGGCGGCGGCGTACCTTTCCACCAAGACCGGCACGCACCCGACCCGCCGGGGCGACTACTCGGCCGAGGGCACGCGGTGGTCGGTGGCGAACAGCCTGCACGTCATGGGCGTGACATCGGTCGACTGCCTTCTGGTGCACGACCCGCGCGACCAAACCGAGATGGACGCCGTCCTTGCGCATGGTGGCGCCCTCGACACGCTTGAGGCGCTCGAGGCTGAAGGCAAGTTGAGAAGCATCGGTCTCGGGTGCCGCCCGCACAGTTTCCACCGGCAGGCGATCGACACCGGCCGGTTCGACCTGATGCTGACCTTCGGCGACTACAACCTGATGCGTCAGACGGCGGCGCCGTTGATCGAGGCTGCGCATGATTCCGGGATGGGGGTCATCGCTGCGTGGTCGATCGGGTCAGGCCTGCTTGCCGGCCCGGACCCGCGGACAGTTGCCCGACTGGCGAACCATCCTGACCTCGTGGCGGCCATCGACTGGTGGGAGTGGGCGCGCGACCGGGCTGTCGACCTGCGTGCCGTCGCAATCCAGTGGGTGTTGCGCAACCGCAAGGTGGGTTGCACCCTCGTCGGCGCCCGTGATGGCGTGGAGATGTCCGAGAACCTCGCGTCATCACTCGCACCGCTGCCGGATGCCATCTGGCCTGAGGTTGAGGAACGGATCCGTTCCGGACGGGGCCAGTCGACCCAACCCGGTGGCGAGGCACTGTAGGGGTCCACCAGTGGGCGGGCGGCATGCACGCCGTGCCGGTCCTCCCGCGCTATCCTGAACCGGTGGGGACAGCGTGCCGGAACGGTGATCCCGCCGTAACGGAGGTACGACATGGCCACCACTGAACTCGTTTCGTCCCTGCCAACTGCGTCTGAGGTCGGGCACTTCGCGACCAGACTGCTTGACGGCTACGGTCTCCAAGACGATGCGCCCGGAATGGCGATCCTTGTGGCACGGGGTGACGAGATCCTCTTTGAGGGGGCGCGCGGTCTTGCAAGTGCCGAACTCGGTGTCCCCCTCACCTCCGCCCACCGCTTCGCCCTCGCATCTGTCTCCAAACAGGTGGTCGCCGCGGGTGTTTTGCACCTCGTCGCGCAAGGCCTCGTGGATCTGGAGGACCCATTGGCCAGGTTCCTGCCGGATTTCCCGAACGCGCAGGCAATCACCGTCGTGCAACTGCTCAACCACACCTCAGGCGTGGCATCGTTCACCAATGTCCCGGCGTTCTGGACCACACCTCCGCCCCTCGCCGTAACCACTGGCGAGATGGTTGCGAAGATTGCCATCCTCACCCCGGATTTCACTCCCGGTCAAGGATGGTCGTACAACAACTCGGGCTATGTCCTCGCCGCCGCTGTCATCGAAGCCGTTGCCCGCATGCCGTGGCACACCTACCTGGACACGGCCATCCTTGCGCCCCACGGGATCGAAGGGATCATGTTCCCTGACGGATGGCGGGTTGTTCCCAGACTTGTTCCGGGGCACTCGATCGGCGAGGGCGGACGTGTCAACCGCGCCTTCCCGGCCATGTTCCACATCGCCCACGGCGCCGGCGGACTGGTCGGCGATGTCCGCTCCCTCATGAAATGGAACCTCGCCCTGCACCGCGGCGACATCCTGCCATCGGCAATCCATGCCCGCATGATCACTCCCGAAGGCGCCGGTGCCATCCCAGGGCCAGACGGGACACCGCCAGACTATGGTCTGGGGATCGCTTCCTCGACGAACCATGGTGAACCTGTCCTCAGTCACGGTGGAGGCATCCAGGGGTTTGCAACCCTGCTAGCCTGGGTGCCGTCAACCCAGACAACGGTCGCCGTGCTTGCGAACACCGATGACCCGGCCGTGATGTCCGACATGATTGCCCGGCAACTCGTCGCCTTCGCCATAGGGAAGCCTTACGGCCCGCCCCTGACCGTGCCGACGCCACCGGAGGCCCTGGCACCCCTGGCGGGTACCTACCGCCTCGGTGACCAGTCGGTAGCCCTGCACGTCACCGGCAACGGCCTGTGGATTGACTGCACTCCCGTGCAGGCGGCGATCATCCAAGGTCGGCGCACGCCGGCGCCGTGGCATCCGGCGCCAGAGGGGGGCGTAACTGTCTCCATGCCCGTGATCCCGCTTGGCGATGACCAGTTTGCATTCGAAGCAAGCATTGCGCGGGCGACGTTCACCCGGGATGCGGGTGGCCGTGGCGCATCGTTCGTCTTTCAGGCCAAGGGAGAGGGCCCGGGCGCGACATGGCTACTCGTGAGGGACGGTTGACGGGGCATCGATGTCATCAGTGGGTGTTGGTGGATTGAGGTAGATGCGGGCAGGGATGCCCGCGGACCAGACTGTCCAGACGGATTACCCGACGTCGGCAGCGACGCGGAAGCCCATGTGGCCGGTGGTGCTGTCGGCGGTGTTCGATGACCGCGCGCCGACCCGGTAGCGGTTGCAGTACGACGCGTGGCACAGGTACGAACCGCCCCGCAGGACCCGGGCGGTACCGGTGGCCGGGCCGGCCGGATTATCACGCGGTGCATCGGGACGTGCGTGGTCGGTGGCACTCCACCAGTCCGCACACCACTCCCACGTGTTGCCCGCCATCTGGAATAGGTCAAACCCATTCGGTGCGAACGTCCGCACCGGCGCGGTGCCGGCGTACCCATCCTCGGCCGTGTTCCGATGCGGGAAATCACCCTGCCAGATATTGCAACGGTGCGTGCCATGACCCCACCCCGCGACGCCTGCTTCATGTACGCTTCGCTCCGGCGTGAGGTCGTCGCCCCACGGGTAGCGGGCACCATCGAGGCCACCGCGGGCGGCATACTCCCATTCCGCCTCTGTTGGCAGGCGTACCCCCGCCCACTCGCAATAGGCGACCGCGTCGTTCCATGAGACGTGTACCACCGGATGGTCGGGACGCGTGCGCACGGACGATCCCGGGCCCTCCGGCCTTGACCAAGAGGATCCACGCACGGCCCACCACCAAGGGGCACCATTCGCACGGCCATCGACCCGGGTCAGGCCCTCGGGCGTGACGAAGTGGTGGAAGACATACGACCACTTCAGGTGGTCGGCATCGGTGACGTGGCCGGTTGCACGGATGAATTCGCGGAACTGTGCGTTGGTGACCGCCGTGCGTGCCATCGCGAACGAGGCAACAGTGACCTCGCGCACCGGGCCTTCACCGTCCGCCTCGAACCCGGCGCCATTCCACTCCGCTTCGCCCACTTGGGACAGGTTTGGCTGTGCAGTACCCATGCCGAAGGTGCCCGCGGGAAGCACCACAAGATCATGGCGCGTCATTCGGGACGCATCAACAGGTGGTGTGCGTCTCACGCCTGGCCGACCGCCCCAACCATCCGGGGACCCACCCTTGTTTCCTTGATCGGTGGGCGTCAACGCATGTCGTGGTAGCAGGGACTTCGGTCCCGCCTCGGGAGAGCCCTGTCCCTCACCCCCTGTGTGCAGGACGCTCCGCTTGCCCTCCCCATCACCGCCAATCGCAGAGTGCTTCGCGAACGCATGATTTGCCGGGGGTGGGGTGTCACTGGTTGCTCGTGATCCGGGGCAGCATCCGACCATCTTGAGGGCAGGGTAACGCACCGCAAGGTGCGTTCGGAGGGGGCTTGACGGGCCGGACCATGGTTGCCGGGTGGGTCAGGGTGTCACGTCAAACAGGTACATTTCTGCGTCATGCGTCGTGTTCCGCAGAGATGCCGATTTCATCCGCGCGCACCCTTGAGACGGCGTGGTACACAGGCAAAGCGTGGCGATGGCGCCACGGTCGGGAGCTTGGGAAATGGTCTTAGTGGAGAGTGGCGGAACTGCGAAACCGGGTGTTGGTGATGCCTCTGCATCAAGGACAAGTGGGAGGGATGGGGCGAATGACCTGCTTGCTTCCATTGGGGTCGACACGACGGGTGTAATCTGCCGGAACCTGTCACCCGCACGGTTGGTCGCGGAAGTGATCCGACGGGATGAAGGCGTCCTTGGCCCGGGTGGTGCCGTGCTGGTGGATACCGGGCACCATACTGGCCGGTCGCCCCAGGACAAGTTCGTGGTGCGCGACGCCGTCACGGCTGCCACGGTGTGGTGGGGGCCGGTGAACCGTCCGTTTGCGCCGGAGGCATTCGACGCCCTCCTGGCCCGCGTGGCCAACCATGTCTCTGATCGCGATCTCTTCGTGCAGGACCTTGCCGGTGGTGCCGATCCGGCCTACCGTCTCCCGATCCGGGTTGTCACTGAACACGCCTGGCAGGCCCTCTTTGCCCAGAACCTCTTCCTGCGTCCCGACGAGGTCACGCGCGCCACGCAGGTTCCCGGGTTCACGGTCTTTGCGGTGCCCAGTTTCCAGGCGGACCCGGCGCGGGATGGCACGCGGTCGTCCACTTTCGTCATCCTGAACTTCACACGGCGGATTGTCCTCATCGGCGGGACCGAATACGCC
>SXGQ01214577.1_pt1 | contig 16935 bp, 13 predicted proteins | sample 3178371 | NCBI WGS metagenome assembly SXGQ01 (sample SAMN11356859, study PRJNA531348) | freshwater metagenome | isolation source: freshwater sample F1-20 | place: China: Fuxian Lake, Yuxi | collected 2017-12-25
AAGGCGATGGTGGCGATGATCGCCGCCTTGGACCCGGCGTCGAACCCCTCCACGTCGGCGGTCGGATCGGCCTCGGCGTACCCGAGGGCCTGGGCCTCGGCGAGCGCCTCGTCGTACCCCCAGCCCTCCTCGGTCATCTTCGTGAGGATGTAGTTGGTCGTCCCGTTGATGATCCCGATGACCCGGAGCACGTCCTCGCCGACGAGCGACTCGCGCAGCGGCCGGACCAGCGGGATGCCGCCGGCGACGGCGGCCTCGAACAACAGGTCGACACCGCAGCGGTCGGCCAGCTCGAACAGCTCGGCGCCGTGGGCGGCGAGCAGCTCCTTGTTCGCGCTCACGACCGGCCGGCCGGCCTGCAGCGCCGCGGTGATCAACCCGAGTGCCGGATCGGTCCCCCCGACGACCTCGACGACCAGGTCGACGTCGTCGGCGGTCACCACCGAGGCTGCGTCGTCGGTGAGCACCGACGGCTCCAGCGGCAGGTCACGGTCACGGGCGGGGTCGCGCACGGCGACCCGGGTCACCTCGAGCCGCACGCCGGTCCGCGCCGCGATGTCCTCGCCCCGGTCGGCGATCAGGCGGACGAGCGACCCGCCCACCGTCCCGCAGCCCAGCAGGCCCAGTCGGACCGGCCGCGGACCGCCGCTCGGCTCGGTTCCGGAAACGCTCGACGACGGCGGGGGTGGAGGCACCCGGACACGCTACCGGTGGTCGGGGCGGGTGGTGAACCGGCGCCGGTGTCAGCCGAGATCGGTGGCGAGGAGGTCATCGACGGTCTCGCGACGGACGACCTCCCGGGCCCGGCCGTCCCGGACGAAGACGACGGGCGGACGCAGCACCTTGTTGTAGTTGGACCCCATGGAGTGCCCGTAGGCGCCGGTGACCGGGGTCGCGACCACATCGCCCACCGACAGGTCGGCGGGAACCGCACCCTCCCGCACCAGCAGGTCCCCCGACTCGCAGTGCTTGCCCACCAGCCGGATCGGCAGGTCGCGGCGGGACGACGCCGCCCGGGGCAGGAAGGTCTCGTACCCGCTCCCGTAGAGCACCGGCCGGGGGTTGTCGCTCATCCCGCCGTCGACCGCCACGTAGGTGCGCACGCCGGGGATGAACTTGACGGTGCCCACGGTGTAGAGGGTGATCGCCGCCGAGGCCACGATCGCCCGGCCCGGCTCGGCCGAGATCGCCGACCGGATGCCCTCCTCCCGGCAGGTGGCCAGCACCGACTCGCCCCAGGACCGCAGGTCCGGTGCCTGCTCCCCCGCCACGTAGGCCACGCCGAGCCCGCCGCCGACGACGAACTCGGGCAGGTCGGCATCGCGGACGAACGGGGCGACGGCCCGCAGCCCGTCGGCGAAGTTGTCGACGCTGAAGACCTGGGAGCCGATGTGGAGGTGCACGCCGACCAGGTCGACGGCCGCCGAGGCCGCTGCGCGGGCGAGGGCGGCCTCGGCCTGACCCGTGGTCAGGGGGAACCCGAACTTCGAGTCGAGCACCCCGGTCTGGACGTGCTCGTGCGTGTGGACCTCGATCCCGGGGTTGACCCGGATCAGCACCTGCGGTCGGCGTCCGCCGGCGGCGACGAGCGCCTCGATGCGGTCGAGCTCGTCGGTCGAGTCGACGACGATCCGGCCGACCCCGGCGGTCAGGGCCAGGGCCAGCTCCTCGCTGGACTTGTTGTTCCCGTGGAGCACCACCCGGTCGGCGGGGACGCCGGCGGCGAGGACGACCGACAGCTCGCCGCCCGTGGCCACGTCGAGCCGCATGCCCTCCTCGTGGGCGAGCCGCGCCATGGCCCGGCACAGGAACGCCTTCGTGGCGTACACCGCGCCGTCCGGGCCGAACACGTCCACCGCCGCCGCGCCGCGGGAACGGAGGTGGGCCTCGTCGTAGACGAACAGCGGGGTGCCGAACTCCTCGGCCAGCTCCAGCACGTCGCAGCCGCCGAGGTGGAGACGTCCGTGCTCGTCGACGTCGGCCGTGTCGGGGAGCAGCGACCGGTCGAGCGGATCCGAGGGTCGGCCGCCCTGCTCGGTCACATCTGCTCCGGCGCGGACGCCCCGAGCAGACCGAGCCCGGAGCGCAGCCCGGCCCCGGCGGCCTCCGCCAGCCACCACCGGGCCTGACGCAGGTCCTCGGGCGTGTCCGGATGGAGCACGGGGCAGTCGTGGTAGAAGCCGTGCACCGCCGCGGCGAGCTCCCGGACCCAGGTCGTGACCTTGTGGGGCGCCCGTTCCCGGGCCGCCAGCAGGACGACCTCTCCGAACGACTCGAGGCACCGGAGCACCTCGAGCTCGCGATCGTGCACCAGGACCGAGAGGTCGCAGGACTCGAGCGGCTCCCGTTGCAGCCCGCGCTCGGCGCCCACCCGGTCGATCGAGCGGAGCCGGGCGTTGGCCATCTGGACGTAGAACACCGGGTTCTCGACCGACTCGGCCGCCACCAGGTCCAGGTCCACGGTCTGCGGCGAGTCGACCGACTGCAGCAGGTAGGTGAGGCGCACGGCATCGGCACCCACCTCGGTGATCAGGTCCCGCAGCGTGATCAGGTCGCCGGAGCGCTTGGAGATCCGCACCTCCTCGCCGCCCCGCTCGAGGCGGACGAGCTGGGTGATCACGACCTCGAACGCGGCCGGGTCGTGGCCGAGCGACTCGATCGCCGCCCGCATCCGCGGCACGTAGCCGTGGTGGTCGGCACCCCAGACGTCGACGAGCAGGTCGTAGCCCCGGGCGAACTTGTCGCGGTGGTAGGCGATGTCCGGGAGCAGGTAGGTGACCTCGCCGTCGGACTTGACGAGCACCCGGTCCTTGTCGTCGCCGAACTGCGTGGACCGCAACCAGGTCGCACCGTCGGCGTCGTAGGCGACCCCCCGGTCACGGAGGTCCTGCAACGTGGTGTCGACGGCGCCCGACTGGACCATCCGTCGCTCCGAGAACCAGTCGTCGAAGCGCACGCCGAGCTGCTCGAGCACCTCGCGCTGGTCGAGCAGCGCCCGGGCCTCGCCCCAGGTCAGCGGGTCGGCACCATCCGGCATCTCGGCCGCCCACTCGGTGATGTACTCCCCGTGGTACCCGTCCTCCGGTGGTTCCTCGCCGGCGGCCCGTGCGGCCAGCGAGGCGGCGAACACCTGCATCTGGACGCCCCGGTCGTTGACGTAGAACTCCTCGTCGACCTCGTGGCCGACGGCCCGCAGGATCCGGGCCAGGCTGTCGCCGTAGACCGCGCCCCGGGCGTGACCGGCGTGGACCGGACCGGTCGGGTTGGCCGAGACGTACTCCACGAGGACCCGGTGGCCGCGTCCGACCTCGCTCGTCCCCCACCGGTCGCCGGCGGCGACGACGTCACGGAGCACCTGGTGGAGCCACCCGGCGTCGAGGCGGAAGTTGACGAAGCCGGGGCCGGCGACCTCGATCGCATCCACGAAGTGGGGCGGATCGATGCGGAGCTGCTCGGCGAGCTGCTCGGCGAGCTCCCGCGGCGGCCGACCGGCGGCCTTGGCCGAGGCCAGGGCGACGTTGGTCGAGAAGTCGCCGTGCTCGCGGCGGGCCGGGCGCTCGAGTTGGACCTCGTCCGGCGGTGGCACCCCCAGCGCCTCCAGGGCGTCCCGGAGCGCAGGGATCAGCACGTCTCGCATGGGTCGGCGATCGTACCGTGGGTGCTGCGGGCGACCGGCATCCGTTCCGGGCTGCGGTCCGCCGCGGGGTCGCGCGCTAGGGTCGGCCTCCGCCACCCCGGCCAACGGGGTCGCTGCCCTCGTAGCTCAGGGGATAGAGCATCGGCCTCCGGAGCCGTGTGCGCAGGTTCGAATCCTGCCGAGGGCACCAACCGCCGCCGGACCGGACCGTCCGGCTGACGACCGGCTTCGCCGGGGCGGATCCACCGGACTAGCGTCCCATGTCGGATGACCACGTCCGAACGGCCCGCACCCCCCACCACCGATGCCGAGCACGGCGACGACCCGCACGGCGGGGGCCATGGCGCGTCGAAGGCGGGTGTCGCCGCCCTGTCGCTCGCCGCCCTCGGCATCGTCTTCGGAGACATCGGCACCAGCCCGCTGTACGCGTTCCGGGAGACCTTCGAGCACCACTCCATCCCCGTCGACGAACCGAACGTCCTGGGCGTCTGCTCGCTGATCCTCTGGTCGCTCGTCCTGGTCGTGTCGGTCAAGTACGTGGTGTTCATCCTCCGGGCCGACAACCGGGGTGAGGGCGGGATCCTGGCGCTGACCTCGCTCGTCGTCGGCGGCGACACGAGCCCCCGGATCGGACGACGGCTCCTGGCCCTCCTGTTCTTCGGCCTCTTCGGCATGGCGCTGCTCTACGGCGACGGCGTCATCACCCCCGCCATCTCGGTCCTCTCGGCGACGGAGGGCCTGAAGGTGGCGGCCCCGGCGTTGTCGTCGCGGGTGCTGCCGCTGGCGGTCGTGATCCTGATCGGGCTGGTCGCCATCCAGAAGCGGGGCACGGGCGCAGTGGGGGCACTGTTCGGCCCGGTGATGGTCGTCTGGTTCTCGGTCCTGGCGGTGCTCGGCGCCATCCGGATCGCCGGCAGCCCCGAGGTGCTCCGGGCCGTCAACCCGCTGTATGCGTTCGAGTACCTCACGAGCAACGGGTTCGACGCGTTCCTGTCGATGGGCTCGGTGTTCCTGGTGGTGACCGGCGGTGAGGCGCTGTACGCCGACCTCGGCCACTTCGGCCGCAAGCCCATCCGCGCCGCCTGGTTCGCCGTGGCGTTCCCGGCTCTGACGATCAACTACTTCGGCCAGGGTGCGCTGCTGATCGAGGAGCCCGAGGCGATCTCGAGCCCGCTGTTCCTGATGGGACCGCAGTGGGCCCGCTGGCCGCTGGTCGTCATGGCCACGCTCGCGGCGATCATCGCCTCGCAGGCGCTGATCTCGGGGGCGTTCTCGCTGACCGTCCAGGCCATGCAGCTCGACTACCTACCCCGCCTGACGGTGCGACACACCTCGGCGCACCACATCGGCCAGGTGTACCTGCCGCTGATCAACGTGCTGCTGGCGATCGGCTGCATCGGCCTGGTCCTGGCGTTCCGGTCGTCCGCCGGACTGGCGGCGGCCTACGGGATCGCCGTGACCGCGACGATGGGCGTCACCACCCTGTTGTTCTACGCGCTCGTGCGCCAGCGATGGGGGTGGAGCACGGCGAAGGCGCTGGCGGTCTGCCTCCCGTTCGCCGTGCTCGATCTGGCGTTCTTCGGCGCCAACGTGTTCAAGATCCCGGCGGGCGGCTGGTTCCCGATCGTCGTGGCCATCGTCCTGATGGTCGCCATGACGACCTGGCGGACGGGCCGGCGGATCGTGAGCGAGCGGATCGCAGACCAGCAGGTGAGCATCGAGGACTTCATGCGGGGGCTCCCCGAGGACGTGGTGCGGGCGCCGGGCACCGCCGTGTTCATGTTCCGGGGTGACGGCACGGCGCCGCCCGCCCTGCGGACGAACACCCGCCACAACCGGGTGCTCCACGACCGGGTGATCCTGTTGTCGGTGCGGACGGACTCCGTCCCCTACGTCGGGGACGACCAGCGCTTCGAGCTGCGCGACTTCGGCCGGCGGATGCACCAGGTGACGATCCACCACGGCTTCATGGAGGAGCCGGACGTGCCCGGCTGGATCGAGGGGCTCGAGGTCGGTGGCGCACCGGTCGTGGTCGACGAGACCACGTTCTTCCTGGGTCGGGAGACGGTGATCCCCGCCGAGGTGGTGTCCATGGCGCCGTGGCGGGAGCGGCTGTTCGCCGTCATGCTGCGCACGGCGGCCTCCGCGTCGCGGTTCTTCCGCCTGCCGCCCGACCAGGTGGTCGAGGTGGGCTCCCAGGTCGAGATCTGACCCCACCACTCCGGAGATAGGGGTCGCGCGCGACACCCGTCCCGCGCGCTGGAGCCGGAGAACCGGACCAGACGGCGCTGGAGCCGGAGAACCGGTTGGGACGGCTAGGAGCAGGTCACACCCGACGGGGGCGCCGACGGCGACCAGCCACCTGGGAACGTCGTGGTCGTCACCATGGGCGGTCCGGCCGGGGTCGCCCCGGGGGCGGACTCCGGCGTCGTGGTGGTCGTCGTCCCGTCACCGTTGGACGGGTCGTCGATGTAGTTGAACTCCGGACCGAGCAGGATCCGGACCTGACCCGGCGCCAGGGCGGCATCCTCCACGAGCTCGGGTGCCGGACCCAGCCACGAGGCCACCAGGTCGCCCATCTGGCGGCCCCCGGGAGCGTGGGCGACCGTGGTCCGCTCCGGCTGCTCGGGGGCATCCGCGATCTCACCCAGCCCGAACCCGCCGCCGCTCAGCACCCAGCTGACTCGCCGCGCCTCGCCGGTGGTCCCGGTGCCGTTCAGGATCGTCACGGTGACGTCCCGTGGTCGGGCCGGCGGGATGGTCGTGGTGGTCACCACCGGGGTGGTCACCCCCCGGAAGACGTCGAGCATCGGCTGGGCCGCCGCGGCGTCCAGCAGCTCCACGGCCGCGCCCCCGCTGGTGGTGAAGGGCGTGACCGGGAGCGAGTAGGTCTGCATCTGCCCCGGGTCGAACTCGGCGAAGTGGCCGGCCAGCCCCAGCAGGTCGCGGACACCGAGCTGGTCGTCGATCGTCACGTTGTCCACCGCGGCGTCGACCAACCCCGTGACCTTGGTGACGCTCGACAGCCCGAGGGACCGCAGCTTGACCATGGCCGCACGGGTCAGCTCCTGCTGCCGGCGCATCCGGCCGATGTCGTGGCTCGGGTCGTCGATCCACTCGGTCCCGTCGCTCCACTCCAGGCGGCGGGAGCGGGCGAAGGCCAGTCCCTGGTATCCGTCGAGCACCCGACACCCGCTCGTGTCGACGGTGAGGCCCGAGTTGCGGTCGCGCACGGGCCGGTCGAAGTAGATCGGCACGCCGCCGATCGTGTTGATCAGGTCCTGGAACCCGGAGAAGTCGACCTCCACGTAGTGGTTGACGGGGATCTGGAGGTTCGCCTGGATCGTGTCGATGAGCGACTGGGTCGACGCCGAGAAGGCGGCGTTGATGCGATCCTGCTCACCACCGGGTGCGATCGGCACGTACAGGTCCCGGGGGATGGAGAGCATCGAGATCCGGTCCTGGGTCGGGTCGACCCGGACGATCGCCATGCTGTCGGAGCGACGACCGGGCGGTGATCCGTCGCCGGTGAACACCGCCGCGTTGGGGTCGTCCGCCGACAGGTCCTCGCGGCTGTCGGAGCCGATCACCAGGAAGTTCTGGGGCTCCTGGGGTGCGGAGGCCGCCAGGTCGAGCGTGGTCCGCTCCACCTGCTGGTAGTTCCACCATCCGTAGGCCGCGGCTCCGCCGGCGAGGAGCGCGACCACCAGGAGCACCACTCCCCCGACGACGGGCCATCGCCGCCGGCTCCGGGGGGCCGGTGCGCTGCGGCGGCGACGGACGACCGGCGCCACCTCGGGATCCTCACCGACCCGATCGGCACCGCCGTCGGCACGACCCTCAGCACCCACGGTGGCACCCTGCGTCGGGGATCCGGGAACTCACGGATCCCCACGGTAACCGGGCCGACGGGCCGGACACCGTCGCACGTGGCGGACGTCACCCGTGGTCAGGATCTCAGGACTGGGGCTTGGGCTCCCGGGGCAGGCCGAGCACCCGCTCGCCGACGATGTTGCGCTGGATCTGCGAGGTCCCGCCCCAGATGGTCTCGGAGCGGGAGAAGAAGTACGACGACACCATGGGGCTGACCGGGTAGGCGTCGCGACCCTCGGCCCGCATGGTCGCCGGCCACGACCCCCGCTCGGGCCCGGTGGTGGAGAGCATCGACTCGGCCCCGAAGATGTCGAGCGCCAGTTGCATGGCCTCCTGGTGCATCTCGGACCAGTACATCTTGTTGGTCGCCCCCAGCGCCGCGACCGAGAACTTCTCGTTCGCACTCAGGAACGAGCCCTGCTCCTTGGACAGCGCGCTGGTCAGCGACCGGAGTCCGTTGATCCGGAGGATCTGGATCTTCGTGTGGTAGCGGGCCAGCCGCTGGCGGATGAGCGGGTCCTGGTCGAGGCCCCGCTCCCGGGCCGCCTCCACCATGAGCTTGTACTCCTCGGCGAACCGTCGGTAGCCCGTCGTCGCCGACATCCCGCGCTCGAAGGTCAGGGTGTCGTTGGCGACCTTCCACCCGTTGTTGAGTCCGCCGACGACGTTGTCGATCGGGCACCGGGCATCGGAGAAGAACACCTCGTTGAACTCGGCGGTGCCATCGGGCTGGACGATCCCGCGGACCTCGACGCCGGGCTGGTCCATCGGGACGAGGAGGTACGAGATCCCCGCCTGCTTCACGACCGCCGGATCGGTGCGGGCCAGCACGAAGCAGTAGTCAGCGAACTGGGCCTGGGTGGTCCAGACCTTCTGGCCGTTGACCACCCACTCGTCCCCGTCCTGGCCGGCGGTCGTGGCGAGCGAGGCCAGATCCGATCCGGAGTCGGGCTCGGAGAAGCCCTGGCACCAGCGCATGGACCCGTCCAGGATCCTCGGCAGGAAGTACTTCTTCTGCTCCTCGGTCCCATTGGCGAGGATGGTCGGCCCGACGAGCGTGTCGCCGAAGAAGTCGGCCCGCATGGGCGCCTTGGCCCGGGCGAACTCCTCGGCGAGCACGACCCCCTGCATGGTCGTGAGCCCCTTGCCGCCGTACTCCTCGGGCCAGGTGGCGCAGATCCAGCCGCCCTCGAACAACGTCGTCGTCCACTCCTCGACGAAGGTCGCCTTCTCCTCCGGCGTCATCTCGAAGTCCGGATCGAACCACCCGTCGGGCAGGTGGTCCTCCAACCACTGCCGGATCTCGGTCCGGAACTTCTCGGCCTCGGGCGGGTAGGTCAGCTCCATGCGGCCATTCTCCGCCCCGTCGCGCCGGGGCCGCCAGTCGCGAACGCTTCACCGGTGTGACGCGCCGGACCCGGCCGTCACCGAGGACAGCCGGCCGACCCTGCATCGCCGAGGCCGGCCGCGACCGGTCCCCGCACGGCGACCAGACCGCTCGTCGACACCCCACCGGACCCGTCGTCGCTGGGCGGGCAGACCGCCACCACCGTCCACCCCTCGGCCCGCACCGACGGCTCCCGGTCGACGGCGGCGACGAGCAGCTCGCTGCGTCCGCTCGGGTCGTCCACGAACCGACCGGGGCCGAACCGGGTCACGACGGTCGGATCGGTGACCGCCACGTCGAACCCGGCCCGCTCGAGCTGGAGCGCCACCCCCTCGGCCCCCGGCTGGCCGGCCGGGTCGACGAGCACGAACGAGGTCCCGGCAGGAACGGCGTCGACCACGGCCTCGCCGAGCGCCCGGACCGTCGACCCGAGTCCGGGTTCGGGAGTCGCCGTCGAGGTCTGGGTGAGGACGAACGCCGCACCGAGCGCCACGGCGATCACGGCGCCGGCCAGCGCGGCTCCGTCACGGAGGCGGCCCGACGCGCCGGCCAGGATCGCGGCGATCCCGATGGCGATCGTCGTGGCGGCGGTGGCCCGCAGGCCGACGACGAGGTAGGCGAACACCACCGACGAGCCGTCGAGCTCCCCCACCTCGAAGGTGGCCACACCGAGCGCCACGGCGAACGTGCAGACGACGGCGACCACGACCCCGCGGAGGAGCACCCTCCGACCGGCCCGGCCGGCGACGACCGCGCCGGCGACCGGGACGAGGAGCCAGACCGGCACGACCGGATCGACCCACGCGAACGAGGCCCGGGCGCTCGACGGGTCCGCCCAGAAGGGCACGGCCGCGAACGACTGGGTGAAGGCCCCGACGGTGCCCAGCAGTCCGGCCCGCTCGCCCACCCCGGTGCCGGCGCTGAACAGCTCGCCGATCCGACCGGGCTCGCCCGTCAGCTGGGCGACCACCGGCGGCAACCACATCACCACCGCCACCACGGCGCCCGCCCCGAGGCAGACCCACGGGACCGGCCGACCCAGCCCCCCGGACGGGACCGGGTCACGGCCCGACCACCAGATCGCCACCGCCGCCACGAGGATGGCGGCCACGGCCAGCGTGCCGGTCGCAGCGTGCGACTGCAGCAGCACCGTGGCGGTCGGCGCCAGCAGCAGCGACGCCCCCGGGCGACGTTCGCCAGCACCCCACGCACAGACGACGAGCAGTCCCGACGCGACCAGCGGGACGTAGGGGTTCCACGGGTCCCGGGTGACGGCCGCCCCGGCGGTCAGCAGCACGACCTGCAGGGCGACGAGCACCGTGACGGCGGCCACCCGGTCCAGTCGGCGGGCCAGGAACGCGGCGACGGCGACGACCAGGACCTGTGCGACCAGCGCCGCCACGGCCAGCGCCTCGGACGCGCCGCCGGCCAACCGGTAGGGCACGGCGAGCAGGTAGAACATCGCCGGACCCGGGTGCGACCAGCCGTACCGGGAGAACACGCCGAGCAGCGGCGGGTCCCCGGGGACGTCCCGGACCCGGAGCTCGATGAACGCCTGGTCCGCCGAAGGGGTCCAACCCGTCTTCCAGACCTGCACGGCGCCGACGATCGCTCCGAGGCCGAGCAGCGCCACGGCCACCGCGGCGAGCAGGTCGGCGGGTCGACCGACGAGGGCGGACCGGGCCGGCCGACCATCCGGGTCAGGTGCTGCGGGGCCGGTCACGTCGACGGAGGCTACCGACCCGTCGGGCCGCGTTCCCGGGACGGGGCGCGGAGTAGGTTGACCCCATGACCGTCGACGCCGCACGTCTCGAGGAGGTCCAGTCGACCCGCTGGCGCAACCAGTGGGCCGAGCTGAAGGCCCAGGTCATCGACACCGACCTCTGCACGGGCTGCGCCGGGTGCGTGATCTCCTGTCCCCACGATGTGATCGGCTACGAGCACGACCAGGGCGGCTACCGGCCGTTCCACCTCGAGGACGAGCTCGGGCCCGGCGACTGCACCCACGGGCAGAAGGGCTGCACCACCTGCACCCGAGCCTGTCCCCGGTTCGGGATCTGGGAGGCCCAGGCCGACGATCACCTCTTCGGTCGCCTCCGGGAACCGGACGAGGTCGCCGGGATCCACCAGGACATCCTGTTGACCCGGGCGAGCGACGACCACGTGCACGAACTCGGCCAGGACGGCGGGCTGGTCTCGGCCATCCTCATCTGGGCGCTCGAACACGACTACATCGACGCCGCGCTCGTGTCGTACCTCGAGGGCGACGCGACCTCGTGGAAGGCCGTGCCCGGCGTCGCCGCCAACCGGGACGAGATCCTCGCCTCGGCCGGGAGCCGCTACACCTACTCCGCCAACACGCTCGCCCTCGACGAGGCCCTCGAGGCCGGCCACTCCCGGCTGGCGCTGGTCGGCATGAGCTGTCAGTCCTCGGTGCCGCCGGTCATGTGGGCCCGCAAGGCCGGCAAGGTCGCCAAGCCGATCGTGTTCAACCTGGGCCTGCTGTGCTCCAAGACCTTCGACGACTCGATCTTCGAGGAGCTCTTCTGGACCAAGTACGGGCTGGCCAAGGAGCACATGGTCAAGATGAACATCAAGGGCGTGTTCCAGATCTGGATGGACGACGGCGCCTACCACGAGATCAACCTCAAGGAGTGCCACGCCTGGACCCGGGACGGCTGCAACCACTGCCCCGACTTCGCCGCCGAGCACGCCGACATCTCCTGCGGCGGGATCGGCGAGAACGCCAACTGGACGCTCACCATCGTGCGGACCGACCTGGGCCGGGAGATCATCGGCCGGATGATCGACCAGGGCGTGATCGAGGCCCGCCCCGGCGACTCCGACCCGGGGGCGATCGCGCTCATGCGCAAGCTGGCCGAGAAGTCGCGGAGCCGGTGGCCGACATCGGCCGAGGCGTCCGTGCGGGTCGGCCTCACCACCAAGGCCGCTGCCGGCTGACCGCCGGGTCAGTTCGGCCGGGTCACTCGGCCTGGGCCGGGTTGGTCTGGGCGCACCCGTCGTAGACGGCCTGGATCGGGGCCGGCACCGTGATCTGGCCGGCCTCCTCCTGGGCCTGCTGCTCCTCGAACTGCTCGACCTGCTCGAAGGGCACCTTCTCGACCAGTCCGTCGTAGACGCACTCGCAGTAGGGCACCGACCCCAGGTCCGGGTTCTCGAACACGCCGTCGGCGTTGGGTTCCACGCCGGTGCAGCCGATCATGAAGTTCGCCTCGTACTGCTCGCCGTACTCACGGGGCTGCGTCTGGCCCCCGCAGGCCGACAGCACCAGTGCGCCGAGGGCGAGGACGACCAGGGCGACTCGGACGTGACGACGGGACTCTGGCATGGGGCACCTCGTGTCGGGGACCCCCGCACGGTAGCGGCCGGACCGACGACGGACCCAACGGGTCACACCCACTCACCAGCGTGTCGGCCCGGACCGCTCCCGGCGATCCATCGGGTGCGACCGGGGCTCACTCCCCGGCCGACACCCTCTGCCCGGTGCGGTGGCCGCCGCTGGCGGCCCGGGACGGGAACATCGGGTCCACCAGCGAGACGACGGTCGGTTCCGGGACGTCATCCGACCGGCCGGTGAGCGCACCCCACAGACCGCTCGGGCCTGCCGGGACCCGGTCCTCACCCTCGCCCACGTGCACCCCGATCCGTTCGCCGACGGACTGGGCAGCACCTCCGGCCCGGGTGTCGGCTGCGTCGCGGGCCCGGCGGTCGTCGGAGGTCGGGGCGGAGGGTCGGATCGTTCGTCGCACGAATCAGTTCATCGGCCGCAGACGGAGCCCCGACAGGGGCCGATCGGCCCATCGTGGCGGGCCCCGACCGCCTGCGGTGGGCCGTCGGGGCGGGGCGTAGGATGCGCCCGTGCCGAGTCCGCCCAGGTCCCGCCGGCCCCGCCGCCCGACCCTCGTGCTCTGCGTCCGCCACGGTCGCACCGCCACGACGGGCACCGTGCTGCCCGGTCGGGCCCCGGGCCTGCACCTGTCGGACGAGGGCCGGGCCCAGGCCCAGCACGTGGCGGACCGGATCGGCGCCCTGGACCGGGTCGACGCCGTGTACGCCTCCCCGCTGGAGCGGACCCGGGAGACCGCGGCGCCGATCGCCCGGGCGACCGGCAACCGGGTCCGGGTGGCCCGCGGGCTGCTCGAGTGCGACGTCGGCGAGTGGACCGGTCGGCGGCTGTGCGCGCTCCGCAAGCTGCCCGAGTGGACGGCGGTCCAGTCGACGCCCTCGGTGTTCCGGTTCCCCGGCGGCGAGTCCTTCGTCGAGATGCAGGCCCGGATCTGGAACCAGCTCCTCCTGCTCGCCGACGCCCACCCCGGCCAGACCGTCGTGGCCGCCTCGCACGCCGATCCGATCAAGGCGGCCGTGGCCATGGCATCCGGGGTGCACCTCGACCTGTTCCAGCGGACCAGCATCTCCCCGTGCTCGGTCACGGCGATCCTGCTCGGCGCCGGGGCCCCACTGGTGCTGTGCACCAACTCGACGGGCGACGACCTGCGCGGGCTGGCGCCGTCGTGAGCGAGTCGTTCTCGGTCGAGCGTCCGGATGCCTTCGTCTGCGGTGCGGTCGGCGAGCCGGGCCGGCGGATCTTCTACCTGCAGGCGCGCGCCGGATCGCAGGTCGTGACGCTCCGGGTCGAGAAGGAGCAGGTCCGGGCGCTCGGGCAGTACCTGGCCCACCTGGCCCAGCAGCTCGGCGACCCGGAACCCGACCGGGACGTCGTCGGCCTGGTGGAACCGGTCGTGGAGCTCTGGACCGTCGGCGACCTGGCCGTGGCCGCCGACGCCGACTCCGGGACGGTGCTGATCGCCGCCGAGGAGCTCGACGAGCAGGCCTGGGAGCGCGAGGACCCCGACGAACCCGGTGACGGCGCGAGTGCGAACATCACCATCACGGCCGCCCAGGCCGTGGCCTTCGCCGAGTCGGCCGCCGAGCTCGTCGCCGCCGGTCGACCCACCTGCCGGTTCTGCGAGCAGCCCGTCGAGCCCGACGGACACCACTGTCCTCGCTGGAACTGACGTGTTCGACGACGAGGACCCGCTCGACGAGTTCGACGAGTTCGACGACGGGTCCGACGAGTTCGATGACGGGTCCGTCGGGGTCGAATCGCCCGGTCGACCGTACGAGTACCGGTCCACCCTGCGGCCGGACGACGATGCGGTGGCCGAGGTGCTCGCCGATGGGGAGCTCGAGGTCCTGGGCCGCATGCCGTGGTCGTCGAACGGGACCTACCTCGTGGAGGTCCGGAGGGGCGACGACCTGGTCCCGGCCGTCTACAAGCCGGCTCGGGGCGAGCGGCCGCTCTGGGACTTCCCCGACGGGCTCTGGCGCCGGGAGGTCGCGGCCGCCGTGCTCTCCGACGCCCTCGGCTGGGACCTGGTCCCGCCCACGGTCGCCCGCCAGGACGGCCCGCTCGGTGAGGGGTCCCTCCAGGCGCTGGTCGAGGCCCGCTACGAGGAGCACTACTTCACCCTCCGGGAGCGACCGGACCTGGCCACCACGCTCCGGCGGCTGTGCGCGTTCGACCTGCTCGCCAACTCGACGGACCGCAAGGGCGGGCACGTGCTGCTCGACGAGGACGACCGGGTCTGGGCGATCGACAACGGGCTCACCTTCCACGTCGAGTTCAAGCTGCGGACGGTGCTGTGGGACTTCGCCGGGGAGCGGATCGACGCCGACGTGCTCGTCGACGTCCGCCGGCTGCTCGACGACGGGTTCCCTCCCTCGCTGCGTTCCCTCCTCGATCGCGGCGAGCTCGACGCGCTCGCCGACCGGGCGTCGGCACTGATCGCATCCGGCACGTTCCCCCACGACCCGACCGGCCGCCGACATCCCTGGCCGCTGGTGTGAGCGACGGAACCGGGGACGACGACCCGGTCGGGGCCTGGATCCGGACCGGCGACATCGACGAGCTCCTGCGTGAGGTCGACCGGTGCTGCGAGCGGCGGGTCTGGGAGGCGCTCGTCGAGCTGGCCGACCGGTGCCGTCGATCGGGAACGACCGGCCACCAGCTGTGGCCGGTGGCCTCGTTCGCCGAGTACCGGCTGGCCCTCGAGGCGCCGGCCGTGGTCGCCGGTCCTGTCGTCGACGCCGGGGGCGGCTACCTGGGGCCCGGGCCGCTCACCGAGGTGGTGGCCCAGTCACACCCGTGGTCCGAGCTCGAGGCCCACCTGCAGGACCCTGTCGCCCGGCGGCTCGTCGCCCAGGAACGGGTCCTCCGGGGCGAGGAGATCGACGACACCGTGGATCCCGGGGGCGGGACCGACGGTCCGCCCGACCATCTGCTCCCCTGGGAGTCGGGCTACGCCCTCGCCGAGTACCGACCCGAGGGGGGCCGGTTCCCGGCACCGGGGCTCCCCGACCCCGTCCACCCGGTCCTCGGAGCGGTCCGGCGACCCGAGCCCGAGTGCGAGGAGGGCGTCACGGCCCTGGTCGACTCACTCCGCCACTGGTCGGCCCGGAGCTCGGGAGCCGTGGCGGCCTGCGGTGTCGGGGGCTCGGCCGGCGATGCGATCACCACGCTGCTCGCCGGGCTCGACCCGGCCGGTGGTCGGACGGACCCGGCCGGACCCGACCCGGCCACCTGGGTGGAACTGGGGCCCGGCGAGGCGGCGGCGCTGCTCGGCTGGGCGGCGGCCTCCGGGGCGGCCCGGGGACCCCGGCGGGGTGCGGCGGCGGGGCGCTTCGATGCCTGGTGGACCATGGCGGTGCTGGCCGGGACGGACGACGACTGGCCGGAGGGGGTCGGCGAGGCCGCGAGCGAGCTCCGCTGGTGGCGGTGGAGGCCGGTGTCCGGCGAGGTCGGCTGGTCGTGCCGGCTGGCCGTCGAGGACCCGGAGCACGGACTGGCCTGGGCGCTCGAGGCCACCGACCGGCGGGCCTGAGTTGCGCCGTCAGGGCCCGGGCATCCTCAGGGCCCGAGCACCCGGTCGAGCTCGGCGTTCGCGAAGCGGCGGTCCGGATCCATCCGCTCCCGGACCCGCTCGAAGGCCGCCCACCCGGGGTAGGCGGGTGCCAGGTCGGCGGCCCGGCGGCGGTGGAGCTTGCCCCAGTGCGGTCGGCCACCCAGGTCCCGCATGGCCGCCTCGACCAGCTCGAAGTACCGCTCGTGGGGATGGTCCCGGTAGGAGTGCACGGCCACGAACCCGGTCGGCCGACCGGACGCCATGGACAGGGGGATGTCGTCGGCCGCGGTCGCCCGGACCTCGACCGGAAAGCTCACCGGCGAACCCAGACCCGTGACGATCCGCTGGACGGAACGGACCGCCTCGACGGTGGCCTCGAGCGGGACGGCGTACTCCATCTCCACGAAGCGGACGTGGCGGGGTGAGGCGAACACCCGGTACGAGCGGTCGACGTACTCCACCCGACCGGCCGAGGGGAGGCGTCGACCCAACGGCCGGATCGCACTCGGCCGCCAGACCCCGACCCGGTTCACGAGCCCGAACAGCGCATTCGTCGACACCCGGTCCTGGACGAACTCGTCCCAGCGGGAACGGGGGCGGACCGGTTCGGTGGTGCGTCGGTTCGTCTTGGTCAGCGCCCAGCCCGTGTGCGGAACCCAGAAGCACTCGAAGTGGTCGTGGGCCGCGAACAGGTCCGGGAGCGATTCGAGCACCTCGTCGACCCGCCGCGGTTCCTCGATGGCGTGCAGGTGGAATGCGGGCACGACCCGGAGCGTGATCTCGGTGACGATCCCGAGCGCGCCCAGTCCGACCCTCGCTGCGTGGAACAGCTCAGGATCACGGCTGCGGTCGCAGGCGTGGACGACCCCGGTGCCGTCGACGATGCGCATGCCGACGATGCGACCGGAGAGGCACCCGAAGTCCGAGCCGGTGCCGTGGGTGCCGGTCGAGGTGGCACCGGCGAGCGACTGGACGTCGATGTCGCCGAGGTTCTCGAGGGCGAGTCCCTGCGTCCAGAGGAACTCCGACAGGCGCCGCAGCGTGATGCCCGCCTGCACCGTGACGGTGCCGGCCTCGCGATCGACCCGGAGCACCCGGTCCAGGTCCCGGAGGTC
>SXGQ01510642.1_pt1 | contig 16930 bp, 21 predicted proteins | sample 3178371 | NCBI WGS metagenome assembly SXGQ01 (sample SAMN11356859, study PRJNA531348) | freshwater metagenome | isolation source: freshwater sample F1-20 | place: China: Fuxian Lake, Yuxi | collected 2017-12-25
AATTCCTTCAGTCCGCACCAGAATCCCCGGTCCTACGCCGGTTAGCGAGTAGGCGTTTTGAGACTTGCGTGAGTAGTCTTAGGTTTCTTTTTACCTCCCTCCGGGCTATTCATCCGATAGGGTAAAACAAAAGATAGGACCGTGTCATCTGATAGACAAGACACTGGACAGGGTAACAACTCAAATCGGGGCTTATGGGAATAAGTAGCCGATACCATATTGAAGCACATTATTAGGACCGCTGAGTCGTTCTGAACTACCGGAGTCCTTTATGGAGGCGTCGTAAGAATAGTGTGTTTCAATATGGTAAAATGAAAAAACAACGTATAGCCTTATTTCACAATCATCCAGAGTGCAGTGTAGAGTGTGCTCATGGCATTCTTAGAGCATTGGGCTTGGCTTACGATGTCGACGTAATTAATAGAGATGAATTAACTGATGCTATACTGAGTAAGTATAAAATGATAGCATTTCCTGGAGGCATAGGTGACAGTAATAGGTACTATAAATTATTAGCCGATAAGCAAGATGTAATACAAAATCAAATTGCTAAGGGTAAACGATATCTTGGTATTTGCATGGGTGCTTATTGGGCCGGACCTCATTACTTCAATATACTAGAAGACGTGAATCCTGTACAATATATAAAAAGACCTAATGCTGAGACAAATAGAAGTTATGGTACAGTTGTTAATGTTACGTGGAACGGACATGATGAAGAAATGTTTTTCTATGATGGTTGTAGTTTATTAGGTGATTCTAATAATTTTGAAACTATCGCTACATATAGTAATGGTGATCCTGCAGCAATCATACAAAAGAATATTGGAGTTATTGGTCCTCATCCAGAGAGTGATATTTACTGGTATAAGAAAAAATTCTTAAAGCCATATTGGCATGAGTACAGGCATCATACATTATTACTTAAATTTGTTAAACGATTAATGAGATAGGCCGCTCTGGTGAAGGAGGTCCTCACGCAGTCTGAAGAACTAGAGAACGCGGTTCGATACCGTGGGGCGACACCATAAATACGAGATATAACTTCTTGGATAAAAAATGATTAATATTAAAGATTTTTGTGTGATATCTAAAATTAAAAATTTTGAAGAAATTAAACACAAGATATTAACAGATTTAGATAATCGCCCTAAACATTTAGTTAGATGGAAAAACTTTTCTTATATAACCGATTTTCATCTAGCAGATAGATTTAAAAATCATAGTTATGTTGAAAATTTAAAGGAATCTTTTGACGTTCATTTTGAAAAAATTAATAAAGAAATGAACTATAAGGTTGTAGAAATAGGTAGTATATGGTTTCAACAATATGAAAACAATCATTTACATTCTTTGCACAACCATTCTAATGTAACCTTTACTAATATTGCTTATATTGAATTAAGTAATAAATCTCAAGGTACAGTTATAAATTTTAAAGACATAGATTATCAAATAGATTGTAATGAGGGAGAAATAGTTTCTTTCCCCGGATTTTTCAATCATAGATCATCTGAAAATATTTTTAATCAACGTAAAACAGTTATTGTAGTAAATACATTACATTCTGGTATTTATAACTCGGATTAGTGAAATGGTATCATTCGTGCTTTGGGAGCATGAGGCGCAAGTTCGATTCTTGCATCCGAGACCAAAATGCCCCGGTGACGGAATCGGCATACGTGTATGACTTAGGATCATAATTTTGGGAGTTCGAGTCTCCCCTGGGGCACCAATGCGGACGTAATTCAGTTGGTAGAATGTTTGCTTGCCAAGCAAAATGTCGTCGGTTCGAATCCGATCGTCCGCTCCATAGGATATTTTATGAAAACAAAAAGCTTAGATTTAGGTTGTGGAAAAGTTGTAAGAAATATTTTTAATGCCGATGAGTATTATGGTATAGATTTAGAAGAAGATCTACAAAAAAATATTTTTAAGTGTGATCTAGCTATAGAACCTATTCCATTTTCCGATAACTATTTTAATTTTGTAACAGCATGTGATATAATAGAACATATTCCTAAAATAATCTATTATCCTAATCGTAGATTTTGTTTTGTAGAATTAATGAATGAGATTTATAGAATTCTTAAACCTAATGGAATTTTTTATAGTCACACACCAGCATTTCCACATAGCGAAGCTTGGAGAGATCCTACACACGTAAATATTATTACTGATGAAACGTTTTCCTTTTACTTTTGCAATGAAATGAATTATGCAAAAAACTATGGATTCAAAGGATGTTTTGAAATGATGGAACAAAAGTGGAGTAAAGATATACCATGGGTTCTTGAAACTACTTTAATGAAACCAAAAAACTTACATTATTAGCCGAGTTAGCTCAGTTGGTAGAGCGGCACGTTTACACCGTGTAGGTCGGGAGTTCGAGACTCTCACTCGGCACCATATATATAGTATATCTTTGTCAAGGAATTACTATGGCCAGAACACCTAAAGCAAAACCCACAGAATCTGCTAAAAAAGCACCAGCAAAAAAAGTATCAATTAAAAGCGAAGAGCCAAAAATTGAACCAATAAAAAAAACTTATGGTACATACATGGATGAAAACGGTGTAATAGATTGGGATAAGTTAAAAGCACTATTAAAATAGTAATGCCAAATTTAAATATTTCTGGATTAAATATATCAGGAAGTAATCTTGGCACCGAACTTATTGTAATAAATTCTGACTTATATTCTTTTTCTACATTTACCTTTACCTCAGCAAATGTTGCAGGTAGAGCTGGTCCTACTCTTTCTCAATGTTTAGCAAACTACAATACTGTAGATAATTCTTGGTTAAATAATACTGAGTATTTCAATGTCCCAGTTCAAGGTATACAACTTTGGACTGTGCCCAAATCTGGTACTTATAGAATTACTGCTGTAGGAGCCAGAGGTGGTAAAAGCCATTCAGCAAATTTAGAGGGCGGTTTTGGAGCACAAATTGTTGCTGAAATAGCTCTTACTCAAAATGATAAAATTGCCATAGTTGTTGGACAAGAGGGACAAGACAGAAGCAATGTCAATGGGCCGTTATTCCCCGGAGGAGCAGGTGGTGGAGGATCATTTGTTTATGATAACACTACTTCTACTTTCTATGTTGTAGGTGGGGGAGGCGGAGGGGCAGCGTCAACCAGAACAGCATTACTGACTAATCAGTTTACCGCCCATGGTAAAGGTAATACAATACATGGCACAAATGTAACTATTCAAGGTGGTTCAGTTGCTAATGGTGGTAGAAATGGAAGTGGTGGTAATGTTAGTACAAGAAATATTCTTTATGGTGGCCCTGGTGCTGGTATTCTATCTGATGGACAATCTGCTAATGGTCTACAAGGAAGAAGTAAAGCTAATAACTGGGTAGGTGGTAATGTAGCAGCCAATGTTAGATCCATGCATGCCATAAAAGGTGGATTTGGAGGTGGCGGTGGAGCAGGTAATGGTGACAACAATGCTACAAATACTTATGTTTGGGCAGGTGGCGGGGGCGGATATAGCGGAGGAGGTGGAGGAGGCAACGGTGGTGCAAGCGATGGACAATATGGCGGTGGTGGCGGTTCCTATACTCTATCAGGTTATGTCAGTAACATTACTGGCACAAACAACGGAAACGGATACGTAATAGTTACTTTGATCACCTAAGCACTTGACGTGCTCATCTAAGTCTTTTATAATAATAGAACGCCCAGGTGGCGAAATAGGTGAAACGCCTATTTTTATAAATATTTTGTTTTACCAAAGGCAAAATATGAACAGAATAGCTAATCCAATTGCAACAGACAAATTGTGTAGTTATGGTTGCGGAAATATTGCTAAATTCATTAACGGTAGTAATAATTTAATGTGTCAAAAAAGCCACACTTCTTGCCCAAAAATTAAGAAAATGAATGCTGAGGCTAAAAGACCAACTCAAAATAATAGAAAAGAAATTTATAAAAATTTACCCCAAGAAAGCAAAGATAGAATGGCCTGGAACAAAGGCAAATTCACTAAAACAATTTTTGCATATGGTTGTGGGGGAAATCATAAATCAGTTCTTATTGAGGAAAGAAGTCATAAATGTGAAAATTGTGGGTTATCTAATTGGTTAGGCAAACCAATCACTTTAGAACTTGAACATGTAGATGGGGATAATCAAAATAATGTAAAGAATAATTTAAAACTATTGTGTCCCAATTGTCATTCTTTCACTCCTACGTGGAAGGGCAAAAATAGTTTAAATAAAAAACATAGAAAATATGTAAGTGACAAAGAATTTATTGATGCTTTAAATTCAAGTAAAAATATACGACAAGCTCTTTTAAAATTAAAACTAACTCCAAAGGGAGCTAATTATATAAGAGCATATGATTTTTTAAATAAAAAGGGGGATGTGGTGAAATTGGTAGACACACCTGGTTTAAGCCCAGACGTTTCGGCGTGGGAGTTCGAATCTCCCCATCCCCACCAATAGTATCGCCCCCTTGGGTCATGCATGGTTAGAGCAGCAGACTATAATCTGTTGGTGCATGGTTCGAATCCCGCCCTGGGTACCATATGAATAAAATTGCTACATTTTACTTAATAGGTCAGTTTGGTGACAATTGGAAAGAGATATACAATCATCAAATAAATTTATTAGAAAAATGCAATTTATACAATAATATAGAATTTGTTGATGTGTATGTAGTAGGCAAAGAACAATTACCATTTGTACGTGATAAGTTTAATAATGTAACTTATCTAGGTTATCTTGAAGAAGAAATACCTAGCAACAAAAAATTATATAGAGCAGATAAAACAATATTCAAAAATATATGGTCCTTTTCTAAATTATATCAAGATTATAAAATACTTTTTTATCATGCATTGGGTGTATCCTCTCCTAAAAATTCTTGGAGAACATATTTAGAAAATATCAATATTGGATACTGGAAAGAATGTGTAGAATTACTTAATTATTATGATTGTGTTGGTACCGAATATGTACCTTTGGCATCATATAAAAATCACACTATCGAATTTCCTGCTCCCCATTATCAGGGTGGATTTTGGTGGGCTAATGCAAGTTATATTAAAAGATTAGATCCATTTTATTTTCATGCACCAATAGAGATACAACAATTTTTAGGTGAATTATGGATAGGAACAGGTTCACCAAAAGCGTATAGTTTTTACAATACCGGTTTAGAAAAAAATTTAAGTTTAATAGACGTAGATTATCCTTATACTGATATATTATTTAATGCAAGGAAACATCTTAAACAGTTATCGCCCCCTTAGCTCATGCTTGGTTAGAGCAGCAGACTCATAATCTGATGGTGCGTGGTTCGACTCCACGAGGGGGCACCATAAATACAATAGTATTTTACTTAGAAAGGACAAAATGGAAATTACAACAAAATTAGTTTTTAAGGATTTGCCTGCTACAGGTTTAACTGGTCTAGGTGGTTCAGATACAGTTATCGGTGATAACGATATGGATCTTCTTATCGAAGCAATTGGTACTACTGGAGTAGACACTCTTGATCTTAGTGGTGTTAATCTTTCTGATCTTACTATCAACAAAGCCAAGAACGACTCCTGGGTAGCTACTCATAAAGATATCGACGATGTAGTTCTTCTTATGAGAGATGTTGAGCGTATTCATGGTAAGGATAAATTTTTAGCTTTAGATGTTAACGGTGCTGCGGGTGAAGTATATGCTTTACTATGTACAGCATTTGGTAAAGCAGATGTTACTCCTACAATGGTCGGCAGTTATCTTTTTCAGAAAGATACTTATACGAGATTAGGTACTGCTAAAGTTGACGAATTGCTTGCTAAGAATATTCTTGATAGTGCAGCTTATAAACAAGATGCAATGGGATCAAGTAACGAAACATTCGTTAAACAAGTTTACAAAAATGTTCTTAATCAGACTCCAAGTTTTGCAGACTTAATGTATTTTGTTATGGAGTTAGACAAAGGTACATTTACACAACCACAATTGCTTGAAGCAGCAAGTAATTTGGAATTAACCAGAACTAACATTGGATTAGTTGGGTTAGAGACCACGGGGATTGAATATATTCCTGTAGGTGGCTAATGCGGGAGCGGGTCTCCCGCTTTCGATGAGGTTAAAATGAAAATCAATTTAGAACAAGTTAAAACATTTATAGACAATCAAGGTCCTGAAACTAAAATTTATATTGGTTGCGATTCTGAAAGATATCGTAGAAATAATGTATGGTACGCTGATTACATTCTAGCTATTGTTGTACATATAGATGGAAAACATGGTTGTAAAATCTTCGGTGAAATAATAACAGAAAGAGATTATGATCAAAAAGCATCTAAACCTACATTTAGACTAATGAACGAAGTGTACAAGATCGCTGATCTATACATGAAACTTGCAGAAGTTCTAGTTGATAGAGAAGTTGAAGTGCATCTTGACATTAATCCTGACGATGATCATGTAAGTAATGTTGTTCTGTCTCAAGCAGTAGGTTATATTAAAGGTACTTGTAATGTTATTCCTTTAGTTAAACCAAATGCTTTTGCTGCATCATATGCAGCAGATCGTCTAAAGGAACTTAAAATCGCATAGGAATATTATGGCAAGAATTACATCCGAAGTTGCTTCTATTAAAATTGGTAATAAGTATGATATGGTACTAATTGCTGCAGCAAGAGCACGTGAATTGCGAAGAGGCGATGCTCCAAAGTTTCTTACAAAAAATAAACCTATTGTAACAGCTATTAGAGAGATTGAGCTTGGGCTAGTCGGAAGAGAATATCTAAGGAAGTTAAGAGATGGTACTGACCGAAAATTGCAAAACCGCACTAATAAACGAAAGGGGTAATGGTTTTAGAGTTACACTTCTCAACCATTATTTTGAAACCGAAGAAGAATTTTACTTTGATACCAAAAAAGAAGCTGAGGAATTTGCTAACTTTTGGCTAACTTCAGATTGACCTTGGTATCTTTTTATAATATAATAAGTGTATGGTCGTATTGCACACCTTAGTTGCAATGATTTTTATGGAGTAATTATGTTAAAAACTCGTGTATTGAAAGTTCTACAATCTGGTCGTCAATTTACCCCTGCTCAACTTGCAGGTTTGACTAACAGTTCTGAGGACAGCATTCGCCCTCGCATCAGTGAGCTGCGTGCAGAAGGTCACGCAATCTACACTAACACTACCAAAAACGGCAAGTCTGCTTATCGCCTAGGCAAACCAAGCCGCGCTATGGTAGCAGCTGCATACAAGCAGTCTGGTAGCGAGGCATTCTCCGCCTAAATTAAATATTATGCTCAGCCTTTATTATGAATACATTTGATTTTACTAACAAAGCAATAGTTAAAGAAGCCAGACGTCTAAATCTTGTAAAGAAAGTAGGCGAAAGGCAACTAACTGAAGATGAATCTACTTTATTAAAAGCATTTACTAAATGGGAATATCAGCTTAAGAAAGAAAAACTTGCATCTTTACCTGAAAGTAAATTGAAAAAACTAAAGGAAAAGCATGGTGCAAGTTATCGTAAACGTAAAGCTGATCCTTTAAAATTTGGTAAAATGGAACATTCTGCTCTCAAAACAAGAGCAAAGACCAAAGATTTAAAATTTGATCTTACACCCGAGTATATTCAAAAGAAATTTGATGAATGCGAAGGTAAATGTGCTATTACTAAATTTCCTTTTAGTATGGAAATGGGGACAAAAGGTAAACGAAATCCTTATAGACCCAGTGTAGATCGTATAAATTCAAATAAAGGATATGTCAAAGGTAATATTCAAGTTGTGCTGGCAATAGTTAATACGATGAAAATGGATTATACCGATGATGTTCTACATCCCGTAATAAAGTCCTGGGCAGAAAATATTTGAAAAAAGAGCCGGTTTATCCGGCTCTAACCATGTAATAGGCTTCTATAAATATAAAATAAGGAGCAAGCATGGCATTTACATTTATTCCTAAAAATTATGCTGAGGTAGCGGGGATACCTGCTTATAAAAAATACGTAGAAGATTACTTTAAATTATTCAATCATTTTGAACAAAAATATCCCAGTATTAATTTTCCATTTGCTCTTGATACAACTGCTCCAAGTAAAGTAAAAATTACTCGAAGAATATCTCCTTTGAATTTACAAACACTTAAAAGTGGTTTGAAAATAAACTTATCTATGGCATTCGGTGAAGGATCTCGTAAAGGAGCATCTACTGAAGCCAGAGTAAATTTAGGAACAAAGTTTGAGTCTGATCTTGTTAATGATATAAACAAATACATTAGAGGTGAAACTGTATCAGATAAAAAGATAGAAAAATTTATAATGGAGTTCGTTAAATACTATAAGCTAACGACTTTAGATAAAGTTATACCAATGGGCGAATTGAACCAGAAACGACCATTACAATTTACTACGTCTGGGGTGTATATAGGTACTACAGGTGATCCAAATATAGGTAAAATAGTTACGGATATAAATGTGGAAGGTACCCAAAAGAATATGGGTAAAACTGTATACCTATCACTTAAGTATGGTAAAAAAGTTACATTTGCTAATCCCGGGGTGGCTACACTTTTTCCTGAGAAAGATTTTAAAGCAAATAAATTAAATAATCCCAATGCACATGTATTGATGGATATGTTTGGAATGAGTGAAGCTAAATTTATTGCTACCTTTGAAGCATATGGTGCAGGAAAGATGTTTAAAGATACTGAAAATACTTTTGGGAAAATTAATAAGACTTCTCTGCAAAACTTTATAAAGAGCGGTATCGGTTACGGATATCATATGGTTCATCTTTTAGGTGCAAGTATTAAGCATAAGGAGATGACTAAATCTTATTTAGACCAAGCGTCCATGCCTAAATCTTGTACTGTGTATTATGGCGGAGTAGGCACAGGTGCTGCAGGAAAAAGAGTAGATATTATTGTAGAAACAAATTCGTATAAGCTACAATTTAATCTAAGATCAAAATCAGGTGGGTTGTATCCTACACATTTAATGATTGACTACGAATACATCTAATGCTTACTTTTAAATCACTTATCTCCGAACAAGAAAATACTAATGAGCAACTAGCTCATTTGGATCATCCATACCAAATGCATGTTCTTTATGGTAAGAACGGTGCGGAGTCTGCTATTAGAGATCTAAAAGCGACTCACGAATATTTTAAGACAGGGAAATCAACCAAAGTATATACGTCTCGCAAAGTTGATGGTGGTGTAAGTGTTATAATGAAAAACCATCCGACGTTTGGATTTTCAGTATCAACTAAGTCCGCCTTCAATGTCAATCCAAAGATAAATTATTCGGAAGAAGATATTGAAAAGAATCATGGGCATGCTCCAGGTTTAGCCGCTGCATTAAAACATGTCCTAAAACATGGTAAAGATTTTGTTAAACCCGGACATACTGTTCAAGGTGATTTACTTTATACTAATGATGAAAAGAAAAGTACACCAGGTGATCCAGAAGTAAAAGATGAACATGTATCTTCTACACCTAACAGAATAGAATATAAGCATACAGGCAAACCAAAGAAGTTTGGCATTGCTTTACATACTGAGTATGAGGGTAACAGTGCTAAGTCTGGGGTATCACCGAAAGCTATTAATCCAAGTAAAAATGTATTTGTAGCCGATACTTCATATGAACCTAAAGCTACACATTATGAACAAAAGCATCAAGACATTGCAGAGAAACATTTAAAAGCAGCAGAAGAAATAGTTAAAAAGAATCCTGTGCATTTTGATATCTCTAAAGAACATAAAGAGCATTTGCTTACTTATATGAATTCTTTAAGATCAGAAGCAGGTCCTCTTGCTCCTCATACTCATGAAGGATACAAAGAGCATCTAAAAAGAATAATGGAGAAGAGACAAGCAGCCGTAAAGACAGAGAAATCTAAATCAGAAAAAGGTGCTGCTTTTCAAAATATGATGAATGAAGTCGATAGAGATAAAGCAAAATTTAAATCTATATTTGACTTTCATAATCACATCAATAAAGTTACCGAAGCATTAACATCTACTTTGCATCATAATAAACCCAGTAACTTTACTACGCATATTGATGGATCACCGAGTACCGATGAAGGAATTGTAGTAGCCGATAAAAAGACAAGAAACATTCGTTTTAAACTTGTTCCTAATCATATTGCTGCAGCACTTAAATATAATCCTCGATTTCCTAAGCGCTCATGATATTAAACAGGCTACATAGAGAGTATAACACCGTGTCAATACTATGTCTATAAAAAACATTAAAGAAAAAGAGCTTTTGATTAACTTATCCAAAACATTTGGACAAGACATCGATCCTTCTATAGTTGAGGAGGTAAATAGACAAAAAGAGTTTGAAAAAAGTATTAAAGATTCTGCAAGAAATAATTGGATCAAAGACCTACAAGAAGCACTGTCATCTATAAAGCAAGATGTAGATGAAATAAAAGAACAAACTAACTATCCTGTGCCTCCATCCTTAGATGAACTGGAGGCATTTTTATCTGAGACAACGGAGGAAGTAAATGACCTGGTTTCGCAACCACAAAGCGGGGAAAGTGCCACCGAGTCTGTTGAATCAGAACAAGCACCAGAAACAATCATTGAAAGAACAGCAAGAGCAATCAAAGTCAACGAAAACTCCTTCCAACAACCCAACCCACCTGCCCCAGACGCCCAACTAAAATCTTTAGTACAGAAGGTAAGATTTTTAGAACAATGGCTTGGAAAGGTATCGGTACATGGTTCGGGGTCAGGTGAAACTAGATTAAAATTTTTAGACGATTTCAATATTGCTACTATAGCTGATAGAGATACTCATAAAATACTAAGATATAATCCTGATTCTAATGCTGCTTATGATAAATTTTTTATGGGGTTTCTAAGCGGGGATCAAGGTCCAATTTATTCATTAAAATATGATACTAACGGTTATACTGCAAATGCCAATGTCGCAGCAGGATTAACATATTATGACTCTGAACGCGATACACTTGAAATTTTACATAAAGATTTAAATAGAACTTATGTTGGACAGGATAATTATATAAGAGTCCAAAATGATGGATCTACTGGAACTATAGATAAAGGTGATGTTTTAGAATTTTCAGGTGCAGAAACTACTAATTTAGTTCCTCTAGTTAAAAAACTAACAGCTACTACTGCAACTGCCCCACTGTATCTAGTTGGTGTTGCAGCAAATACTATACTACCTAATGCTGTAGGTAGAGCAACTGTATTAGGTAAAATAGAAGATATAGATACTACTGGCACTGCAGTCGGAGAAGTTTGGCAGGCAGGAGATTTATTGTGGGTTGCACCAAACAGCGCAGGTAAACTAACAAGAACGAAACCAACTTCCCCCAATGTTGTTATAAGTGTAGCAGCAGTGATGAGCACTAATGCTACGACAGGTAGATTACTAGTAAGACCTACTATTTGGCCACGTTTATATTCCGGAGATTTTTTTAGTACAAAATCACAAATTGCCGCTGCTCCAGATACTGATACTAAAATTGAACTTGCCAATACTTTAGTTTCATCTGGTGTCGTTTTAACAGATAACACTATAACTGTAGCAGAATCAGGATTGTATAGATTTGATGTAAACTGTCAAATTGCAAGTACAAATTCGAGTGAAAAATCTTTAGTAATATGGTATAAAAAATCAAGTAATAATGTACCGTTTTCAGCTGTAAGACAAAGTTTAGCAACCAATGGTGGATACGCCTCTATAAGAAATTCTCAAATTATTAGTATGGAAGATACTGATAATGTATCATTACATTTTGCAGTAACAGATACATCAATATTTCTTACTTCTGCTGCAACTTTAGATGGCGCACCAAACGTAGCATCTGTTCAATTATTCGTAACTCAACCTTCATTATAAAAATCAAAAATAATAAATAAATGATACTTGTAACAAGACTATATTCTAATGGAAAAAACCGCTGTAGTAGCCTGGGGTAGAGCTAATCCGCCCACAATCGGACATCAAAAATTGTTCGACAAAACCATTAAACACGCAAAAAGTGTCGGTGGTGCTCCTCACATCTACGTATCCCATTCGCAGGATAGCAAGAAAAATCCTCTTTCCGCTTCAGAGAAAGTAGGATTAATCAAAAAAGCATATAAAAACCATAGTAATTTAAGCGTCAGATCCTCAAGCAAAGAATCTCCGAGCATATTAGATATAGCAAAAAAGCTACACGGCGAAGGTTATCATCATCTTCACGTAGTTGCCGGGTCTGATAGAGTAGAAGAATACCATAATTTATTGCACAAATACAACAATAAACCTGATCATTATCATTTTAAATCTATAAAAGTTGTATCTGCTGGGCGTAGAGATCCTGATGCTGAAGGTGCTTCTGGAATGTCCGGAACCAAACTTCGATCACACGCTATTGCCGGTAACAAAGAAGAATTCAAGAAAGGCATGATGCATGGATTATCCGATTCGGATAAAGAAGACGTCTACCATAAAGTCAGAGCATCTTTAAAAGAGGATTACGAAAATCCAAATAGATTTGATTGGGGTACTCCCGCAGGCACTAAGTACATGCTTAATATGATGCCCAAAGGAGAAATCAAATGCCCAGAAGGTGAATATTGGTGTAATACTGATGGTAAATGTAAACCAATAAGTATGAGAGAAGAAATGAATCTAAGAGAAAAATATGTGATGGGTTACATTTATAAATTAAATGAAAAAGTTGAAACGGTTGATGGCGTAGAGGGCGAGATAGTATACAGAGGTTCAAATTACGTTACACTACAATTAGAAGATAAAACAACAATTAAGCGTTGGATTACAGACATAAACGAAGAAAAATATAGAACACAAACAGGCGCACTAAAACAAAGACCAAGTTTTAAACAGTTTCCAGATGTTAATAAAAAGAATGCTCCTAAAGGAGTAGCCTCGCCCTCTGAAGTTAAAAAACATCAAGATGCTGCTAAAGAAAAAATTAAATCTAATCCAAACGATCCAAGTTTATTGAAGCAGTGGCCTACAGATAAAGGTGTGAAAACTAAACCATCGGTTTATACTAAAGCATATAGAGAAAGACATGGGATGAAATCTGAGGATGTCGTTCCTTATTTACTTATGTCACCAGAACAAAAACAATTATTTGCTGAAGAAAATAATCAACTTGAATATGGCGGTTATAAAACCAAACACTTTGATGCTAGCCCAGAAGCAAGAGCAAAGTTTCAAGAACTTATTAATAAGATTGGTCCTTATGAGGCGCCTCCTGGTCCAAATGAACCTGTGCTTGCTAAAGTACAAGCGGGTATAGCAATGAAGCCTCAGAATGTAAGACATATGCAATTTAGACAGTATACGGAGTTATAATGAATCCATTAGCAGAAGCACTTAAAAAAGCTTTAGGTGACACATTTAATTTTTATTTAAAAGCGCAGTATTATCATTGGAATGTAGAAGGAATTAATTTTCATCCTTTGCATGAATTATTTGGAAATATTTACGAAGATGCTCAAGGAGCAACAGACACCATTGCTGAACTTATAAGAACATTAGATGTAAGAGCGCCAGGACATAAAGAAAGTTCCATGGTATCTAGTATTATGACAGACGGTGACGTGCCCGATGGTAGAACAATGGCAGCTAATTTAGAAGCAGATAATAATCTAGTTATCATAGCATTAATGTCTGCGTATAAAATTGCTGAAGAACAAGGCGAAATTGGTATTTCTAATTCCCTGCAAGGCAGAATAGAAACACATCAAAAGCATGGATGGATGCTTAGAGCTACTGCAAAATGAATAAAGTACACGTTGATCACGAATTACTAAGAGCAGCTTTACAAGCTACAGATAATTATCTTGGTGTTCTCAAAGCATCAAGAGAGGCAGGCACCGAGCAACATATTCATGATTTTACTCAGCATTATACTAATGCCCATTCTGCACTAAAAGCACTTAATGCTATAGATGAACATGAACCTTATATGAAAGATCACGTAGGTGAAATGATTAAAAATGCTAAAGATGAAGATTTAACTTTAGCGGATGAACCTTATGCTCATGCTCCTAAAGGCGCCGGCGAAGCAGATGAATCAGTAGATGTAGAGGGCGAAATGCTAGATGAATCTTCAGAAGCAGCACTTAGAAATAAGGCATCGAAATCTGGTGTATCCTTAGGTACTCTAAGAAAAGTATTTAAAAGAGGTGTAGCTGCATGGAGAACGTCACATAGACCAGGAACTACACCTACTCAATGGGGTTTAGCAAGAGTAAATTCATATATTATGAAGGGCAAAACATATCACACTGCAGATAAAGATTTGAGAGAAGATTCTTTGTCCTTTAAGTCATTTGTTACTGAAGATATTACTGAAGCACAACTTGATGATATAGTAAACAATTTAGAATGGCATGATATTGTAGAACTTTATAACGATAATGAAGTTGAATTCGAGGGGAATGATCCAGAAGTGATTGATGAAAAAATATCACCTATGTCAAGAATACAACGCAGAATGCGATTTGCTAGAACATCATCCAGACGTGATGTTGCTAAGATGATAAAATTACGTAGATCATCTGATGTAAAAACACTTCAAAAAAGAGCGCATAAAGCAGCTCGTAGAGCTTTGATGAATAAGTTTTTAAGAGGTAGAAATAAAGCACAATTATCTGCTCAGGAAAAAGATCAAATTGAGGCGCAAGTAAATAGAATGGCAGCATTACAAGCGAATCTTGCAGTAAAAATGTTACCTAAAGTAAGAGAACTTGAAAAGAAAAGATTAGCTAAACGATGATAAATTTTAGAAACTATATTCTAGAAGGTCAATTCAGACTTAATGATGATGAGGAGCGTGTACCACCTAATGCTGAATTAGATGATATGCGTGCCACAATTATTCCTAGTTGGGAGATGTTTGACCATAGAATATTAGAGGCTAAATATATTGCCAAAGATCATAGACAAGCAGTAGAATTTATTAGTTTTATTAATAGAAAAAGCGAAGAACTAGATCATTTTGCTCTTATAAAGCAAGATGTAACTGAAGTAACAATTAGAACTACTACATCAGATGTTAAGGGTTTAACAATACTAGATTTTAAATTAGCTAAAGCTATAGATGATTATGCTAAGGCAAACGATATAGTACAAGAAAGAACAAAGGGCATTTTCGGCGATGAAAAAATTTAATAGTTTACGTTTAGAACTATATGAAGCCACATGTCCATTGGCTACTATGGATTTGCATGAGAATGTAAGAAATAGACAGCATGCTATAGACGAATATCTATATGGTCCAGCTAATCCAAATGAACCTGGAGATCACTGGGATAAGGTAGCAAAAGTCTGGGGCATTAGTGTAGAAAATGCGAAGACTATGACTTGTGGTAATTGCGCTGCTTTTGATATTTCTGATAAAATGCGTAAATGTATTGAAGTGGGTATGCAGGGCACTGAGAAAGCTGCAGATGCAATGGCCACTGCAGAAAAAGCTGACTTGGGTTACTGCAATATTTTACATTTTAAATGTGCTGGTACCAGAACATGTAAGCTATGGTTAACAGATGGTCCTATAGATAATAAAGACCGCACAATGTAATGTTTCAGATTCAAAAAATAGACTTTATTGCTGATCCTGTTGTAAATGTAGAAATAGATGATTTTCATTATGATGACCCAAAGGCAATAGATTTTTTTGATAAAGATGGATATGAATTAACTAGACTTGAGCAGGTATATTATTCAGCTCAGGGATATAAGGTAGTTAAATATACTGCAGATCATCCAGGTATATTTCAACCTTGGATAAGTGTAGAACATGATAATATAAGTGTAGATCATAGTTGTGCAATGTATCGCTGTAATTTTGAGGATGATGCTAAAGAACAAATTGAAAAGCATAGATTAAATAACCATAGAATAGGTTGGTTATTAACTAGCAAAAAGAAATGGGGATTAGATTTAGATATTGATTATTGTGATGATGAAATAGCTTTAGAAGTACTACATTTAGAATGGGATAGTCCCAATGTAGACTTTATAGAAGAAGAAAGAATAAAAGCTGAGCAATTAGTTTTAAATACAGACTGGGTAGATGCTGCTAAAAAATTATGGACTTTGCGAGATGAATGGCAAAATCTTAAAGGCTGGTATGCTCAGGCACATTGGAAGGCAAATTATTTCGGATTAGAGAGGCCTTGGTACTAATGAAATCGTTTTTTAAACTTAGAGAAGAATTAGATTCGTGCTGTGATGAATGCGCGGACGACACCTTGTATGGTTCGGTCGAAGAAGACTTTGAACCAACAGGCGAAGAACAATACGAAGATTGGGATGAGATGAATGAAGGTGGTCTATGGGCAAATATTCACGCAAAGAGACAACGAATCAAGGCTGGTTCCGGAGAACGTATGCGTGAACCAGGCAGCAAAGGGGCTCCTACTGCATCAGCTTTAAAAAGAGCAGCTGAATCTGTAGACGAAGCTACTACACCGTTACAATTTATTCTTAAAAATCCTGGTAAAGAATATCCTCCATTTGATCCAGATCCTCCAAAGAAAAATCCTGGATTCGTTAAGGGTAAAAAAAGTTTTAGTGGTTTAGCTAGACATCTAGCTAAAACTGCTATGAATAAAGCTGCAAATGTGAAAGAAGAAATAGATTTAGATGAAGCTAAAGATACTGAGATGTACAAGTACATAGATCAGTCCGGAGGTCAAGTAATAAAAGGAAAATCAGGAACTTATGTTGGCTATACACATTCTACCACTAAAGGCAAAGGTGCCAACATTCTAAAACATAACCAGACTAAAAAGTATTATGCAGCAGGCGGTTCTTCTACTGCATTTACTCAGAAAACTACTCTACACGATACACCTGAGGATGCAGCTAGAGCATATCACAAAGGTAATCTAGCTGAAGCCATCAAGAAACCTAATGCTACTACT
>SXGQ01216026.1_pt1 | contig 16929 bp, 15 predicted proteins | sample 3178371 | NCBI WGS metagenome assembly SXGQ01 (sample SAMN11356859, study PRJNA531348) | freshwater metagenome | isolation source: freshwater sample F1-20 | place: China: Fuxian Lake, Yuxi | collected 2017-12-25
CGTCAACGGATCCGGGAACTGCCTCCCGGAGCCCGGGAGGAGGGGTCTGCCGTGGTGCGGGAACGGATCCACCTCCATCCCCATTGGCGGTTCTCCCGATGCATTCTGCTGTTCGCACCCCGGGAGGATGAACCGGACATCTGGCCGCTGCTGCAGGTCGCCCTGGACGAGGGCAAGGAAGTGGCCCTGCCGGCCTTCGACCCGCTCATCGACGCCTACGGTGCGCGTCGGATCGAGCGACCGGCGACAGACCTTGCGACCGGCCGGTACGGGATCCGCGAGCCATCACAGGGCTGCCTCAACGTTCCCCTTCCAAGGCTGGACTTGGTTTTGGTCCCGGGCCTAGGATTCACAACAGATGGGGCAAGGCTGGGCCGGGGCGCCGGATTCTATGACCGGCTCCTGGCAGGGACCAACGCCATCCGATTCGGGGTGGGACTGGACATCCAGATCGTGCCGCATCTGCCTATCGAGGCCCATGACCTGCCGATGGACTACATTCTGACACCCTCAGGGATCCATGAGGGGCCCGCACGACGAGCCTGACCCGATGTTCTCCAACCCGCTGATCCTCTATGCACTCACCGCGGCAGCGGGCGCTGGTGTCGCCCTGGTGCGTGCCCGGAGGCGCGAGCAGGCCGCGGCGGCAGCCCGGCTGGCCGAGCAACAGACGTGGCAGGAGCGACTCCGCCGGGAAACGGAAGCCGCCCATCTCTCCGCGAAGGTGGCCGCCCAGGAGCAGCTGACCCGGGATCGCGCCGATCTCGAGAAGGCCCTGGCCACCCGTCAGGAGACCCTCGCCAACGAGGAGCGCCGGTTGGTAGAGCGGGAGTCGACGGTGGACCGCCAGCTCGACCGCATCACCCGGCTCGAATCGGAGATCGACGCCCGGTCACGGACCCTTGATTCCGACCGCACAACCCTCGAACAGGAACGGCAGCAGCTCCAGCTGCAACGGGTCGAGGCACGGGAACGGCTCGAGTCCATCGCCGGACTCGATGCCCAGGGTGCCCGTTCGCTCCTGCTCCAGGAGGTCGAGCGGGAGGCCCGCAAGGATGCCGCCGACCTGAGCCGACATCTTCTCGAGAACGCCAGACGTCACGCAGAGTCCGAGGCGAAGCGCATCGTCGGGATCACCCTGCAACGCTGCGCCGCCACCCAAACCTTCGAGTCGACCACCGCGACGGTGGCGGTCTCCGGCTCGGAGATGAAGGGTCGCATCATCGGCCGGGAAGGACGGAACATCCGCGCGTTCGAGTCCATCACCGGCGTGACGGTCCTCGTCGACGACACCCCGAACGCCGTCGTGCTCTCCGCCTTCGACCCGGTCCGACGCGAGGTCGCCCGCCTGGCGATGGAGCGTCTGGTCCTCGATGGGCGCATCCATCCCGCACGGATCGAGGAGGTCGTGGCGGCGGTGAACACCGAAATGGAGGGCTTCATCCTGCAGACGGGGGAGGCCGCGGTGACACGGACAGGTCTGCCTCCGCTGAGCCCTGAGATCGCCCGGGTGCTCGGCAAGCTCCACTTCCGGTACAGCTACTCCCAGAACGTCCTCAACCACTCGGTCGAGGTCGCGCACCTCACCGGCCTGATGGCCGCCGAGATGGGTGAGGACATCCAGGCCGCCAAGCTGTCCGGCCTCCTCCACGACATCGGCAAGGCCCTGTCCCAGGAATTCGAGGGGCCCCACGCCATCGTGGGTGGGGATTTCATCCGCCAACAGGGACAGCCCCCGCACATCGTCAACGCGGTGGCCTCGCACCACGACGAGGTGCCGCACGAGAATCTCCTCGGTGTACTGGTCTCGGCAGCCGACGCGATCAGCGCCAGCCGACCCGGAAGCCGGAGCGAGTCGATGACCACCTACCTGCAGCGGCTGGAAAACCTCGAGCGGATCGCCACCGGGTTCACCGGTGTCGAGAAGGCCTACGCCGTCCAGGCCGGCCGGGAGCTGCGCGTGATGGTGAAGCCCGAGGAACTCGACGACGCGGCCTCCTACCAGCTGGCCCGACAGATCGCCCACAAGATCGAGGAAGATCTCCTGTATCCGGGACAGATCCGCATCACCGTGGTCCGCGAGACCCGGTGCGTGGAGTTTGCGAAGTGATGCCTGCGGAGGCCGACCGCAACGGCGCTCAGGCCTTGATGTCCCCGGGTTCGCCACCCCGGAGGAGTTTGTGATAGGTGGCCAAAGCCAGCAGCGGCCACGAGTTCCGGTACATGTCGTACTTCAGATAGAACACCTTCGGGAAGCCGGTGCCGGTGACCTCCTCCTCGGTCCAGGACCCGTCCTCGTTCTGGGTCCGGACGAGGTACTCGATGCCCCGCTGGAGTGCCGGATCATCGGAGTCCCCGAACGCGCAGAGTCCCATGACAGCCCAGGCGGTCTGCGAGGCGGTGCTGGGCCCGCTGCCCTTGAAAATGGGGTCGTCGTAGGTGTTGCACCGTTCGCCCCAGCCGCCGTCGGGCTGCTGGACGCCCAGCAGCCAGTTCCGCGCCTTCTGGAGCCATGGCTGGTTCATGTCGACCTTCAAGGCCCGCACGCCGCGCAGCACCTGCCACGTTCCGTAGATGTAGTTCACGCCCCAGCGACCGAACCACGACCCGTCGGCCTCCTGGGTCGTGATGAGGAACCGCATCGCCTCCTTCACCTGCGGGTCGTCGAGCGTATAGCCCTCGTACCCCATGAGCTCAAGGATCCGTGCCGTGATGTCGGCACACTCCGGATCCAGCATCGCGTTGTGGTCGGCGAAGGGCACCTTCTCGAGGATCGAGTTCGTGCAGTCCTTGTCGAACGCCGCCCATCCGCCGTCCCGACACTGGAAGGTCAGCATCCACTTGAGACCCCGGGCGAAGCACTCGTCGCGGCGCGCACGGTCGTCCGTCGGGATCCCCCGCAGCGCCAGCAGCACCATCGCGGTGTCGTCGACGTCGGGGTTCCACTTGTTGGCGAACTCGAACACCCAGCCGGAGGGCTCCACATCGGCGGGGTTCTTGTGCTGCCAATCCCCGCGAAAACGGATCTCCAGATCCATCATCCAGCTGGCCGCCCGCTTGATCTTGGGATGGTCCGCGGGCACACCGGATTCGCGGAGACAGATCTCGACGATGGCGGTGTCCCAGACCGGGGAGAGGCACGGCTCGATCCGGACCGAGTCCGGCTCGTGGTGCATATGCTTGAGCAGCTCGCCATGGGCCCGGACGACCTCCGGATGATCGTCCGGATAGCCCAGCGCCTTCATGGCGATGATCGAGTTCACCATGCCGGGGAAGATGGCGGCGAGGCCGTCGCTGCCCTCGAAACGCTCCACCATCCACTGCTCGGCCCTCTTCAGCGCGCGCTTCCGGAACGGATGCAGTCCATGCCGGGCGAACCACTCCGCCAGCTTGTGGAGCCGGTCGAGCCAGAGGAACGCGTTGCGCAGGCTGAAGTCGAAGTACCGGGGACGCAGTGCCTCGTTGAGCTCCCACTTTCCGTTGGGATACAGCTCGTCGAGCGTCACACCCACAGCGAGCGCACGAGTCGGCCGGAAATGGTTGATGATCGCGAGGGGGACGAGCATGGCCCGGGACCAGTTGCTCATGTCCCAGAAGTTCACGTGGAACCACTTGCCGATGAGGAGGACCTCGGAAGGGATGGTCGGGACATGATCCCAGCCGACCAGGCCGATCAGCGCCAGGCTCAGCTTCGAGAACGTGTTCATCCTCGGCACACCGCCAAGGGAGAAGGCCATCTCACGGGCCTTCAACATGCGGGGATCCGTGGACGGCAGGCCCGCAAGCTTGAGGGCCAGGTACGCCTTGATGGTGGCGTTCACCTCCGCCGGACCGTTCGGATAGATGTTCCATCCCCCATCGGGCAGCTGCTTGCCAAGGATGTGGTTGACAGCGCGCCGTTCCCAATCGCGATCCACCCGACACCACCAGTGATAGAAGACCACGAGGTCCGCGATCAGCGTGACGTCGACGAGGAGCTCGCCGATCCAGTAGCCGTCGGGTTTCTGCTCGGACAACAGAAAGGATTGGGACCGGGTGATGGCCTGGTCCAATCCCGGTACCGTGCTGTTGTTGGAATTGTTTCCTCCTTGGGTGGCGGGGATCCCGACCACCGCGGACTGCGGCGCTGCCGACATGCAACGTGAGGATGGGAACGGAGGCCCTGGAGTAAAGAGGATGTTTTGATCCGCCTGCGCGCGTCTTGCAGGTCCACTTCGAGGTCCGGCCCTGCGACGCCAATTGAGGATCCAGGCGAACCCTCAGTTTGCGATTGCCGTCCCGGCTGCGCCGCATACTTTCGCGCCGCATTTGGCCGATGGTGTAAAGGTAGCACAGGGGTCTTTGGAGCCCTTAGTCATGGTTCGAATCCATGTCGGCCAGCCACTCCCGGCACTCAGGACGCCGAGGCCGCCCGGAGCATCTCCCGCAGTGACGTCTTCAGGATCTTGCCCGTCGCGTTGCGGGGCAACGCGGGCAGCGGGATCACGCGACGCGGGACCTTGTAGTCGGCAAGTCGCTCCTTGAGGAACGCGATCGCCGCCTTCTCGTCGAACAACCGCCCCTCGTCCATCGCAACGAACGCAATGACCCGCTCCCCGCGCCGCTCGTCGGGCTCGCCCACGACGGCGCACTCGCGGATTCCCTGGAACCCGTAGAGCACCTCCTCGATCTCGCGGGGATACACGTTGATGCCGTTGGGCTTGAGCATGTCCTTCTTGCGGTCCGTGATGACGTAGTAGCCGTCAGGCCGCCGGTGGCCGATGTCGCCCGTCCGGAGCCAGCCGCCCACCAGCGTCTCCGCGGTCTTCTTCGGGGCGTTCCAATACCCGGCCATCACGTTTCCACCCCGGACGCAGATCTCGCCATCCACCCCGTCGGCGAGCAGTGCCCCGGAATCATCCTGCACGCTCATCTCCACATCCGGGATCGGGATCCCGATCGTCCCGGCGATCCAGGGCCCCTGGATGGGGTTCACCGACACCACCGGGCTGGCCTCGCTGAGGCCGTAGCCTTCGATGAGCGGAACCTGGGGATGCCGTGCATTGAACCCCTTGAGGATCTCCATCGGGAGCGGTCCGGCACCGCTGACGCAGAGGCGGAGGGGCAGCTCGATGCCGGGTGGCAGCCCCGACAGCGCCCGGAACACCTGCGCCATCGCCGGCAGGACGGTCCCCTGGTTGATCAGGATCTCCTCGATCATCGCCTTGGGCGGGGTCAGGGACTTGATCAGGACAATCGACCCACCCACGAGCAACGGGAGCAGGATCCCGACCGTGAGCATGAAACTGTGGAACATCGGCAGCAGCAGCACGAGCCGGTCGAGGTCCACGATCTGGAGGATCTGGCGGCAGGACTCGACGTTGTGGAGGAGGTTGCCGTGGGTGAGCATGGCGCCCTTCGGCTTGCCGGTGGTCCCGCTGGTGTAGATCAGGACCGCGAGATCCGATCGGCTCCGCACCACAGGCTGGAACGCAACCGGTCCGGGATCCACCACGAGGTCGTCGACGACGACGATCCGGAGTCCCGGACAGAGACCTTGGAGTGTCGCGAGGGCCTCGGGGCTGGAGTCCTCGGTGATGACGACCTTCACCCCGGCATCCTCGAGCATGTAGGCCACCTCGTTCGGCTTGAGGAAGTTGTTGATCGGGACCGCGACACACCCTGCTGCGAGGATACCGAAGAGAGCGGAGACAAACTCGGGCCGGTTCCGAAGCCAAAGGGCCACCCGGTCCCCGGGCTGGATGTTGAGATGGGTCCCCAGCCGCGTGCCCACCCAGAGGGATTGCTGGAGGATCTGTCCGTAGGAGAAGCGGTCGCGGGCCCAGAAGAGGGCGGGCTTGTCGGCGCGGGTGGAGGCCGACTCGGCAAACGCGGCGAAGAGGTGCGGGCTCATGGTGACTTCCTCTTGGTGCGACCACACGAGGCGATCGTCAAGCCATGGAGCACGACGCACAAAAAACGGGAGAGGAATGAGGAACCCCGGAGGAGGAACCCCGGAGGAGGAACCCCGGAAGAGGATTCCGAGGAAGCTTGGCGGAGAGGGGGGGATTCGAACCCCCGGTGGGGTATGAGCCCAATCACGCTTTCCAGGCGTGCGCCTTAAACCACTCAGCCACCTCTCCGAAAGCGAACCGACTGTGTCGAGAGAGGTCCCATCGACGCAACAGGATTCCTCCGGCGGACCGACCACCTTCCTGGATCCCGGACCGCCCGCGCCTCTACTGGTACATCGCGAGGAACTGCTTCCGATAGACCGCCTCCTGTCCGGGCACACGGGCGCGAAGCGTCTCGGGCCGGATTGCCCCATGCTGGAACCGACGCTTCTCGAAGACCGGCATCTCCATGCCGAAGAGTTGGCGAATCCCCCGCGACACCACCTCCCCTTTCAAGGAGTAGAGCGTCGGCACGTCATAGCGGGTGAGCTCGATGAACGGGATGCCCTCGCTCACCGCCATCACCCCACGGCCCATCAACGGGCTGTAGCCCCTGAAGCCATGGTGACGATTCGGAGCGTAGGTGCGGACGTAGCCGCGGCTGAGGCCACCGCTGTAGGTCAATGAATGCTTGATCCGGCCCACACCCCATCCCTCGTGGTAGAGCATGAGATTGTGGACGACGGAACGGATCGTGAGCTCCGGGTTCTCCTCGATCGGATAGTCCTTCAGGTTCTCGTCCCCCCCGTCGCCATCGAAGAGCCACCTCCAGTCCGGGTACCGCTTCCGGATCCCGCGGCAGAGGGCGAGCGCCATGATCCCGCACTCGACGTCGAGCGGCTTGTAGTCCTCGAGGACACGGAGGGCCTCGGCATGGTCGATGTCGGCGGGATCGGCGTGGATTTCCTCGAGGAACAGCCCGAGGCCGAGGCGGGACAGGAAATCACGGGACTGTGCCAGGTCGGGCCCCTCGCCCAGGCTCAGGGTGAAGGCCTTCAGACGGGCCGGGTTCATCCCAAGCTTTCGCATCATAGCGTAGGTGACGAGGAAGACGGCCCCGGAATCGATGCCCCCGGAGAAGGCGACGCCGATGGGCTCGGACTCGGGGATGAGCCGCAGCTGGGCCGCAACCTCATCGGCCAACGCCCCGATGTAGCGACGACCGATCTCATCGATGTCTGTCGGTAACGCATTCCGCTCGGGATTGAAGAACCGGGTGTAGGACGGATCGGGGTCGGGACACCCGATGAGCTGAATCTCCACGACGTAGTGGGCGGGCACCATCCGGGTGTAGCTGGGATGGAACTGGTCGGCGAGGCCCTCACGCTGGAGCTGCTGGTGGATCGCATCGATCCGGTCGGCCACGATCAGGGCTGGACCTTCCTGCCGCTTCGCAAGGAAGTAGCGCATGGGGCGGTCGAGGGATCGCGCCATCCGGACGGTCTTCCCATCCCGCGCCAACAGCGCAAACGAGCCCTCGATCCCGCCCACCGCCGCGGCATCGCCCGACAGGACCCGGGCACGGGCCTCTTCGACCGTCATGTTGACCAGGCGATTGACCGAGGGATCGAGCAGGTCGACGACCCGCTCCACGTATTCATGGGACATGGTGATGTGACGGTCGCGACTCGGTCGTCGGGTGGCAAGCATCGAGCCGGGGCAGCGTCTGGAATGACACCTTCCCATCTGCTGAGGCGCCACCTAGGATGTTTCCCGATCGATGAAAAACCGGTCCCAACTCTCGACTCTTGCTGGGATCCAGCTGTCGCTGGCCGTGGTCTTGGCGGCCCTCTGTGCCCTGCACATCTACTACACGGCCATGGCCAATCGACAGGCCCTGCGCCTGCACACGCACAATGTGAACCGGCAGGCCTTCGAGGGGCTGGTCCGCGAGAGCTTCCACTACGGCAACACCAGCAACCGCGCGATCCTCAGGGCCCTCGCCGAGAATGGACTGGTGCTCGACCTCTCCACCAACAACCCCGGGCAGAAGCCCGCCGCCAAGCCATGACATCGGGTCCCGAATTCCAGTCCGACACGGCTTCCGCGACCGAGGTCTCACGCCTGCGTACCGAGCTGATGGCCCTGCAGGGCGCGGTCCGCATGCTCCTCGTCGCCACCGTGGTCGGCACCGCGGCCCTCTGCCTCTTCATGTACCGGCAGTCACAGCTGCTCCGGTTCCAGATCGTCGCCCAGGAATCCGCCCTCAAGGAGGCCCAGCAGCAGTGGATCCCCATGGCTGAGCTGCTGCCCGTGTTCCAACGGATCGGAGGTCGGCATCCCGACTACACCACCCACGTGCTCGAGCGGTTCCGTCTCGAGCCGATTGCCGGTACGAACACCCCGCGCCCAGGGAAGCCCTAGGTCCGACCTCCACTGAAGGGGTCAGGGCCTGGAAACGGGAGCCGTGGGGTTTCCACAGTTCATGCAGAACCGGGCCTGGGGAGGATTCGTCTTCGAGCACGAAGTACAGGCCTGGTGGGCCCGCTCGTGGCGGCGCTGGATGACCAGATTCCGGAGATAGGGGATCCAGTTGAAGAGGTTCGCGAAGATGAAGACGGAGTCGCGCTTGTGCACCATGGCATAGGCCAGCAGGAGCCAGGACCCCGCGATGCTGAGCCACCAGAAGGCCTCGGGCACCACGACCTCCCGACGCCGCTCCGTGGCATACCACTGGACCAGGAACCGGACCGTGAACGCCAGGTTGCCCATCCAGCCGATCACCTTCCAAACGTGCCACTCGATGCCGAGGAAGTTGCCCTGGTACCAGAGCCAGTGTTGGAGGAGATCCATCGATGCGGTGGGGCAGGATCAGACACCCGTCAACCCTCCGGCAAGCCGCAAGGGGAACCCAGGACAGGCGACTTATGGAGACCATCATGGAAAACCGAATGGTCACCCTCCACCGAGACCGTGCTGGTCTTTTGACGGCATCGTGTCAGGTTCATCCCGTCTCTTGAGGTCTGCAATGCCCCGGACCAGTCCGGCCATTACGCAGCCGGGGGAGATGACCCGTTTCACGAATCCATGCCTGACACCGCAACTATAGCCCACCTCGGCCCGATCCGCCGCGTGCTGACCTCTGTCATCCAGTGGTTCGACACGGACCACGGCGCGCCCCGGATCGAGACACTCAAAGGACAGCCCGACAAGGTTGACTGGGTCCGCGCCATGAGCTTCGTGATCCTTCACTTCGGGTGCCTTGGGGTGATCTGGACCGGCTGGAGCTGGTTTGCCGTTGGATCGGCGATCTTCCTGTATTTCATCCGGATGTTCGCCGTCACCGGGTTCTACCACCGGTATTTCTCGCACCGGACCTTCTCCACCTCCCGGGCTTGGCAGTTCGTCTTGGCCCTGTGGGGGGCAACCTGTGTCCAGAAGGGGGCCCTGTGGTGGGCCTACACCCACCGCCACCACCACCAGCACTCGGACGAGGAGGACGACAAGCACTCGCCCCGCCAGCACGGGTTCATCTGGTCGCACATCGGCTGGATCACCAGCCGGAAGAACTTCCCGACCGACTACTCCCGGGTGAAGGACCTCGCCAAGTTCCCGGAACTGGTCTTCCTGAACCGTTTCGACACTCTGGTGCCCATCGCTTCGGCAGTGCTCCTCTTCATCCTGGGCAAGATGCTTGAGGCCTACGCCCCCGGGCTCCACACCTCCGGCGGCCAGATGCTGGTCTGGGGCTTCTTCATCAGCACCACGGCGTTGTTCCACGGGACCTCCTGCATCAACTCCATGGCCCATGTCTGGGGAGGCCGCCGCTATGAGACCGGCGACGACAGCCGGAACAGCTTCATCCTGTCCCTCATCACCCTGGGTGAGGGCTGGCACAACAACCACCCCAAGCACATGACCTGCACCCGGCAGGGGTTCTATTGGTGGGAGATCGACATCACCTACTACCTCCTCAAGGCGATGTCCTGGACCGGCCTGATCTGGGACCTGCGCCCGGTGCCGGCGGTGGCGTACGACTCCAAGACGCACCTGAAGGACGGCCGGCAGCCTTGAGCGGGACATCGCCCTCGATACCCGGAAGGCATTGATCGACCCATGTCCCGGGAACGCCTCGCCATCGTTGGAACCGGCATCGCCGGGTTGGGTTGCGGCTACTTCCTGCGCGACCGGTTCGATCTGACGTTCTTCGAGCAGGCCGACTACGCCGGTGGGCACACGAACACGATCGACGTCCGGAGCCTGTCCGAGACGGTGTCGTTCGACACCGGGTTCATGGTGTTCAACCGGGTCACCTATCCCCTGCTCTGTCGGTTGTTCGAGGAGCTGAAGGTGCCGGTAAAACCCACCTCGATGTCGTTCGGGGTCCAGCATCTCCCCACCGGCCTGGAATTCTGTGGTTCTGGCTGGAACGCCCTGTTTGCCCAGCGGCGCAACCTCCTCAGACCCCGATTCTGGAATCTCCTCCGCGCGATCCACCGCTTCAACCAGGAGGCGGTGATCGCCTTGGAGGATCCCCGATGGGCAGAGATATCCCTTGGGGACTACGTGTCCCGTCGGGGCTATGGACAGGACGTCCTCGACCTCTACCTGGTGCCGATGAGCAGCGCGGTGTGGAGCACGCCGCCCGACGAGATGCTGGCGTTCCCGACCAACACCCTGCTCCGCTTCTTCCACAACCACGGCTTCCTCGGCCTCCATACCCAGCATCCTTGGTGGACCGTCGACGGTGGCTCGAGGGAATATGTCCGACGCCTCTGGCCGCTCCTGGGTGACCGGGTTCGCCTGAATGAACCGGTCCAGTCCGTCGAACGTCCCGCCTCGGGCGGGGTGACAATCCTGACCCAAGCCGGCCGGCGGGAGACCTTCGACCGGGTCATCCTCGCCTGCCATGCCGACCAGGCGCTCCGCCTCCTGTCCGAGCCACACACCGAGGAACGGCGCCTGTTGCAGGAGTTCCGATACCAGAGGAACCGGGCCACGGTGCACACCGACACCTCCCTGATGCCCCGGTCACGCCTGGCCTGGGCCTCCTGGAACTACCGGGTGACCCGGAACGAACCCGGACACACCTCGACGGTCTACTGGATGAACTCCCTCCAGGGTGTCAGCCGCACGACCCAGTACTTCGTCTCGATCAATGGCGAGGACGACATGCGGCCCGACAGCGTCCTCCGTCGGATCGACTACGAGCACCCCCTCTTCAGCCTCGGCGCCATCCGGGCTCAGATGGAGCTTCCTGCCCTCAACCGGAGACCGGGAGCACGAGTCCATTTCGCGGGGAGCTACTTCCGGTATGGGTTCCACGAGGACGGCCTCGGCGCGGCACTCGACTGCGCCCGGAGCATCGCCGGCGAGCACCTCTGGAGCTGATCGCTCCAGGGAGCAGCGACGCCAAAACAATCGCATTCGATTGAAACCAGAACCCCACTTGGCGTGTCAGGAGAGGAGACCAAAGTCCGTTTGACCCTGGTCGGCAAACTACTCAGTCTCAACGCATCATGAAGCTCCGTTCCCTCCTCTTGGCCTCCGGCGTGGCCCTGATCCCGTCGTGGGCCGCGGACGCGGTAAAGACACGCCCCGTCACGCTGGAACAATGCATCCAGCAGGCGTTCGAAAACAACCTGGAGCTCAAGATCGTCCGCTACGCGCCGGACCTCGCCGACCTCGCTCTCGAGGGCAGCTACTCGGCCTACGACCCGAATTTCGGGTTCGGCTACAATGGCAACCGGGCCGACAATCCTTCGCAACGGCAGATCACCTCCTTCCAGGCCCCGGCCAACGTCTCCTACACCCAGCAATTCAACACCTCGCTGAGCGGACTCCTGCCGACCGAGACCGGAGCCAGCTATCAGTTGACCGGCAACATGAATCCGGTGCGATCCCGCGTCGGTGGCGATGGGGCTGGTTTCCTCCAATACCAGGACAGCGCGTTCGGCAATGCCGGCATCGCCCTGACCCAACCCCTGCTCCGCAACCTCTGGATCGACCAGGCCCGCTGGGCGATCTCCCTCAACAAGAAGACCCTCCTCCAGGAGGAACAGACCGTCCGGGCCCAGATGATCCAGACGGCGACCGATGTCCAGCTGGTCTACTACAACCTCGCCGCCGGGATGGCGAGCATCGAGGTCCAGACCAAGGCGGTCGAACTCGCTGAGAGGCTGCTGACCGAGAACCGCAAGCGCGTCGAGGTGGGAGCCATGGCGCCCCTTGAATCCCAGCAGGCCGAAGCCCAAGTGGCCTCGACCCGGGCCGATCTCATCCAGGCCCAGCAGAACTTCGGCACCGCCCAGAACAATCTGCGACGCCTGCTGACCACCGATTACTCCGAGATCCGGGACGTCCAGGTCAAACCCTCAGAGAAGTTCTCCCCGCAGCCCTATCCGTTCAGCCGGCCCGAAAGCTGGTCGCGCGGGCTCACGATGCGTCCGGACATCCTCCAGTCCCAGATCGAGATGGAGAAGCAGAACGTCACGGTGCGATTCCGACGGAATCAGCTCTTCCCGCAGTTGGATCTCACCGGATCGTTTGGCGCCTCGGCGAACCAGATCGCCTTCGGCAACACCAACGGGTCACCCCCGCTGGGAGACCCCGTGGGCGGCGCCTTCGACCAGCTCGGCAATGCCGACTACAAGAACTACGGGATCGGAGCCCGGTTCACTTTCCCCCTGGGCAACGTCGGAGCCCGGAGCGCCTTCCAGACCGCCAAGATCACCAAGGAACGCCTGATCCTTCGTCACAAACAGATCGAGCAGAACGTCATGCGGGACATCGACAACTCGATCCTGGTGGCGGAGTCGGCCTACGGGCGCATCCTCGCCAACCGCGAGGCCAGGGCCTATGCCGAGGCGGCTCTGGACGCCGAGCAGAAGAAGCTGGAAAACGGCAAGAGTACCACGTTTGAGGTGCTGCGCCTCCAGCGGGACCTGACCTCCGCCCGATCCAACGAGGTCCGGTCCGAACTCGATTACTACGCCGCGCTGTCGAACCTGTTCCAGGATGAGGGATCCACCCTCGAGCGACTGGGGGTCCGGATCACGGCACAGTAGCGGATCGCGTCGCGATCTCGGAGAGGCCCACTTCAACCCCATGGACTTCCTCCCAAAGGGAGAAGCGCCGCCGCGATCCATCAGGGCCTCTGGGACGCCTCCCGAATCCGCTCGACCAACACCCGGGGTGGATCCACATCGATTACCCGGGTCCCCACCGGGGCGTTGACGTGGATCTCCACCTCGCCGGGGGCCTGCTCCTGCTCCACCAGATTCACGTAGGCCTCCATCCGCAGGGCCGTCACCGCACTCAGCAATCCGGAAGGTCCCCTCAGGGTCACCGAGACCCGCTCCGGCCGGACCTCATAGCGCCACACATCCGTGGCACGGGTGAGGACCACGATGGGCACTTCAGTGATCTCCTGGACCTCCTCGACATCCAGAGCGCCGAAGCGGACCGCCTCGCTCGAACTGACCGTCAACCAGATGAGGATGGCCAGTCCCAGCGCGAAGAGCTTCTGCCAAAGGTTTTCCTGAAACAGGGACTTCCAAGGCATCGTCAGGATCCTCCTTCCTTCGGGCCGACACCCTCCCGAAAACGCCGCCACCATCCGGCCCATCCCTTGGGCTGCAAACGTGTGACCATCTCCGCGCTCAGGAACGCACGGAGTTCCTCGACCGTCACATGACTCGTCAGCTGCCCCCTGCGGGCATAGGAGATAGCCCCGGTCTCCTCCGAGATCACCACCACGATCGCGTCGGTCTCCTCCGACAGACCCAACGCGGCACGGTGACGGGTTCCCAGGGACTTCGACAGATCCGTCCGGGAGGTGAGCGGGAAGATGCAGGCCGCCCGCAGGATCCGATTGTCCCGGATCACGACTCCCCCATCGTGGATCGCGTTGTTGGGGAAGAAGATGGTCTCGAGCATCTCCGGGGTGAGTTCAGCGTTGATCGGCACACCACCCTCGACCACCTCGGACAGCGGCTGGTTGCGCTCGAGCGCGATCAGGGCCCCGATGTGGACGGGCGACAGGCGGTCGGCGGTCTGGACGATGTCCTCGATGCTCTCGCGCTGCTGCTGGGCATTGTTGAAGACCGAAAGGGTCCCCAGCTCCGCAAGCATCCGCCGGAGCTCGGGTTGGAAGATGACCACCAGCGAGAGGGCCAGTACCCCGAACATCTGGTTCATGAGCACGTTCAGCACCTTCAGATCCAGGACTCGCGTGATGATCGTCAGGGACAACAGCAACGCGAGGAGTCCCGTCACCATCTGCCCACCACGGGTGCCACGGATGAAGCGAAAGGCCCAGAAGATCCCGGCCGCCAGGATCAGGATCTCCAGCACCGGACGCCACCCTTGTTGGACCCAGATCCAGGGGTTCATGACGAGGACGTACGGATCGCGGACACCGCCTCGAGGGTTCTCAACGCCTGGACCGTGGGTGCGACGTCATGGGTCCGAAAAAGCTGAACCCCACGGGCCGCCGCCCAGACGGAACACGCCAGCGCACCGGGCAGGCGTTCGGTCTCGGTCACGCCCAGCACGCGGCCCAGGAAGGATTTCCGGGAAACACCGAGGAGGACAGGACGGCCCAGAGGGAGGAACCGGTCGATGTGCGCGACGAGGGACAAGTTGTGGTCCAACGATTTTCCAAAACCGATGCCCGGGTCGAGGACGACTTGGTCCGGAGTGATGCCCGATTCCCGGAGCCTCCCCAGCCGATCCAGGAAAAACCCGATCACCTCGTCGACGACATCCCCATATTCTGGCCGCGCCTGCATGGTAAGCGGATCCCCCTGCATATGCATGGCCACATAGCCGGCCTGATGACGCGCCACGATCCGCCACATCGCCGGATCCTCGCGGTTTGCACCGATGTCGTTGACCACCGCCACACCAAGATCCAGACAGCGCTCCGCGACCGCTGGCTTCCGGGTGTCGATCGAGACCGGAACCTTGAGTTCCCGACACAGCCGCTCCACCACGGGAACCACCCGGGACAGTTCATCGGACTCGTCCACCGGAGCCGCTCCCGGACGGGTCGACTCGCCCCCGACGTCGATCAGATCAGCCCCCTCTGCGACCAGCCAGTGAGCGCGCTCCACCGCAAGACCCGGATCCAGATAAAGCCCCCCGTCGGAGAACGAATCCGGAGTGACATTGAGGATGCCCATGACCAGCACCGGCCGGGGAAACTGGAAGTCGAACCGTTGGCCGGACCAGCGCATGGGCTCAATATCCTGGGGCAGATCCCGGGGCGGCCGGGCGACGTTCGATCAGCTCGATTTCATACCCCTCCGGGGCGTCCACGAAGGCGAACCCACCAGAGCCATCGCTCTTGTAGTGCGGTCCATCCGAATACCTGAGCCCCAGCCGGGCGAGGTGCTGACCGAACGCCTCGAGCGACTCGACCTCGAAGGCGACATGCGTCAGGTCCGGCTGCACCTCCACCGGACCGGAGTTCGGGAAATGGCAGAGCTCAATCGTTTCCTCGCTCTGCGGAGCCTTGAGGAAGACGAGCTCCGAGCCACGGGGAGACTTGTGACGTCGGACCTCCTCCAACCCGAGGACCTGTCGGTAAAACGTGACGGAACGTTCGAGATCGTTGAGCCGGTATCGGGTGTGCAGGAGTCGGGTCACGCGCATGGCACATCGAGACTAGCCAACAACGGTGGCCAGGCAACCGCTGGGGATGCGATGTCCCGCCATGGCGCTGGAATTCCCCATACCCCTTGACCCCACCGGAACCACCCCCGCAGGCTGACTCCGCGCACGGCATCCACTGGGGCCATGACCGAACTCCTCCAACAACTGCTGAACGGGCTCTCGCTCGGTGCGATCTACGCCCTGATCGCGTTGGGGTACACCATGGTCTATGGGGTGCTCCGGTTCATCAATTTCGCCCACAGCGATGTGTTCATGATCGGGGCCTACACCGGACTCTACCTCGCCCCGCGTCTGGGTGGCGGATCCCTGATCGGCGGCCTTCTCGTCCTCACCGGGGCCATGCTCTCCTGTGCCGCGCTCGGGATCGTGATCGAGAAGCTCGCCTACCGACCGCTCCGGAACCGCTCGACGCTCACCGTTCTCATCACCGCCATCGGAGTGTCGCTGCTGCTGCAGGCGGGCGGACAGAAGGTCTTCGGCGCCAATCCAAAGGCCTTCCCGTCGGTGTTCCCACAATCCCAGGTCAACTTCGCCGGACTCACCCTCTCCAGCAGCCAGATCATCGTGCTTGTCGTCGCCCTAGTGCTGCTCGGGGCCCTGAACCACATCGTGCATCGGACCCGCATCGGCACCGCCATGCGGGCCGTATCCTTCAACCCGACGGCGGCGTCCTTGGTTGGAATCGACAATGACCGGGTGATCTCCTTCACCTTCGCCCTCGGCTCCGCACTCGCAGGCGCTGGGGGGATCCTCTACGCGATGAACTATCCCAGCGTCGACCCGCTCATGGGCACGCTCCCCGGCCTGAAGGCGTTCGTCGCCGCCGTGCTCGGCGGGATCGGCAACCTGCCCGGCGCCGCCCTTGGCGGGATGCTGATCGGACTCCTGGAGACCTTCGTCTCCGGAACCCGCGCCTCCACCTTCAGGGATGCCATCGCCTTCGGCATCCTGATCCTGATTCTCCTTTTCCGACCCGCTGGACTCCTCGGCAAGTCACGGACAGAGAAGGTCTGACTGCCGGTCACTTCACCCGGGGTCAAGCCGCGGGTGGCTCATCAAGCCGTGCATTCGATTCGGGAATGCCCGGAGGCTCCGGAGTCACACCCCGATCCGGCGCCACCTCCGGATCCGGCTGCTCCAACGGCAACTCCGGCATCGGACCTCCCGCCGCCGGATCTGCCGTCGCCAACGATTCTGGCCGGACCACCGGGATCCGACGCAACTCGTCCGCTGCGGGCAGATCCTCCAGGCGCCCAAGCCCGAAATACTCTAGGAAGGCCATGGTGGTCCCGAACTGCATCGGTCGCCCGATCACCTCGGCACGGCCCATCTCCTCGATGAGCCCACGCTCCTTCAGGGTCGCCATCACCCCATCCAC
>SXGQ01818719.1_pt1 | contig 16929 bp, 18 predicted proteins | sample 3178371 | NCBI WGS metagenome assembly SXGQ01 (sample SAMN11356859, study PRJNA531348) | freshwater metagenome | isolation source: freshwater sample F1-20 | place: China: Fuxian Lake, Yuxi | collected 2017-12-25
ATCATAAAATATCATAAAATATTATATAATATATCATAAATATCATAAAATATTATATAATATATCATAAATATCATAAAATATTTCATTTTCAACAGAACCGACTGAAGTCGAACCGTGGTCCATTGAGAACGGTAACAGGCAACCATCGTAGTGCCGAGGGATTACACATCTCTCTAGAAAAGAATCCGACTCCAAGTCTTCCACAAACACCAATAGCGAGTCTAGTAGAGATGACAAACCGGCTAATATCGCCAGATAGTTCGGCGCGTGCACCTACACCTGCAACGCCTATATGAAATGTAGCTCCTGGGATAGGAATATTTGCTTGAAAGGCAGCATTCCATGTTCTTCCTACACTTTGGCTCATTCCTAAAAGTGATGCCCATGCCCTGTATCCAAAATTGGCAGGAGAAGCACAAGGAAGAATCCAAGCGGAGGCACCGAGTGTGATGAAATTTTGTAGCCCAACAGTACATCCAAGTTCGCCGCCGAATCGTGCTTCTCTGCATGTACAAAAGTTAGGAAGCCGAAAAAGACTAGTGATGGGTCCACAAATGCTAAATGCCGTAGGTTTCATCCCTGAACCAAAGTCTCGTGCGTCGGCGACTTCGAAAGCGTCCAAGTTTACAACGGCGTCATATGAGACGGTAATATTTTTGCCATTTTCGGGGGAACGGCATTTGGAATCTTCGATACACGTGTAAGAAGCAGGGCACGAAAATCGCGCATCCATGCAGCGGACAGCATTGGGTAGAGGGGAACACGCGTACACTAAACCAGCACCAGTCGCAGATGCGTTACTCATACAAGTCTGAGACGGGGCACATGAAATACCGTTACCGCAGTCTTGAGCGGGGGCGACGGGGGCGATAGTAGGAAGAGCGTCCGTGTCGCAAACAAACATGACAAGGGTGCATGCTAAAAATGTGGAGAGTTTCATTTTTTTGAGAATATATATAGTATATGTTTATATTTTTATATACTTTTCCATATATATTATTAGCGCCAATGCCTCGTCGGTATCCCTAAAAATTCTTCGAAAAGATAATATAGGATAGAAATAAACCGAAAAAGTTTTTGGCGAAGAGGTCTAAAATATTGTAAATAGAGTTTTTAATATTGTAGGGCATCAAAGCGGCGATACCGTAAATAGACCAAAAGAAAAAGAAATACCAGAATATTTTAAAACCTGTATCGCTTTGAACTGCAAATTTATAGTAAATAATATAATAATAAATCAAAAATGGTATAAATCCCATGAAAACACCCAACCCTGTTGAAATTATTTTTACTTCGCCCAAAAACCCGAATAATAACATTAACCAGTTTAATGTCATCACTTTTGAAACGCTATCTAGGTTATCTTTTAGTGTTCCGAATAAAGTCATACCTGTCGTGTCGATGTTGTTATGTCTTTTCCCGAGAAATATCAAGTATACCATTAAGGTTGTCAACATGGTTGGTGTGGTGATTGCCCAGTCGACATATCGTTTAGGTGTAACATTGGTGACTTTGTTAAAGTTGAATACCAACCAAATGTAAAAAATACCTTCAATGAGTTGAACGGTTAGTTCTAAATATAGTAAGTGGTTGATTACAAGATATTGGGGCGGAGTATTTATTGAAAATACTACTGCTATAATATCGATGATGGCGGTAATAATCTGTACGATAACGGATATTTTTAGTGTTAGATAGAAAACGTTATTTGTATTTAGTGTTTGAATACTGCTTGTCTTTGTCATCTAATGTGTGGTTATGCACGCGTGTATATATTGTTAAAATATAAAATTAGAATATATAAAATTACAATAGGGAATAATGAATAAGGAATAAATGTCCCAAAATATATTAATGCGTATTAAAATATAGAAATAAAATTACTATATTATAGTAAGACAGTGCAAACATGTCAAATACACTGGAAAACATGGATTTGGATATAAACAACTATGAGTTAAATGATATATTGAACTTATTCAAGCTACCGGTTATGTTTGACGATAAACATCTTAAACAAGCGAAGATAACAGTACTGCAAATGCACCCAGATAAATCGAAGTTACCCAAGGAATATTTTCTTTTTTTTACAAAGGCATATAAAATACTATATGAGATATACAAGGTCAGGTTTCCTGATGCGAAAAAATACAAGGAGGATAAATTTTCGTATACGGCGGTGATAGACCGTGAATTAAACCAGAGTAAATCCAAGACGGCGCATAATGTGGAGGACCGCGAATACCATAAAACGGAGGAGGAGGCATATAAAAAGATTCAAAAAATGGACTCGACAAAGTTCAATACATGGTTTAACGACAAGTTTGAAAAGTTTCGCTTACACGATGAAGAGCAGGATAATGGATACGAGGAATGGTTTAGAGGTATTTCAAAAGAGGGTAGCGCTGATGAGAACGATAGCGATGTTCAGGAGATGGGAGGATCATGGGCAGAGAGGAATGCACAAATAGAGCGAAAGAAGGCGGAGTTGCGAAATAAGATGGCACTAATACAGCATACGGAAATACAAACGGCGAATAGTAGTGGAGGAGGAGGGTATTACGGTCTGGGGCGTGAAGCTCCGCAGGAATATTCTAGTGGATTATTTAGTTCGCTGCAGTACGAAGATTTGAAGAAGGCGCATACCGAGACGGTAATACCAGTAACTGCCGAGGATTATGATAACAGGAAGAAATACACATCAACGAATGAGATGCAAATGTTTAGAGATATTGAAAGAACGAATTATAATTATAGCAAGGAGTTTCATACGACGCAGTTAGATAGAGAAACGGCGCTTCAAGTGGAGCAAGATATGCAGCGCGCATATCGACTAGCGAAACAAGATGAGATAGTGAGAGATATAAATAAGAGATTTAACTCGGAGTTTCACCAGCTGACGAACTAATGGAGCAGAAGGATATGAGATATAGGAGAGCTCTTACAACATGAGACGTAACAGATGCGTGAGATTAATCGAAAATCGGGGGTGTTATATAAATAATTCAAAACTGTTATAATTCGAATACTTGAAAATATATTCAAAAAAGACTGAAAATATATTCTAGGTAATTATTATACGGTATAATATAAATATAATATAAATATAAATATAGTGAAAATGAAAATTTCAAAACAGCAGATATTAATGATTTTATTACTTTTAATTATAGGATACGTCTACTCTATGTATTCGGGTAAATTAAATCAAGACACGGAGAAAGAGGAGCGCGACTTAATTCAAAAGTTTTTAGCAAATGATGTGAATAAGATGGACCGTAAGAAGCCGTTCCTATGGATACCTATTCAGTATGACGTAAATGAGCGTAACTGGGTGAATTTCGGTTCTAGGAATACGACAAATTTGAATCAGCCCTATTTATATTTAACAATAAGAAGTATAATAGAAAAGTGCGGTGATTCATTTAACATATGTATCATTGACGACAATGTATTTAATAAATTAATACCGAACTGGACGATACAGGTAAGTCGTTTAGCAGACCCCTTGCGATTACATATGCGAGAGTTGGCAATGGCGCAGTTACTGAACAAGTACGGAGGTATGCGAATAGCGCCGTCATTTGTATGTTTCGAGGACTTGATAACGTTATATGAGCTGGGGGTAAATACGGAGACGGCATCGGGTGGTGGTATATTTGTAGCGGAGATGCTATCAAAGAGTGTAGTATCATCATCGCTGGCATTTGCGCCATGTTCTAAAATAATGGGATGCGTCAAAGATAATGAAATCATGAGAAAGTATATAGAATATTTAGAAGTTTTGATATCAAAAGATTACACGAATGAGATGGATTTTGAAGGCAATATAAGTAAGTGGTTTTTTAACCAGGTGTCAAGTGGCGCAGTAAATATAATAAAACCGGAGTTAATCGGTGCAAAGAAGGAGGATGATTCGCCGGTAATATTGGACAATATCATGGGCGATACGAATATGGAACTTTCGAAGGAGAGTTTTGGGCTTTATATACCGGCTGCCGAGTTATTACAGAGGCGAAACTATGGATGGTTTGTGAGGATGTCACCTACACAAGTACTAGATTCAAATACACAAATAGCAAAGTATTTATTGGCGATGAACTGAATGTGAACCGTAACATCGGGTATCAAATATCAAATATCAAATATCACACAATATTTGATATTTTTATTGTAAAATGAGTCGTGTGCAAACATCTGCATAATTTAACGTGTATACTTGCGACGACTTTTATTCTTTCTATTTTTTCTAGTTTTACATTTTTTTGAAAGTGTGAATGTAACACGTTTTCTTGGTTGTATCGACTTTCTTATTTTTTTTATTCTACCACCTTTTTTCACAGCACGTAGAGTAGGGAGAGTAGAATATTTTCCAGATATATAATCTTCATATTCGTCTCCCATCATATCAACATTAATACCTTTTTTGGGAGAGCGAGGCGGAGGTGGACGCGGAGGTGGAGGAGGCGCAATATAACGCACTGTTAAAAGAGAAGGGTTATCAGGTGTATCTGGCGAGGCGTCTTCATAATATGGGTCAGGAAACAACCCACGTTCACTAGAAACATGTAGATAGTTACCAATATAGTCTCTAATTCTTGCATATGATTGTATGGCTTCAATTCTTTTCGAGTAATTGCTCATAGATGTTAAGTAAGATACTAAATCAATATATACATTATTTCCAATCATTGATTCAAGATTATTGCATTTCAAACCAAATACATAAGAAAGTGAATCACGAAGTTGACAAAAGTGATGATTATCGTATGTAATCGAATTAAAACACCCATCAACCAATGCAATAAGAAAAAGAATCTTATGAATAAGAATCATACACGAATCTACTTCCATCGTCTCTGCAGGCGAACGCGACGTAGCATCTTTCGTAACAACTTGAAATGTAGCACCGGTAGGATGCCATAGTAGATGCCCATTCATATTACGCCGTATTAATTTTATTAGTTTCGTAAAAATTTCTCCTATCATTGTACCACAGAGTTCAGCGGTATGCATTTTAGATAATGGAATGTTTAAAATACGAGCAAATTTTTTAATAATTAAGTTTTTATATGTCATACTATTATTACACACTAATCGAATATATACTCGAACATAATTCATTATAGTATCTATACCCTGCTTACCACGAAACGAAATAACTTTACCAAAATCTATTGCTCTAATTTTGAACTGTTCAAGGCTTTGTGTTGTGTCATACATCCAGTTACCCAGATGAGCATCAAGGGGTATACATCCTGTGCGATAAAAAACAATAACACATATAGATAATATTCTCTCTGTCATTTCATTAAATAGCAATTTATTTTGTAATAAAGCAGGACTCATGGCACTAGGGCTACTAATTTTATAAAAAGTAGAATATAAACTCTTCACTGTTTGATAAGATGGCGGCAAAGACTCCATCACAATAATGCCGACACTTCTAGATGAATCTAATTCCATTTGTCGTAGTAAATATCGAAAAACAGCGTTTTCTCTAAAAATGTTAGTTGTGATTGGGGGTAATCCGACATGACGCGGGGAAAGAGTATCCGGGAAAAAAATCTCGCGAAATTCCGCCAAATTAAATTCCATAATAGCGTATGCATCAGGACACACAGGCATGCCTCCATACGCCATTGTCGCATCATATAAATATGACTGAGCGGTATATTCTCGGGTAAGTTCGTTACTCGTACATGTTCCCTTTTTAACAACAGAATTAAATTTTTCAACTCTATTACGCGGGTCTGGTTGAACAATGGAACATTTTAAAATATGTTCTGTAACGATTTGCCCCGTGTTTGGTAATTGATATTCATCGGCATTCATTAGTTCGCCTCGTTCATTAAAAATATCACTTCTAAAAGGTGTAGCATCCGCGGGTAAAGTAATTCGTAATATAAAACCAGTTAAAGAATCTACGGATACGACTTCAACGCGCACAGTATTCGAAAAAATAGATATAAAATCTCGTTTATCTTTTATTTTTCGTATAGTTGTATCACGACCTCTATCATTTTTTACAATGATTTTCATACCTCCTGTCTGTATATTCATGCTACTCGTGCTATTCATGGTATATATTATAGTATTATGGAAGAGAAAATATACGAGGTATATATTATACAAATATTAAAATATGTGTAACAAATAAATCTCAGAAAATCTCAGAAAATCTCAGAAAAGTTCAATCAAGTTATTAGTAAAAAGAGCCAACTCGATTTCATCTTCATGAATATTGTGAAATATTGTCATATATTTACAAAGTATTTTCGTGATTTTATATTTATTTGTTTCGTTAATTAGTGGTGTCGTTTTAATAAATAGGAAGTAGTTGTCTAATATATCCATCACGGAGTAACCTTGGTCATATAATGCGTATAATATTTTGATACAGTGTTCTAGTTTCTTTTCGGTTAATGATTGTGTATAGTCCTCAAAAATATGGAAGCTAATATTCGTACATAGAAGTTTGACAATAGACAAGTCGACTGACGTATTTAATATTTTAATTTTTTCTAAATAGTTAATCAAAATACGTATAGAAACATTAGAAATATTTAGGACAAATTTCTGAGCTTCAGGTGTAATAATAATATTTTCTTTTTTGATAATTTTTGCTAGTATTTTTTCTAGACAAGCGTCTTCGATTTGATTAATTTTTATAATAATATTACGAGACTGAAGACTATCAATTACTTTTTGCACGTTTGTACACGACGAAATGAAGTGAACTTTGTGACTATATTTGTCCATACAGTTGCGGAATACTTGCTGACTTTGTTCATTAATGATGTCGATATCATCTAGAAGAACGATTTTTTTAAAACCGTGTATTAGAGACGCGGTTTGACAGAATATTTTCAAGTCGTTGCGGTAGTAAGAAATTCCTTGGTCTTTTAAACTATTTAGAACAAGTATATTATCGGAGTTATAGTTTGTTTTATAGTACTCGCGAATAATAGAATAAATGAGCGATGTTTTGCCGGAACCTGGGTCACCAATTAGAAGAATATTAAGATTATTCATAGATATAAGAGTTTGTAAAAGTTTGATGACATTTTGCTCTAGTTGTTCAAACTGATGAAAATATTGCGGCTGATATTTATTAATGAAGGGTAGGTTGGTTTGTGTATTTTGCATATTATGTTGTTGTGTTGTGTTGTATTGTTGTCTTGTGTTGTATTGTTGTCTTGTGTTGTATTGTTGTCTTGTGTTGTGTATATAATTTAATTATTAATAACTGTTAATGAATATTAATAACTGTTAATGAATATTAATAATATTCGTTAATAAATATTTAAGTTTATGTTTCTTTAATATAATAAAAACATTAAATAAATGAAATCTGGAAACTCTAGTAACTCTGGTAAATCCGAAACGTTTTATGATATTCTAGGATTAGAAGAGAAATGTTCACACGACGAGATAAAGAAAGCGTATCGGAAATTGTCATTCATGCATCATCCAGATAAGAACGGAAATAGTGCAGAGTCGACAGAAAAGTTTCAAAAGATTTCGGAAGCATTCAGTGTACTAAGCGACCATGATGAGAGGGTGAAATATGACATGAATCGTAATAACCCGTTTGCGAATATTGGTGGAATGGGTAGTGGAGTTAGAATAAATCCTATGGATATTTTTAACATGTTTATGGGTGGTATGGGTGGTATGGGTGGTATGGGTGATTCGAATGCTTCACATCCTTTAAATGGGTTTGTAAATATGGGAGGGCTGGGAGGGCTGGGAGGTCTGGGAGGTCTGGGAGGACAAGGACCGCGAATTATAATCAGAACATTTGGACCTGGTGGAGAATCGGTGAGTGAAAATATAATGGGAGGAGGTCATAATGATCCATTTAGTTTACTTAGCCAAATGATGCATGATATGCAAGATATGCATGATATTCACGATATGCACAATATTCACGACTCGCATCCTTCTCTGCGACAAGAGATGCACCAACATATCTCGCAACATCAGCAACACCGCCCACCAGCACACCCTTATGATATTCCGCGAACCCCTCGATTCCAAAAAAGAGTTGAACCGAAACCGCCTCTTATAAGTATAAATGCGACAGTAACGCTAGAACACGTATGTCAAGGCGCAACGGTACCGGTTGAGATGGAGCGCTGGAATGTAAATAGCGAAGGCGTACATGAGCTGAGTAGTCATGTGGAGTATATATCGGTGCCAATGGGCGCGGAAAATGGGGAAGTAATACTATTAAGCAATCGTGGAAACGAAACGGGCGACGGTACACGCGGCGACGTGAAAGTGACATTTATAGTAGAAGAACACCCTATATTCAAGCGAAACGGATTAGACATTATAGTAGAAAAAAATATAACACTAAAGGAGGCGTTATGTGGATTTGTATTCGATATAGCGCACCTAAATGGTAAGAAATTTTCATTCAATAGTTCATCGGGTAATATAATAAGGGATGGGTTAGTAAAAACGATACCGCGTCTGGGTTTACATCGCGGCAACGAGTGCGGAAATTTGAACGTAGTTTTTCGGGTCGCGTATCCGGAGAAGTTGAGCGAGGAACAAATAAAAACATTGGCGAATACATTATAAAACTCGATATAATACCAAGTATCGTATCCGGTATTGCATTAGCTCGCATTAGCTCGCGTGTTTGATTGTATGTGCGGATACTTTTGCAATGTAAACAGGGCGATTTGTTTTGTAAAGATTTGCGAGGTCAGGAACAAGCGGGTCATCGGGATTAGGCTCATGCATGAGCGAAGAAAGGCTGAGAAGTAGCTTAGAAACAGTAAGTGCGGGGCTCCATTTGTCTTTGAGAATGTCGATACAGATGCCACCGGATGAGTTGATATTTGGGTGTAAAATCGGCGTGATGAACTTGACGTGTGGAGGCTTGAAAGGGTAGTCAACGGGGAAGTCGATGTCTAGGAAGAAAATGCCGCCGTGGTATGGGGTGCCTTCAGGTCCGGTAATCGTTGCACGCCATTTCATAATATCGTCGGAATGGGGACCGGCACTACAGTTGGAGGGAGGATCCTTCGCGAGTTCAGTAAGTTCTTTCTGGAGGCGTTTGACGATGCTCATGTTTTCGTGTGCGGGTATATCTGTTTAATAGTCGGTTTTGTATCTATATATATATTTCATATAGGATATTTTGTATATCAATTTTCTTGGTAGACAAAATAAAAATTAAAATAAAAATAAAAATATAGTATATATAAAATAATTTGTTATGTGCTACAGCGTAGAATCAAGTGCAAAAACTAGTTTATTTTCTTTAGTCGCAATTATATTATTATTCACATCAAATGTGCCACATTTTAAATGGATTGCAATGATACTATTAGGATGGTGCAGTATGCAGTTTGCAGAATTATTACTATGGTTAACTAATCCTCGTAAGTCATGTACATCGATGAATACGTTAATAACATTTACACTTATTCCGTTTATACTACTACTTCAACCTATCCTGACAACTTTAGGTTCACTTTTTGTGAAACCATGGTCTCAATGTAGCCAAAATCGTAGATTATTTATTGTATTGTTTTCTATTATATCATCGTTATTATTAGTATTATATTTTTATGGAAACAAAGTGAAAGATTGTACAACCGTTACACCGGAAGGGCATCTGGACTGGTGGATATCTAAATATCCAGGAAATAAACCAATAGCTTATATATCGTGGTTAATTATATTAATAATACCTATACTTGTATTATGGGATATCTCGTATAAAATGGTAGTTGCGATTTATATACTACCATTAGTTGCATTTATTTACGGATTGAGGACAGACTCTAAGGGAAGTATATGGTGTCACTATGCGAGTTATACAGCGATTATAGGCATACTGGTATACATATTGTATCAATCTAAAATATACAATATTTTGAAGTGATGCTAAAGTGATGCTAAAGTGATGCTAAAGTGATGCTAAAGTGTTTCAAACATGTTACGAAGGTTGAAAGCATCGCCCACCTCGTCTAGTACCATTTGGCATTTCACAAGAAGTAGCTTGGCGGTATTGGTGGAGGCGAACGGAGCGATTCAAAGCGCCTACACCAGAACCGGGTACGAATCGATTTACAGTGCTGTCGTTGGCAATACTTGTAAAAATAATACGGCTTGCACCGCCTGCGGCTCTAGTTGGACGGACGAGCCCACGGGCGACATTGTAAGTTTGGTTGCTAACAGTCATTGCGGCGAACGATATTTATATACTATGCGGAGATTATTATTTTTCATCTTCGAGTATAATAAAATTGAAACAAATAAAAGCCAATAAATCAAATACAGAACTCAAAAGTCCAGAACAAACCTTACATCCGCCACAAAAATGTCTATCCACACTCTTATTGCCGCTGCTACCATCGCCGCCGATAACATCGATGTTGATATCGCTTCTAGTCCTCGCTCTGAAGTCAAAGAAGAATCCAAATACCCTCGCTCGCTCCAAGAAGTCGCCGCGCTTGATTTGTCATTTCTAAATGACACGTGGGCTGCTGATATGCTTCGCGACGCAATGAATGCAGTCGTTCTAGCCCAAGAAAAACCCGAAATCATCAAGCAAAAAATCGATGTATGGACGTACCTTTCGACCTATGAACCACCCCGCGGAGAAGGATTCATGTTTAGCCACGGTGATTTAGTTGTTGAATCCGTTCAATATAATATGCAAGTCGGACACTCAGGATGGAGTATGGCGACAACAATGCGTCATCTGCAACTACTCGCAAAAATCGGATTCCCACAGTATCGCGAAGGATACACGAAGAAACAAAGTTAAATACAAGTATAAGTTACTGTAAGGTAAGTAAACTATTATTGTATGAATCTATAAATATATATTTTTTTACCGACGAATAAAATAATATATAAAATTGATATAAATATTATAAATATTATAAATATTAGAAATATTATTAACCAAGAATAACAAGAAAATATAAATAATATGGAATTGGCAACAGAGCCTGATACTTATTCGCCAAACATTGATGACAAAGGAAATTATATCGATAAAGTTCCATCATTTCATACAAATGCACTTGCAAACGGACTAAGGTGTCCTTGCGGAACAAGAAAAGACAAAGTATACACGTCGCATGCTATGTTTACAGCGCACATTAAAACAAAAACACATGAAAAATGGTTACAAGATTTAAACACAAACAGGGCAAACTTTTATATTGAAAATCAAAAATTAAAGGACATAGTTCATTCACAAAAAATAATGATAGGAAAATTAGAATTAGAGTTAACAAACAAAAATATGACGATTGATTACCTGACACAACAATTAGTTAAAATAAATATACCCTCCACACTAACGTCATCTTCTTCAAATATGAATAGAAATGATTCTTCTGCAAATGATATGATAATGTTTGACATTTAATATAATAGTTTTATGTTGTTACGTGGTTCATAATATTCATTTTTTGTTCATTTTTTACGCGTGCTCTTTTTCTTCCTATATCTACGCCCGCCATCATAAACCGCACTAGGGTTATCTTTGGTGCTTTCCAAAAATGTCTGTTCCTCTTTCATTATTTTTTTATCGCGTTTTCGCTGCGTTCTTCTTCTTCTCATTCTCCTCGAGGGCGAAGTAGGGCTTGGATTAAATCGTGGTACATATTGAGTACCTTCATAAAGTCCTCTTCTAAGCTCGGCTTTATTGGCTGGTCTTAGTGTTTTCCCTTTTTTATTATACATTTTCACATCTACATCATCCTGTAAAAGATTTTCGTTAAAAAATATGAAACTAAATGCATCATTCTCTCTAATTTCATTATCCCATTCAGTCTCTACGAAAGGCTCAACTTCATCGGGTTCTTCATGATTTGCTCGTATAAAAATATCAACTATCATATTTCTTGCTTGTTTATCCGCTTCCGCAGTAAACTCATCAGAAATAGTAGGTGTAACAAAGTAACGTTTTACATAACTTCTGATATATTTTTTACCTTTTCCATATAATTCTCGGGTTATATCATTTAGGACTTCTGATACTAATTCCGAAGCACAGTCCATAGGATAATACTGAGGTGGGACATACTGACTATTATATCCTTTACCTAGAGGCATACTGGTGCTATGATATACTTCATACTGCTGATTAGTTGGACCAGGAATTCGACGATGCCAGCTTTGCCCACTTTGTTGAGGGAAAAAAGGGAAAAAAACGGTTTCGACATCGTTTCCGGGAGTCCAGTAACCCTCTCCTCCCCCAGGATATTCAAGAACCATCATTCTGGCAACTGCTTGTCGAATACTACTACGATTTTCTTGTGCGGTATTTGGAACGTCGCCTAGATAAGTCCATTCTGCACTGATTGGTTCACCTATATTGCGTATTGGGTCTACTGTTGCACGCCATAACAACATTTCTTGGTTATCACTCCAATGAGGTACCCTTACATCTGCATATGGCGAACTTCCTGACGAACTTCCTGATGAACTTCCTGATGAACTAGAACCGGACCTTCGCGAACCAGAACGGGACCTTCTCGCACTGTGACCCGACCTTCGCGAACCAGAACCCGACCTTCGCGAACCAGAACGAGAACGAGAACGAGAACGCGAACGAGAACGCGAACGAGAACTTCCTCTAGGATTTCTTTCTTGAGCTTCCATTAATCTAGTGTACTATATACATATACTAAATATAATTATTGGAATATAATTATTGGAATATAAAAATATGTATCAAGATAAAATATAAAAACTATAGTATATAAAAACTATAAGATATAGATATATATTATAATAATCATCTATGACAACAAAAAAAGAATCAATTCAAGCAATAGCGGTATTTAATGATAAAAAAGTAAAAGGAATAGTAAGATTTACAGAGGAACCGTCAAAGTCCCGTATTCGCATTGATGTAGATTTATGTGGTCTAAAACCACTCGGTCTTCACGGCTTTCACGTTCACGAGTATGGCGACATGAGCGACTCCTGCGACAGTATGTGCGCCCATTTTAACCCCTATAATAAAACACATGGATGTCCAGGTATGAAAGACCGTCATGTTGGCGACCTCGGGAACCTCAAGACAAATGCGAAGGGAGAAGCAAAGTATACGTTTTATGACGATGTTATTAGTATACGTAAAAAGAAAACAAATATTATAGGTCGCGGATTAATTATTCATGCAGACGAAGACGATTGTGGGCAAGGTGGGCAGCCTGATAGTTTGATAACCGGACATGCAGGCAAGAGGATAGCGTGTGCTGTTATAGGGTACGCGTCTCCTCCTAAAAAAAAGTCATAAAAGTCTTAGTTACATAAAGCGCACGGTCGGTCGGTCATCGTGTTTCATCGTGTCTCATCGTATATAAAAGGACGGGTCGATAACACGTTTTGCACCATAGGTAAGCTTGTCGGTATCATATTCATTGATGCGTCTTTTTTCCAGTTCGCCGTCGCTGTTGCTAAAAACGATTGCCTTTATGTTTAATTTTTTCATGCGGAGAGTACAATGTAAACATGGCGCCGATTCAGCCAAGTCCCCGCTTCGCGAACGCCGTACAATATAAAGAACTAGTTTTTGAACAACCTTTGGAGACAGCTCCATAATACAAAGCTTATGCAGAACGTGTATTTCAGCATGAGCGCTACAACATTTGCGAAAATGAAGCAAACCGTCCTTCGAGTGACAGCGTATATTATTATAACCTTTTGCAACAACTTTCCCATTTAAAACGGCAATACATCCGTGCTGCATAAGAAGAGTCGACTTGGATGCTTCTTCCAACGCAATGCTTGCGAACCTCTGGTCTTTATTACTGATGTGTCGATGGCGATACACACAAGCGGTGGGTGATTCCGCCTCACACGACGAATGCGAGGAACAGCTTTTAAATTTTTCGTGAATAGGGGAAGCAGTGTTTTCTTCGGTTTTCTTATAGGAATACATTGTTATGGTCATGGTTATATGTATGGTTATGGCTATATTTATCGTTGAAATATTTGTTACACTTTTTGTTATATCTTACATTATATAACAAAAAAAGGTTCAATTTCTTTTTCATATTAAATATATTACTTTATTTCATACTACAAAATTGAAACAATATTATTACAAATATAATAGTCATAACAATTACCGTAACACATCCACCTCTCTACTTTCGTTAAAGAAAACAATATACAATGAGATTTATCTTAACTTCATTACTAAAGTCTAAGATATTTACAAACAGTAGTATTACCACACAGTTGGGAAGGTGGACTCTCAAATATGACGAAAAAAGTATAGGGAAAACAGTTCTGTTGGCAAACGAAGACCACTGTGGGTGCTGTCAAGAAAATCAACAACAACAACAACAATCAAAAATACGAGATTATGATACTAACCATATTGATGAATATATACTCATCAATATAGACAACAATTTGGATAACGATAAAAAGTAAAAAAGAAACGAAACAAAACAAAACCAAACCAGACTACAAAGTTCAACTAATCTTCTTTGAAGGAGTCTCATTTGAAATGAGGTAAATAGAGTTCTCTGTTACAATAATATACTCAGTCTCAACTTTGTAAATATTTGCAATAGGACTTGTGTATTCATCTTCACTTTTTACTAAAAGCTTTTCACCTGATTCGCGAACACCAATGATGATAGACTTATCAAGAGAAGCGGTCCAGTAATCCATCATAATGGGTTTATCCTGAACAATTGCTAATTTGCAGCTATGTTGCAAGCAAATATTAGATGGAAGACGGTAAGCTGACTCACCAGATTTTCCGCCAGAAGAAGAAGAAGAAGAAACTTGAGATTGACCTCCAGATTGCTGATTTTGATTCGCCGAACTCATATTATATAATTAACAAATTTAATAATCTTTAAATACTTATTAATAAAAAAACATATATTATTTAATTAAAACTAAGTTAAATAAAAACAAAAGTCAAATAAAAGTTGTATGTAGTTTTAATTATATTGACTTAGTTTTATTTATTTTTATATTATATAACTAGACAAATATGTGTTGGAATGCAAATGTTTCAATAAATACATATATATTTGGATTATTCGCTTCTTTTTTTGGTTTATTAAATAACAAAATTAGTCTAATGAGTTTTTTATTCATACAAAATTGGTTGTCTATACAGCTTATTGAATATTTCATCTGGAGTAAAACATTTTCAAATCGATTATTATCTCAAATCGCATTTTTAGTTATTTTTAGTCAACCTATATTTAGTATTTTATGTATCTCAAATCATAAAACCATTAAACTTTTAGCATTGGTTATTTATTCGTTGTTTATCACAGTTATCATGATATTTAAACCATGGAGTAAAATTGATTTTACAACCGTTCAATCTACAAACGGTCACTTGTCTTGGAAGTGGTTGAACTATCCAAGTATTGCAATACTAATATGGTTTATATTTTTCTCTATTTCATTCATCGTTGGTAAAGAATGGATTCAATTAAGTTTACTAACCATTAGCGCAGTAGTCACCTATGTATTATATAGTAAAACGCTTACTTGGGGCAGTTTATGGTGTTGGTTAGTTAATCTAGCTTCACTATTTATCATCGGTACTGTATTTTATGATGATGTTTGTATATATTACAAAAAAAAATAATAAAAAACATAAATAAATTAAAATTAGATTACAATTAGATATTTTTACTAAATTATTCTAGAGCTAAATATTTTCAACGACATTAATAACTTTGCGACGTAGTTTTACGTTTTGTTTTTTGGGTTGAATAATATTCAAATGATTTCCGATTTCCGGGTATTCCTCTTCTAGTAATTTTTTAAGAAAGTCATAGATACAGTGTAGTACATTCTCATCGCATCGACCTACAATAAGAACGCTTCCTGTTCGAAAAATCATAAACGATATTTCAGATGCTGTATGAATTTCGTTTGCCGGAGGGTGTTGTCCTGTTTGATTTTCTAAACCAGGTATATAGTAAAACTTGCTTTGAATGCCCGGATAAGAACATGCATCATAGTTGCTATTTATACGATATTTGTATTTAAGAATATTGTATAGTTTGTCGCGGTTAATAAAGTAGCCACAGTTGAAGTTGGAGTTAATAAGAACAGTTTCGCATTTATCGTGTATAAAGTCAATATCCTGTCCCACGATTGGTTTTAGAATAGTTATAAGAAGGTTCAAAACTTGAGTAAGCGACTCGTCCGTTTGAATCCCGGGGATTTCAAGTTTACCTGTATTGAATACTTTGATATGCATTTCCTTGAAGCCTTCGCCTGATTGGTCGCGTATTCGCATAATAAGCACGAAACAGTTGAAAAATGCGCGCTTTAATTTACACCGATAATTGAGAATATCTTTTTTGCAAAGACCGACATTTATTTTGAGTTGAACTTTGAATTTGATTCTTCCCTCCGGATTGTCAATATGTTCTATTTCTTGTTCCTGGTAATATTTTTCATGTTTTAACAACTCTCGTATTTCCTCCAATTCTTTCGGATCCGTCGTAGAAACTTTTATCTGTTTTTTAATAATACATTCGCTCGGTGTTGAATATACCGAAACAGGAATACTCCAAAACACTTTTTTGATGTCAATCGGTTGATTCAAATACGAAATTTTTGTTTTAGTCGAGATATATATTTTACTGCAAACCGGTTGTCGTGTTTCGTCATTTACTTCCACGTTTAATGGAGCATTTACTATATCAGGTAGGCTGATACCGCATTCATCAATGTCGTAATCTTCGATAGGAACGTCATCCACGTCCATGTCCATGTCCACGTCCTCATCGTCTCCATCACCGCCGACTCCACTGCCACATTTCGAAGTTCTAGTATTTTTTTTCGAATGAATAACACTCTCTACATTTTTCAGCGATGATACATTTATTGCCTTTTTTGATTTTTTTGAACTAGATATAGCGTCTGTAGTTGTAGTTGTAG
>SXGQ01553711.1_pt1 | contig 16920 bp, 14 predicted proteins | sample 3178371 | NCBI WGS metagenome assembly SXGQ01 (sample SAMN11356859, study PRJNA531348) | freshwater metagenome | isolation source: freshwater sample F1-20 | place: China: Fuxian Lake, Yuxi | collected 2017-12-25
ACCGGGTGACCGGCCGGAAGCACCGGATGAACGGCCGGACTGACCACGACTCTTCGTCACCATGTTGTCACCCCACGACACTCGGATCGGCCCCGGGCCGGCGGAATTGGAATCGGCCCCCGGGGCGAAACTATACTCGCAGCCGCTCCGGGCCGGGGCGGCATCGGCCGGCCCCCGGAGCGCCCCTGCGGAGGTTCCCAATCATGCGTCGTTCCACCCGTCTCTCCACCGGGCTGGCGCTCCTCTGCGCGCTGCCGGCCTGCGGGTTGCCGGTCGCCGTGCCGGCCCGAGGCCAGGAACCAGCCGCCGCGGCACCGGCCGCTCCGGCGGCTCCCGCGGCGAACCTTCCTGCGTTCACCCGCTGGATCATCGCCGCCGATTACACGCGCGACGGGGCACAGCTGCTCACTGCCGGAGGTGAGAGCCTTCTCTACCGTCCCGGCGACGTGGTGGTCTGGAACGCCGCCGACGGCAACCGGATCGGCGATCTCGCCGGCCACCCGACGGCGGTCTGGGCGGTGAAGGCTTCGAAGGACGGGAAGCTCGCCGCCACCGCCGGCTACGACGGGTTGGTGAAGCTCTGGGATCTCCCCGCCCGCACCCTCAAGGCCGACCTCAAGAAGCACAAGGGCTGGGTCCGGTCGCTCGACTTCTCCCCCGACGGCACGCGTCTGGCGACCGGCGGTGAGGACGGCACCGTCGTGGTGTGGAACACGGCCGACGGCGCCGAGGTGCGGGCGATCACCGCCCATGCCGCGGCCGCCACCTGCCTCGGCTTCTCCCCTGATGGCGCCACGCTCGCGACCGGCGGCGGCGACAAGCTCGTGAAACTCTGGAATGCCGCCGACGGCGCCGAGAAGGCCAAGCTCGAAGGCCATGGCGATGCCCTCTGGACGCTCGCCTGGTCCCCCGACGGCACGAAGATCGTCAGCGGTGGCGCCGACCGCAGCGCGAAGATCTGGAACACCGCCGACAACAAGGAACTGGGCACGCTCGCCGGCCACAAGGACTGGGTGACCAGCGCCGCCTTCAACCCCGACGGCAGCCGCCTCGCCACTGCCAGCCTCGACGGCGTCGTGAAGATGTGGGACGTCGCCTCGCGCGGCGAGCAGGAGGGACCCGAGGCGGTGAAGTCGAGCCTTTGGGCGGTGGCGTTCGCCCCCGATGGCAAGTCGCTGTTCATCGGCAGCCATGCCGGTGGGCGGATCGTGCCGGTGCCGGAGCCGAAGCTCCTTCCCCCGCCTCCTCCCCCGCCGCCGCAGCCGCAGTGGGTGGCCCTGGTGCCCACGGCGTTCGCCAGCGCCGCCGGAGCGACGGCGGCGATCGGCGCGGATGGGGTCGTGCTCGTGACGGGCAACCGTGCCAAGGACACCTACACGCTCAAGGCGGTGGTGCCCGCCGGGGGAAACCTCCGCGGCGTCCGTCTGGAAGCGCTGGCCGACGACAGCCTTCCGGGGAAGGGGCCGGGTCGCGCCGACAACGGCAATTTCGTCGTCAGCACGTTCGGCGTGCAGTTCGGTCCGGCGGGATCCGCCGAGACGCCGACGGCAATCGCCTTTGCGGCGGCCAAGGCCGACTTCGAGCAGGAGAACTACGGGGTCGCCGGCACGATCGACGACAAACCCGATTCCGGTTGGGCGATCGGCGGCGGGACCGGTGCCACGCATCTGGCAACCTACGACCTGCCGGCCGATCTCGTCGTTCCGGCCACCAGCCCGTTGACCGTGACGATCGACCAGCAGCATGCCGACGGCACGCATGCCGTCGGCAAGTTCCGGCTCCATCTGCTCCAGGAGGTGCCTCCGCCGGCACCTGCTCCTGCGGCCCCGCCCGCGGCGCCGGCGCCCGAGGCGCCGACGCAGTGAGCGGACGGGAGCATCGTGCCGGATCCGGTGGTACCGGCAGGTCGGGACGGTAGGCTGCAGGTGCGGAAGTCAGGGCGGTCGCCGGGCGGGCCACCGACAGAAAGGAGTCGTCGACGATGGAGCCGGAGCGAATGAAGCCGGAGCGGGTGCCTGCCTCGAGGCCGGTGATGGGGCAGCGCTCGATCGCGGGCGCGGCGCTGGCCGGGGTGGTCGGTGCGGCGTTCCTCGCCGGGCACGCCTCCGCGGTGCGGCCTGTCGAGCGCCTCGACGTGGTGCACGCCGCCTCGAGCCTCGCCGAGGGGTCGTTCGCGGCGTGCACGGTCCCGCTCGATGCCGGCATTGAGGCGCTGTTTCTCCTCGATTTCGAGACCGGCGATCTCTCCGGCGGGGTGATCGGGCCGGCGACCGGCAAATTCACCGGTCTCTACAAGGTGAACGTCCTCAAGGATCTGGGCTTCAAATCCGGACAGGCGAAGAACCCCAAATTCCTCCTCGTCTCGGGGGTGGCCAACGTGGGGCGCATCGGGCCGCTGCAATTGGCGTCGTCAGTGCTGTTCGTCACCGATTCAGCCACCGGCACCACCGTTGCCTACGGCATCCCCGCAGCCACGGCGGCAGCGGCCGGCGCGTATGCGGAGCTGGTCCGCCTCGACGTCGTCAGCCCGCGTGGCGGTGGCAAGGCACGATGAGCAGCCCAGCGGTCGGGGATCACGGCGACAGCACGCACCGCTCGGCGGAGAGCGGTTCGGTCGGTGTCACCGTCAATGGCCAGCGGCGCGAGGTGCCGGCGGGAGGATCGGCCCACGATCTGGTGGTGGCGTTGGGGCTGGTCGGCCGTCCGCTGGCCGTCGAGGTCAATGGCCGTGTCGTGCCCAGGGCGCGGCTGGCCGACTGTATGCTGGAAGCGGAGAGCGTGATCGAGATCGTGACCCTCGTCGGCGGCGGTTGAACCGCCGTCTTTTTCCCCATGGCCGATGCGTTCTCCGGCATCGTCTCTCCTGCCGCCATGCCCATGACGCCCGATCAGGCCATCGCCGACCGGCCGCTGCAGGTGGCCGGCATCACGCTGTCGAGTCGGCTGGTGGTGGGTACCGGCAAGTACGCGACGATGGCCGGCATGGTCCGCTGCCTCGAGGCCTCGGGTACCGACTGTGTCACCGTCGCAGTGCGGCGCGAGCGTCTGGTCACTGCCGCCGGGGAGAAGATCCTCGATTTCCTCGATCCGGCCCGGTTCACCCTCCTGCCCAACACGGCCGGGTGCTTCAACGCCGACGACGCGGTGCGCGTCGCCCGGCTCGGTCGCGAGCTGCTCCGCGATCTGGGGAATCCGGGGTCGGAGTGGGTGAAACTCGAGGTGCTCGGCGATCCGCGGACGCTCCTCCCCGATCCGGTGGGCACGCTGGAGGCGACGGCGCGGCTGGTCGAGGATGGCTTCGCCGTGTTGGTCTACACCAGCGACGATCCGGTGGTGGCACGGCGCCTCAAGGCGGCCGGCGCCGCGAGCGTGATGCCCGCCGGTAGTCCGATCGGCTCCGGGCAGGGGATCCTCAACCCCAACAATCTGCGGATCTGCCTCGAGGAACTGAAGGGGAACGATCCCGACTATCCGGTGATCGTCGATGCCGGCGTGGGCACCGCCAGCGATGTCGCCGCCGCGATGGAACTGGGGGTCGACGGTGTGCTCCTCAACACCGCGATCGCGCGTGCGGCCGAGCCCGAGCGCATGGCCCACGCGATGCGGGCTGCTTGTTTCGCCGGCCGCCAGGCCTACCTCGCCGGCCGCATCCCGCGGCGGTTGTATGCCACAGCGTCGAGCCCGGAAGAGGGAGTGATCGGGAGAGTGCCGCGCAGTTCCGGTGGCAATCCAGCGTCGAGCCCGGAAGAGGGAGTGATCGGGAGAGTGCCGCGCGGCTCGGCCCCGCTGCCTGGTCAGGCGGGGGAGTAGCCCGGATGCTGGCCCGGCGGATCATCCCCTGCCTCGACGTTGACCGCGGACGCGTCGTCAAGGGCACGCGGTTCGTCGATCTCGTCGATGCCGGCGATCCCGTCGCCGTGGCGGCCCGCTACGAGGCGGAGGGGGCCGACGAGTTGGTGTTCCTCGACATCACCGCCAGCCACGAGGGGCGGGCGATCATGCTCGACGTCGTCCGTCGCGTGGCGGAGACGGTGTTCATGCCGTTCACGGTCGGCGGCGGCATCCGCACCCTCGACGACGCCTGCCGTCTGGTGCAGGCCGGTGCCGAGAAGGTGAGCATCAACTCGGCGGCCGTCCGGACCCCGGAATTGATCACGGCGGTGGCCGATCGCCTGGGCAGTTGTGCGACCGTCGTCAACATCGACCCGAAGCGCGTCCGCGCGGCGGACGGCAGTGAACTGTGGGAGGTGTTCGTCAGCGGCGGACGGGTGCCCACCGGTCTGGAGGCGGTCGACTGGGCCCGGCGTGTCGAAGCGCTCGGTGCGGGCGAGATCGTGCTCACCTGCATGGATCGCGACGGCACGCGCGACGGCTACGATCTGGAGATCACCGCCGCGGTCAGTCGGGCGGTACGGATCCCGGTGGTCGCCAGTGGGGGGGCCGGCCGGCCGGAACACTTGGCCGACGCCGTGCTTCAGGGTGGGGCCGACGCGGCGCTGGCCGCTGGAATCTTCCATTTCGGGCAGTGTACGATCCGGGAGGTCAAGGAACTGTTTCTCGCCCGGGGGATTCCTGTCCGTCCACCGCCGGCCTGACGTCGGCGGCATGGGCCACGACTGCCCCGCCATCAGCGGATGCCCACCCATGTCGACCACCGAAAGCGCCTCTCCATCGGCAGCACCCCCGCCCGGGGGCCCTTCTCCGGCTGTCGCCGGCGAGGCCGACATCGACAAGCCGGTGGCGGTGGGCAATGACCGCCCGCGGCTGGAGATTGACCGGCTCTACGAGGCGCTCGTGCGCCTCCAAGGGAGCGATCTCCATCTCAAGGTCGGGCAGCCGCCGATCATCCGCGTGAAGGGCGCGCTCCAGCCCCTCAAGGCGCCGCGGATCGACGCCGAGCAGATGAAGCGGCTGTGCATGCCGATGCTCGACGAGCGGCAGAAGAAGATCCTCGAGCACGACGGCGGTGCGGATTTCGCCTACACCGTGCCGGTCGACGGGGTTCGCTGGCGCTTCCGTGTCAATCTGCTCTACCAGCAGGGGTCGCTCGGGTTGGTGGCCCGGCGGGTGAACAACAAGATCCCCGACTTCAAGGGGCTGTTCCTGCCGCCGTCGATCGAGAGACTCTGCCAACTCGACCAGGGCATGGTGCTGCTCGCCGGCGTCACCGGCTCCGGCAAGAGCACGACGATCGGGTCGATGCTCAACTACATCAACCAGAACTACCGCAAGCACATCCTCACGCTCGAGGATCCGATCGAGTTCGTGTTTACCGAGGACAAATGCCTGATCAACCAGCGGGAGGTCGGCACCGACGTCCGCAACTTCGAGATCGGGATGAAGCACGCGGTCCGCGAGGATCCCGACATCATCCTCGTCGGTGAGTTGCGCGACGTGGAAACGTTCAAGACGGCGATCCACGCGGCCGAGACGGGGCACCTCGTGTTCGGCACGATCCATGCCGCGAGTGCCCCGAGCACGATCACCCGTATCCTCGATCTCTTTCCCCAGGAGGAGCATGCGGCGATCCGCAGCGCCATCGCCTTCAACATGAAGGGGATCATCGCCCAGAAGTTGCTCAAGTCGATCAAGCCCGGTGTCAGCCGGGTGCCGATCGTGGAGATGATGTTCTTCGACGTGCTCGTGCGGAAGTACGTTCTCGAGGAGCAGGAACACCTCCTCGCCGACCACATCAAGAAGTCGGCCAAGGACGGCATGCAGGATTTCACGGTGAGCCTCAAGTCGCTCATCGACCAGCAACTCATCGACCGCCACGACGCGCTGGAGATCGCTCCCAACCGCGAGGCGCTGATGATGGCCCTGAAGGGAATTGGTGTGTCGTGATGCCGGGCCTTTGCCACAGGGAACGCCTTTTCGCCGGGGGGCACGGTGACCGGCGGGACGGGCGTGGGACCGGGATCGGGTCTGCCCGGCAACCCGGCGGAACTCCCGCTCCGACAGCCCCTCTCCCCACGGACAGTGGATTCCGCCGGAGGATCTCCCCCGGGAGTGCGGCGATGAGGTCGAACCGGCTGTCTGCCTGCGGTGTGCTCGCGATCGCCATGCAGGGTGCCGTCGCGATGGCGGACGACACCTGGCCGACACCCAGCCCCGATTGGCTCGACCGCCCGGTGGGCGGCGGGCTCGCCATCGTCCCGATGGTCACCTGGTGGTTGCTGGTCGTCTGCTGGACGGCGACGTCCGATTGGGTGACACGCGACAGTTCGAAGCGCAATCTCCAGCCCAACCTCTGGGGGGCGCTGTCGGCATTCCCGTTCTTCCTTCTGGCGATCGTCGCCTGGCTCGTGCCGTCGGCCATCGCCGGGCAGGCGCTCATGCTCCTCGGCTGGCTCGTGCCGCTGTTCATCTATGCCGGGAAGCGCAATCCCAAGGTGCCCGAATCGGAGAAGATCCTCACCGGCGGTCACGCCCGGCGGGCACTCGCCGGCTTCCTCGGCCGGTTCGGGATCCAGATGGATGTCGGTGACGAACCGGCCGACGCGCTGCCGGCGATCACGCTGCTGCCCTCCGGCGGCAAGGACGAGGCCGAGAACAAGGCCCGCGCCGAGGCGGCTGCGGCCACCCCCGGCCTGGAGGAGGCGAAGAAACTCCTCCAGCAGGCGGTGGCCGCCCGCGCTTCCACGCTCCTGCTCGAATGGGGGCCGGCGATGGTCAATGTCCGCAACGAAGTGGATGGCGTGTGGATGGCGCCGCGGGTGTTCAAGAGCCGCGGTGGGCGGCGCTCGCCGGAGGTGTGGGCCGATGCCCCTCCGCTGGAGCGGCCCGTGGCCGATGCGGTGGCGGCCACGCTCAAGGTGCTCGCCGGTCACGAGCCGAAGGAACGTCGTGGGCAGCTCACCGGCACCTTCGCCGTCCAGTCCGACGGCAAGCCGCGGAATTGCCGGCTCACCGTCCGTTCGGCGCAGGGGGGCGAGCAGCTGCTCGTGCAGGTCGATTCCGCCGCCGTCCTTTTCAAGGGCTACGACGACCTCGGCGTCCCCAAGCCGATTGCCGAACGGGTCGGGGAGTTGATGACGCTGGAGAAGGGTGTCCTGCTCGTCTCCTCGCCGCGTGGCAACGGATTGTCGACGACGTTCGACGTGGTGGTGCTCTCGTGCGATCGATTGCTCCGCGACTTCATCTCGATCGAGGATGCCGCGGCGCCTCCCCGTGAGATCCAGAACGTCAAGCCGGTGCGCTACGACGCCCGTTCGGGGACGACCCCGGTGTCGGTCCTGGAGACGGCGATGCGGGAGTATCCCCGCGGCATCGTCACCCGCGACCTCACCGACAAGGAACTGGCGATCAAGCTCCTCGAGTTGGCTGACGACCAGCAGATGGTGATCATCAGCCTGCGGGCCAACGACGCGGTCGATGCGGTGGCCCGGCTGCTCGCGGCGGGCGTGCCCCAGGATCTCCTCGCGCGGACGCTGCTCGGATCGCTGTCGCAGCGGCTGGTGCGCAAGCTTTGCCCGAAGTGCCGCGAGCAGTTCGTGCCGCCCCCCGACCTCCTCGCCAAGCTGAAGAAGACCGCCGAGGAGTTGCCGTTCCTGCAGAAGCCGAGCGAGCATGGCTGCCGGCTCTGCGCCGGCAGCGCCTACTTCGGGCGCACGGCGATCTTCGAATTGGCGTCGGGGGCGACGCTCCGGCAGGCGATCGCCAAGAAGGCCGATCCGGCGGTGCTCCGCCAGGCCGCGGCCAAGGACGGGCTCCGCCCGATGCGCGACGAAGGGTTGCGGCTGGTGCTGGAGAACGTCACCGGCCTCGAGGAGTTGCAGCGGGTGTTCGCCACGAAATCCTGACAACCGTCCCGTCGCCGTACCGCCGGGCGGTGCGGGTGTGTTCGCCGGTATTCACCAGTCCACGTCAGCCAGTCCGTCGGGGAAGTCCCATGATCGTGAACCTCATCCTGGTGATCGTCTTCCTGGCGGTCGCGCTCGTGCTTGCCCGCGAGGGGCTGTGGAGCGGGTTGGTGATGTTTCTCAATCTGCTGGTGGCCACCACGGCAGCCACCGCCTGGTATCCGGTGGTCGCCACCCTCATCGACGGCTACCTGCCGAGTTTCACCTACCTGCTCGATTTCCTCGCGTGGTGGGGGCTGTTCGCCATCATCCTGCTGGTGATGCGCGAGGTGACCGACCGGATGTCGCGCACGAAGGTCAAGTTCGTCAAGCAGGTGGAGATGGTGGGCGGACCGCTCGTGGGGATCCTCGCCGGCTGGTTGATGGTCTGCTTTGCCGCGGCGTCGCTCCACACCGCCGCCGTGCCCCGTGATCTCGTGCAGCCGACCCCCGAGGCGACGATGTTCTTCGGCTTCGCCCCCGACCGGAAGTGGCTCGCCTGGGTGCGGCATGCCACCTGGAACGGGCCGTTCGGACGTCCGGGAACGGACGGCGCCGGCGTCTTCGACAAGGACGCCCGGTTCATTCTCGGCTACGCCGACCGCCGTGCGGCGCTCGAGCGGGTCGAGGGCCTGCGGGTCAACCGGGAGTGAGTCCGTGAGCAGCGAAGGTGTGGAGGAGTATCGTCCCGTCAGTTGGCTCGCGGTAGCCGCGGCGGTCGGTGGCTGCGCGTCGGCCGTCGCGCTGATCGGGCCGCTGTTCTGGGCGGTGCCGCTGTTGGGGGTGCTGCTGGCACTGGTCGCGCTGGCGGATGTCGGGCGCGATGGGGATCGCCGGGTGGGGCGGTTTGCGGCGCTCGCCGGCCTGTTTCTCGCCGTCGGTTTCGGGGCCCAGGCTGTCGGGAGCCACCTGGTCAATCGCTGGGTGGCCCGGCAACGGGCCATCGCCACCGCTCGTCATTGGGTGACGACCGTGCAGCGCGGCAATCTCGACGACGCGGCGGCGATGCTCGCGCCGTCGGCGATCGACCGCGGTTTGGCGATGCCCGGCAAAGAGGACACTCCGTCCCAATTGCTCGAACGGCATCCGGTCTACGGGCAGATCCGGCGCTGCGGTGGCGAGCCGTCGGTGACGGCGACGATCGAGGGCACCGTTCCCAATGAACCCGACCTGTGGATCGCGGCGGTGCGCCTCGCGCCGTGTCCGGGGGCGGTGGACGACACGATTTCGGTGCGGATGCTCGTGCGGTCGCAGCGGCTGGTCCGCAAGGGCCGCGTCTACGACGCCTGGCAGGTGGTCCGCCTGCCAGGTTCACAGCCACTCGTTCCCAACGAGTGACCGCGACGACGGTTTCGGGCGCTGTCAGGCGTCGGCCGACGTGAAGCAGCGGACGGCGTCGATGCTCGCCGCCCCGGCAGCGAGCATCGCCAGGCGGTCGAATCCCAGGGCGGCCCCGACCCCGCGGGGCATCGACGGGCCGTGGGCGGTGAGCAGACGGGTGGGGGAGGGCAGGGGGCAGCGCCCGGCGGCAATCCGGATCTGGTTGGCCCCGTCGATGCGGCGCCGCAGTTCCTCCCGGCAGGGATCCTCCTCCCAGCCGTTGGCCAGTTCGACCCCACGGACGAACAGTTCGAAGCGCAGGGCGCGGCGCGGGTTGGTGGGATCGAGCCGGGCGAAGGCCGCCTGACTGACCGGCCAGCCCTCGAGGAGCGTGGGGCGCTGGTGACCGAGCCGCGGGCCCACCGCCTCGGCGAGGAAGAGTTCGAAGAAGTCGTCGGGCGTCGGTGTGTGGCCGTGCGGCGGGTTCAACCCGAGCCGGGCCGCGGCGGCCTGCCACTCCCCGTCGCTGGCGGTGAAGGGGTCGATGCCCGCATGACGCTGGAAGGCAGCGACGCAGTCGAGCCGTTCGATCCCGACGGTGTCGAGGGCGGTGCTGCAGATCATCTCGACGAGCGCTGCCGAATCGTCGAGGGTCGTGCCCGGGGCGTACCACTCGAGGAGAACGAACTCGACGTCGTGGCGGCTGCCCCGTTCGCCCGCCCGAAACGACCGGGCGAACTGGTAGATCGGCCCCGCCCCCGCGGCGAGTAGCCGCTTCATGTGGGCCTCGGGACTGGTCTGCAGGTAGCAGTCGGGACCCGTCGGACCGTCCACTCGGACGACGATCGGGTCGATGTGGGCCTCGGGCACCACCTCCGCCGAGAGCACGGGGGTGTCGACCTCGAGAAACCCGCGCCCGTCGAACAGCCGGCGCAGCCGGCCGCGCAGGTCGGCCCGGTGGCGGAGGACCGCCCGTGTGAACGCCTCCGCGGTCGCCGCCTCAGCCATGGGCCGCGACCGTCTTCGTGGAGCGGTTCCCCGCCATCGTCCGGTAGACCATCACGGGGCAACCCGCCCGACGGACCACCGCCTCGGCCACGCTCCCCATCAGGAACCGCAGCATGCCGGTGCGGCCATGGGTGCCGAGCACGATCAACTCCACCCCCTCGTCGGCAGCCAGGCGGACGATCTCGCCGGCGGGATCGCCAAGCGCCATCCGATGGACGTACGGCACGTCCCGCGACGCCGGCTTGACCGCCTCGAGCATCGCCATGATGCGTGCCGAATCAGGCTCGGGGATCCCGTAGTACAACTCGCCGCCGCCGTAGGCGAGGGGGGGTTCCTCCACGTGCACGATCAGCAGCCGAGCGCCTGCCTGCCGCGCGAGGGCCTCCGCGTGGGGCAACGCTTCGTCGCTGGCGGTGGAGAAATCGGTGGCGAAGAGGATCGTGCGGTCGGGCATGGTGGAGGCCTCCGGGAGCGGGGCTGGACGACCTCCAACTATACGACTCCCGGCCACCGGACAACCGCCGCCCGTGACGACCGCACCGCGGCGACGATCCAGGAAACCGTCAGTGCAGGCGCATGCCCGGCAGCGCGCCGCTGTCGGGGGAGAGCAGATAGACACCCGTGGCACCCGCCCCGCTGGCCGCCACGACCATCCCCTCGCTGAGACCGAACTTCATCTGCCGCGGCGCCAGGTTGGCCACCACGACGACGAGCCGGCCGACGAGCGCGGCCGGGTCGTGGAACCCCTTGATCCCGGCAAACACCGTGCGCCGCTCCTCCCCTCCGAGGCTGACGGTGAGCCGGAGGAGTTTCTTCGCCTCCGGCACCTCCTCCGCGGCGAGGATCCGCGCGACGCGGAGATCGACCTTCGCGAAGTCGTCGATCGTGCACTGCGCGGCGAGCGGCTCGGCAGCGAGGGGCTCGGCGGGGTCGGACATCATCGGCGCTGCTCCGGTGGACGGCGGTGCGGGGGGGGTGGGGGCGGCGACGGGCGGGGACGGTTTCGCGGCCTCGACGAGCGCCGCGATCCGAGCCGGATCGACGCGCGCGGCGAGTGGTTTGAACGGTGCCACCGGCAGGCCGACGATCGGCTCCCGGGATTCATCCCAGGAGCGGATCGGGCCGCCGACAAGATCGCCCGTCTCCGCGGCGAGCGTCGGCAGGACCGGTGCCAGGTAGACGACGATCTGACGGAAGAGGTTGACTGCCACGGTGGCCACGTCGCGGAGCCGGGCGGCCGAGTCCGGCCCCGCCTTGGCGAGCTTCCAGGGTTGCTCCGCATCGACGTAGGCATTGGCCCGGTCGGCTGCCGCCATGATCAGGCGCGTCGCGCGGGCGAAGTCGCAATCCTCGTAGGCGGCGGCGATCCCGTCGCCATCGGCGGCGGCCCGGGCGAAGAGCCCGCCGTCGTCGGGGTAGGTGGCGGCGAGGCCCGTGCCCTCCAGCCACCGCGCCGTGCGGCTGGCAAGATTCACCACCTTGCCGACGAGGTCGGAGTTCACCTTGGCGGCGAAGTCGTCGAGATTGAGATCGATGTCGTCGATGTCGCCGGACAGCTTCGCCGCGTAGTAGTAGCGCAGCGCCGCCGGGTCGAGGTGCTCGAGGTAGGTCCGCGCCAGGACGAAGGTGCCGCGCGCCTTCGACATCTTCTCGCCGTTGACAGTGAGGAAGCCGTGGATCCGCACCTTCGTCGGCAGAGTGAGGCCTGCGGTTTCGAGCATCGCCGGCCAGAAGAGGGTGTGGAAGTAGGTGATGTCCTTGCCGATGAAGTGGTGGATCTCCGCCGGCGGGGCATTGGCACCGCCGCGCTGCCACCACGCACGCCACGTACCGCCCCGCGCCGCCGCCCACTCCTCGGTGGCCGCGATGTAGCCCACCGGCGCGTCGAACCAGACGTACCAGAAATGCCCCGGCGCGTCGGGGATCTCGAAGCCGAAGTAGGGGGCCGGCCGCGAGACGTCCCAGTCGCGGAGCGGCTCCCCGAGGAAGTTGCCGGCCAGGTAGTTGGCGACCTGCGGGGCGAGGCTCCCCGACGTCTGCGTCCACTCCCGGAGGAATCCCTGCAGCGGTTCGAGTTGGACGAAGAGGTGGTCGGCCGACCGCACCTCGGGGGTGGCGCCGGACAGCGTGCTCACCGGATCGACCAGATCGGCGGGGGAGTAGGTCGCGCCGCACTTTTCGCAGGCGTCGCCGTACTGGTCGGCCGCGTGGCAGCGCGGACAGGTGCCACGGACGAAGCGGTCGGCGAGGAACACGCCCGCCTTGGGGTCGAAGAGCTGCTGCACCTCACGGTTGACGACGAGTCCCCGGTCCCGCAGGCTCCGCCAGATCTCTCCGCAGAGCCGCCGGTTGGCCGCGCTGTCGGTGCTGCCGTAGTGGTCGAAGCCGACATGAAAGCCGGCGAAGTCGGCGAGGTGGGCGGCGCGCATTTCGGCGATCACCTCACGCTCGCCGCGCCCCTCGGCGCGGGCCCGGATCATGATCGCCGTGCCGTGTGTGTCGTCGGCACAGAGGTAGATGCATTCGTGACCGCGGAGCCGCTGGAAGCGGACGAAGATGTCGGTCTGGACGTACTCCACCAGGTGGCCGAGGTGGATGTGGCCATTGGCGTAGGGCAGCGCCGCGGTGACGAGGATGCGACGGTGGGGGGATACGGCCATGCAACGCGCGGGGGTGAGAGGAAGGCGGATTGTAGGGGGGCACGAGTGAACCGGGAAATGGCGCTGGCTGCATGAAGCGGCGGATTCGCCGGCTCTGCCGCGCGGCCTTCGCGGCATGAAAGTGGTCTTGTCCCCCGCCGATGCCGCCGCCACTATCCGCCCGCCACCGACACCCCCGGCTGACCGGCGGGGCCGGGTTGGCGAGTCCGTCGGCCGTCCGCGCCACCACGAGCCGCTCCCGGAGCTTCGGATGACGCCGTCTTTCCGCGGACCGAAGATACCGCCAGCCCGCCACCCCGCGCGGATGGCGCTGGTCGCCGGCCTGCTCGCGCTCGTCGCGCCGCTGCCCACCACCAACGCCCAGCCACCGGCGGCCGGTGACGTGGTGTTGCTCGACTTCTCCGCCGCGTGGTGCGGTCCCTGCCGGGCGATGGCGCCGCTGGTGGGTGAGATCACCGCTGCGGGCTGGAACGTGCGCCACGTGGACGTCGATCGCGAAGGGGATCTCGTCCGCCGATTCGCCGTCACCGGCGTACCCTGCTACGTGCTCCTCGTCCGTGGCGAGGAGATCGGTCGGATCAATGGCGCGACGACGCGCGGTGAGCTCGAGGCGCTGCTCGCCCGCAGCCGGAGCGCCGCGGTCCCGTCCGGGCCACCGCCCGCCCCTTCCCGACCGGCTGCCGGCGCCATCACGCCCCCCGCCGCGATCCCCGGCATTCCGCTTCCCGCGCAGGCGGCCACGCAGCCGCTCTCCATCGATGTCCGTCCGCCACGCCCGATGGCCGTTCCGGCCCAGGTGCTGCCGGTGGCGGGGGCCGCGGGAGATGCGGCGCCACCCCGGTCGTCGCGGCCACCCGACGCGGCGCCCCTGCCGCCGGTGGAGGCGGGCATTCCACCCCACGAGCGTGCCGCGCTCGAGCAGCGGCTGCTGGCGGCGACGGCGCGCCTCCGGGTCGAGGAGGCGACCGGCGTGTCGTGGGCGACCGGGACGGTCATCGACTGCCGACAGGGGGAGGCGTTGATCCTCACCTGCGGCCACGTGTTCCGCGAGTCGCGCGGCCGCGGCCGCGTGGAGGTCGATCTCTTCGGGCCGCGCGGCCAACGGGGGCTCGGCGGCCAGGTGATCGCCTACGATCTCGATCGCGACGTGGCGCTGGTGAGTATCTTCACCGACGTCTCCATCGAACCGGTGCGCGTCGGCGGCGTGGACCGCTCCACCACCGCGCACACGGCGGTCGTCGCCGTCGGCTGTGACGGTGGCCGTGACGCCACGCTCCGCTACAGCCGGGTGACCGCCGTCGACAAGTATCTCGGTCCCGCCAACCTCCTCGTGGCCGGCCAGCCGGTGCAGGGGCGCAGCGGCGGTGGGTTGTTCGGGCTCGACGGCACGTTGATCGGCGTCTGCAACGCGGCCGATCCCACCGACGACCAGGGCTTGTTCGCGGCCCTGCCGGCGATCCACGAGCAGCTCGACGAGGCGGGCCTCGCCTTCGTCTACCGCGCCGCCTATCCCAGCCAGGTGGTGGCCGAGGCCGCAGCCGCAGCTGTCCCCGCCCTGCCCAGTGAGATGCCGGCCGTGGCGTTCGACCGCCGCGACCGGTCCGGCGCACTGCCCACCGCCTCGTCCGGGATGCCGGGTGCCGATCGTGCGGCGCCCGCCGCCGGACTGACCACGGCGGAGGAGACGCTCCTCGAGCATGTCAACGGCCATGGCGATGCGGAGGTGATCTGCATCGTCCGTCCCGGGCGTCGCGCCGGTGGCGACGCCGCCAACGTCGGTGAGGTGTTTGTCCTCCAGTCGGCGAGCCGCGAATTCCTCGACGGGCTCGCGCGGCTGCGCTCGGCGCCCGCGCCGCAGGCAGTCGCAGCGCCGCAGGCGCAAACCCCGCTGCCACTCCGCCGCTGACAGCCAGCTCCCGGGAAAAGCGCCGCGTTTCGGGTGGCCAAAGGCCAGGGATGGACGTTGGCCACGCTCTGCGACCGGCCGTCCCCGCTGCTACCGGCCGTTCCCGACCTTGACGGTGACCGGGATCGCGTTGGCGGCCTCGGTCGCTCCGCTGCCGGCCCGGCCGGTGGCGTTGAGCGTCACCGTCCCCAGGCCGAGCTGCGCGGCGGGCACGTCGATCGACCCCACCGGCCCGTCGATCCGGCCGAGGACACGGCCACCGGCGAACACGGTCACGGTCTCCACCCCCTTGCCGATCACGGAAAGACTCACGGTCCCGCCAAGGTCGACCTCGGTGGGCTCGGCGGAGAGGACCAGTTCACGCCCATGATTGCTGGTGGCGATCGGGAGCACGATGCGGCCCTGGGTCTCCACCGGCGAGGAGTCGATCGCCACGACGCGCAGTTCGTGATGCCCGTCGGCGAGGATGGTGGTGTCGAGAGGGAGCTGGTCGCCCGTCCCGCCATGAACGACGCGGACGCCGTCGACGAACAGTTCGAAACGGTCGACGGCACTCGATCCCGCGGCGTTGGCCCGGGGTTGGAGCAGGAGTTGACCGCTGACGGCATCGCCGGGCCTCATGACCTTCATGTCGGGCACCGTCACCACCTCGACGTCGGGGATCTTGGCCCAGGGCTGGCAGAGGGGATCGCCGACGACGAGGAGCTGGTAGGGGGCCTGGACCGCCTGGTAGAAGGCCTCCGCCAGGCTGGCGCCACGCGCGTAGTGCACGTGGATACCGGGGTGGGGAAACTTCGCCTGCAGGGCGTAGGGTTCGGTGACGGTGCCGCTCGACCCCGCGGCACCCGCGCGGAGGAAGTCCGACAGCGGTGTCTGTCCGACCGACTTGGTGAGGATCCCGCCGTAGCTGGTGAGGTTCTCGCAGATCGCCCCCGGGAGGATGCGGCTGCCGCTGGCGGCCCAGTCGAAATCGGAGACCCCGGTCGTGATCCCGATGACGTCGCGTTTGGCGACGGGCAGCGATCCGGGCACGATCTCGCAGGCCACCCCCAACGTGCCCAACTCACGGGCCACTCCGGCGAAGGCGCCACTGCGGGTGGTGCTGCGCACGTCCTGATTCTGCACCAGATACACCGTTCCCGCCGGTTGGCTCCCATCGGCGGTGGCGGCGGTGTCGAGGTAGGTGAGGATCTCGCGGACGCTGTTGCCCCGACCGGCCGAAACCCCGAGCATCGTCGAGAGCAGATAGCGAGTGCCCCCGGCCTCGTAGAGTTCGCCGAGTCGGCCCCAGCCATACCAGCTCCGGAAGCCGACCGTGGCCACGGGGACGCCATCCCCATCCACCGGGCGGTAGTAGTGATTGCTGGCCACGTCGAGGTAGCCGTGGTTGCCGGCGATGACATGGGTGTAGAGCGTCGTCATCCCGGTCAGCGATCCCGAGGGGAACTGATCCTTGCCGACCAGTTGCGGGGGCAGTTCGGCCGCGAAATCGACCCGCCAGGGAAAGTCGGTCGAGTAGACGATCTGATCGATCTGGGTCGAGAGCCGGCGTCCGTCGATGGTCTTGAGGATCGGTGTGAGGATCTGTTCGCGGAAGGCGCCGATCGAAACGCTTTCCGTGCTGCCCTCCCAGGGGAGCATGAAGACGTTGATCGGGGCGATGCGGCGCAGGTGGATGTAGGCATTGGCCACCGCACGGCTGCCGGCGCTGGTGGAGTTCACCACCAGGAAGACGTTTTCCGGGCCACCGCCCCCCTCCGCACCGGGCACGCCGAGAAAGAGGGCCGGCGCCAGCAGCCACGTCCACCGGCCGCTCGAAAAACGCGGATGCATGGCGACTCCGGTGAAAGAAGAATGAGGGGCGGTCGATCCCCGGAATGTACCGGGGCTCCCGTGGTCGCTCCACCGTCACGCCCGGCGCACGCGGCCGGCAGCAGCGCTGACCGCCGCGCGGATCAGGCTGTCGTTTCCGGGCGGCAGCGGGGTAGACTGCCTAAATGATGCTTTCCGGCAGTTCTTCGCGGCGGGGGCGGTCGGCGGCCGTGATGTGCCGCCTCGCCGGATGGCTGGCGCTGGCCGGCGCCTGGGGCGCGGTCGTTGGGCCGAGCGCCTCCCGCTGTCCTGCGGCAGAGCCGGTGAGCCCTGCGGCAGAGCCGGTGAGCCCTGCGGCAGAGCCGGTGAGCCC
>SXGQ01347805.1_pt1 | contig 16914 bp, 20 predicted proteins | sample 3178371 | NCBI WGS metagenome assembly SXGQ01 (sample SAMN11356859, study PRJNA531348) | freshwater metagenome | isolation source: freshwater sample F1-20 | place: China: Fuxian Lake, Yuxi | collected 2017-12-25
AAAGTCTACTTCAACGAAGCGTCCTTCAACAAACATCCACTCTTTGTTTTCCATAATACCATTGACGAATGCGCCTGGTGCAGATGGATCGGCAACAATGTCAGCCGCTGTTGCAAGTTTTAGGTCGTCTTGGACAAGGTTGTATCCTTCTCTTGTTTGAACAACAGAACCCATGGCTCTTGACGACACACCTACTTGAATATCATTTTCAATAAAGTTCTTCACGATTTGGCCATAAGGCGTTTCGAGAATCAAAGCTTTACCATAAAATGTGTTTCCGTCTTCAACGAGAGAAACAATTTTGTGCGATACCCGTTCTAAATTAATAGACGGTGTATCTGGATGCCCTAGTTCTCCTAGAGCACGATTTGTTTTGATGTATTCATCTGAATAACGCTTGACTTCTTCTCTTAGCGTGCCCATTTTATACATGCGGTTGTTTTTGTTGACTTTATCACCAACTAAAAATGTACCCTCAATATATAAATGTTTTTTACCGTTTTCAGAAGCTTCTGCTAGGTACTTAACACTTTCAATTGTTTCAGTAATTAGTTTCATTGATTATGCTCCGGTATTAACATCTACAGAAAACGTAGCTTGTTTGCTTAGTTCCATAACCAAAGTACCGCCAGTTGCAATAGTTACAACAACATTAGATGTGCTGCTATTTGCAATTGAGTGGCCAAATTCATCAAATCTCATTTCGCCAGCATTTTGTAAAGATAAAACTGGAGTAATATTTCTTACCACAGTAATACTACCATTTGTAGACCAAGTAACACGTTTAATATCGGCAGATGTTACTGTTTCTATAGCAGTATTTTTTCGCAAATCGCTTAAGTTAATTGTGTACGTACCTGGCTCAACACATCTAATAATAGATGGGCCTCTTAGTGAGTTAGTAATTTCTAGTGCCATGTTATTTTATTCCCATTGATGAGCGTCTACGCATTGACATTTTTCTTTTTAGTAATGAGCGGCGCAATTTAGATTTTCTAGTTGTTTTCCATGAGCGTTTTAGCATTCTTGCTTTATGTATACGAGCTGTTGCGGTAATACGTTTAACAGTATTGCCTGATATTCTATAACCTTTAATACCAGAACGTCTAACATTTCGTTGAACAATAATTTTGCCTTTTTTATTTCTTCTTATTCTACGGCGAATCTTTTGAATTCTTCCCATCTTAACGATGTTTGGACTAGCTTCTTCTAGCTCAATTTCTTCAAACATATCAGCTGCAATATATCGCTTAGCTTCAGAAAGTCTTTCAGCAACAATTTCACCTAAACGAACAAAAATTAAATCTTTTGCTTCAGCTAACTTTCTATGTATGATAGAATCCAACACATTCATTTCATGTGCCTAAATGCAAAATCTGAAGCTCGTTTAAAATGGTCTTTTGATTTGTGAACCATGTCAGCATACTTCTTTTTGTTATCATCGTTCAAAGCACCATGTACCTGAGTAATGGCAGAAGCTGTATAGTGGTCAACTTTCATTTTGGTGCCATCAGCAAACTTTACAGGTTCATGTTGTTTGGAGCTTACAATTTTATGTAAAGTATCCATCACTGCTTCTTCTATTTGTGTTTCTTCTGCCTGAACTGTTGCATCTATTTTTGGTCCGTAAGGAACAGAAAAATATTTATCTAATGTATTGTTATAATATAGAGCAATTCTAGTATTATCTGGATACATTCGAATAGATTTACGTCTTAAAACAAGAACATTTGGTGGATCTTTAGGAGTATCAATTGCTTCTAACTGAATAGCTTCTGTCTTGGTATCAAATGCTATCTTGTGAGCTCTAACTTTACGACCACTTGGACTTAATTTAAAATCTGCCGTATCTATTACATCAGTGGCTTCTTTAACAGCACGGCGAGCCTGCTGATTAATTTGTTTATTATTAGAAATTAAGTCTACCATCTTGTTAAAAAGATTTTGAATAATCATTTTATCAGCGTTGTTGAAATTTGGTCTTTCTTCACTCATCTTATCTAAGATTTTGTGAATACGTTGCATCTGTGCTTTATTGGCCAGACCAGCACGTACCAAAATGTCAAACTTAGAATAGTCTGATTTTTCTTCTTCAACAATAGATTTAAAATCTAATAAAGTTTTCATGCAGATTCTGTGTCTACTTCGATTTCTTGTTTGCCATTAAATAAAGTTTGAGCAATTTCAACTTTTTTAGTTTCAAGTGCTTCAAAGGCACGAGAAGACAGTAAATCATTCAAAGTTTCTTTAGCTTCAGAAGCATTGCCTGTGGCAACGCTATTAATAAAGTCTTGTACGTCCATATTATTCTCCATTATTTCCTATTTAGTCTCAATGAAAATTTATTCACCTCAGCATCTAAAGTTGGTGTTTTAGATTCTTCGGAGTTTTCATCAACAGTATTATCAACTGGCGGATATTCGTCAGCTGATGCAGGTGGTTCTTGGCCGCCTGTTGCCATTGTTGGACCACCAGTACCATTTTTTTCTTCTTCGGCAATTTGTTTTTTCATTTCATCCATAGTTTCATCAGACATTTGAAGGATGTTTTTACTTACCCATTTTGCAGAATAGTAGCGGCCAATGTATGGGTCAACAGTTTGCAATAATTGTAATCGTGCAGTTAACAGTTCTGCATCACGCATTTCTGTGAAGTTATTATCTTTCTTATAATCATAATAGATAACTTCTTTAAACTTATCCCATTCTTCTAAAGAACAAATACCTTTGAGTACCAATTGTGTTCTTAAAGCATGATCAAAAATTTGAGAAAACTTATTACGCAGTCTAGTAATAAACTTACTAAACTTAACTTCATCACGAGTTACTTCAGTAGTACGGCCAAGGCCAATCATACCACCTTGTTGTGATTCTAAACGACTAAGAGGAACATTTAGAGACTGCAATAATTTCTGTCTAAAATACTTAACATCTTCTAATTCACCAAGGTTTTGACCAGCTGGTAGCGTTGTAATTTCCGTGCCTTTACCACCTTCACGGCGAGGCAACCAAAAGTCTTCTAGCATAGACATATGTTTGCGATCATCACGCAATTCACCAGTCTGTGCGTCATAAACCATCTTGTTACGGTACTTAACCATAACGTCACGCAAGTATTGTTCAGCTTTACCTTTTGGTAAATTACCAACATCAATGTAGAAAATGCGGCGTTCAGGTGCTCTCGAAATACGATAGATAACTACCGCATCCTCAATCATACGTAACTGATTAAGTGGTTTAATTGCCTTATGTAAGTATGAGATAACAAAGGTGTTCTTTGCATCCATAAGCCCTGAGGTTACATTTAGGATTGACTCAGGCGCAATGCGGAGACCTTGTGATACTTGTGCGCTATATTGTTGTGTGGAAGTACCACGTTCATTATATACATAATACTCGGCAACAGACGCAATAATTTGAGCGCCAGTTTTTGGATCTCTGTCTTTTTTTATCTCACGAACTTTACGAATCTTACGTGGGTCAATATATCTTAACTCTTGAATACCTTGTTTAGGGTTGGCTTCATTTACCACAACATGAAAATAAATTCTACCATCAATATACCAACGCTTAAACAGATCATCAGATAAGTTATTGAAATTTAATAACGCTAAAATGGTATCAAATTCTTCAATGATTTTTTTCTTAATTGCTTCTGGTTGCTTTAGTTTATCTAAAACAATATCAACAGTACGACCAGTTACATCGTGTGTAATTGATTCATTAACAATATCGTCAATAGCCATTTCCAATTCTGGATGATTCGCCATTTCACGGTATCTGGTAATTAATTCTAGTTCGTTACGAACTGCTCCCTCTAAATCAACATAAGTTCCATAGTAAGCATTTTGAGTGATGGTGACTGCACCATCATCCATTGCCGTGGTTGGAAGTGTGAAGGAAGATTGTTCAGGAGGTTGTTCCTGAACAATATCTTTATTTCCGAGTGTAAACCCGAATAATTTAATTGCCATTAAATATCCATTCTATAAAAACTGGAAAAGGACCAAAGCCCTTTTCCATTAAATCACATTAGATGCTACTGATTCCCACCATTGATAGGTGAGAGTAACTGAAAACTCCTCAATAGCATCATTAGAACCCCAATCAAGATCGATAGGTGTAAGATCAGAAGGGTACAAACCAATAAATTTGCACTTCTTCAAAGCATCACCTTTTTTGCCAAACTGAGTTACGTCACCGTCAACTGTATAACTACCAGGTGAAAGAGCAAGTGGGTTACGCACATTAAGATTGTGACTGTTGATTCCTGCCATCCAACGCTCAAAGGCATTGCGGATTATGAAATCTTCATCATTAATGATTGTAATTGTCCAATCAGCAAATGTTCTATTACCAACAAACTTCAATTCACGACCAAAGTAATTAACTGGCACAGTGCCTAGCGAAGCGCCAGGTAGTTGTGCAGACTTACACATGAAAGTGGTTTTAGCTTGTGCAGTTCCTGGCGCAGAAAACGCAGGAAAAGGCAACGAAACTTCGAAAAGATTTGGACGGGCGCCGTCTCCAACTAGTTGAGAGCGGAATTCGTTTACGTTAAAAGCCATTTATTATTCTCCTGTTTTCTCTATTTATTAGAATCGCCCAACAACTTCTTCAAAACTTACACCGGTGCGAACAGCAACAAAGTTTAATTGAATGAAGTTGACAGAACGTGCAGGTTTAATGTAAATATCGCCAACAAATTGATTAGAATCAATCACGTTAGGTGTATTATTAGATTCATCACATATCACACGGAAATCAGTAATACCACGGCGACCTTGGACGTCACGTAAGAATGGTTCAACTAAATTAACAAATTGAGCTCTTGTAAATTGATCATTATATTCGAATAGTGAAGAACGAGCTGCTCTTGAAATAGATTTTTCTAAAACAACAAACAAGCGGCGAACATTAATACGATCAAATACTGATGGACGACTTAACAAGGTTTTGTCGCCAAACAAAACTGTACCTTCACCTTGGAATGAAACGACAGGATTTACGCCTTTTACATACAAGTTATCACGTTCAGCCTTAGTTGGATTCCAAGCAAGTTTAACAACATTTTTAATTACACCACGGTTAAAACCACCTGGTGAGAACCACGGATCACGTTCAAGGTCAGTGCGAGCACAAACACCAGCAATGTCACCATTCAATGGAATATAGTGATATACATCATTGTATTTGTCAAACTGATATTTGTAACCACAATCAAGAACAGCGTATGAAGATGAAGTCAATGAGTCACGATATGACAAAACATCTGTCGTTTCAGAACCTGCATTATCAACAACAGATACTCTAGTTGGAGACAAGAATACAATACAGTCTTTACGAACATCAGCAATATTTGAAATTAAGTGACCAGCAACTGTTGCATTTCCAGGACCAGAAACAATTAATGAAATATCAACGGTGTCTGGATTAGCGAAAAAGCTGTAAGCTGTGTTAATTGCACCCGCTGTAATTGTACCATCTGCACCGCCTGCTAATGAAGCATATGTTGGATTTCTTTGTCCGTTGGCTGCATCAAATGCTGTACCTGAAGCATTATTACCCCAGTTAGAGTTACCGCTTGCATGAGAGGTCCACCATACATAACGAGAGCGTGAATTTAAAACATTAACATAGTAATTTGTAGAACCATCACCAAATTTAGCGTCAGCAGCTTTAGAAGCGAATGCAAATTTTTCGAGGATTGTATTAGCAACAGAATTTGAGAATTTACCATCTTCGTCAACTACAATAATGTGCATTTCATCGTTAGAAGCACCAGCTGCGGTTGCAAAATCAGATGTTCCCGGTGCGACACCAAACGCATCAGCATATTGCCATTTACGCAAAATTGCAGTATTAGCAGCAACGGCACTTGAAACAGCAGTAGCAACAACAATTGCAGTAGCATTAACAGATGCAACACGAATATACGATGTGCCGCCGTCAACAGAAACTAAATCACCAGATTGCAAGTTAGCTGCAGCATTAGCATTACCATTAATGTTAATAACAGTATCACCAGAAGTAACAGCGTTAGCTCTTAATGAATCAGTAACAGTTAAGTTAGATGAAAACGCAGCAGATGAAGCACAAATAGAAACACGAAGTGTGTTACCTAATGCACCAGCACACTTTGCCGCAACTATACCACGAGCAGGAGTGTTTGTAGAATAGTTATCATCATAATCATCTTCATTTTTAATCAACACACCTGTACCGTTAGCGGTAGCATTTAATGTCGTAGTAGTATTAGCCGCACGGACTACTTTAAGGTTGTTAGAATACGCAAGAAAGTTTGCAGCTGAGAACCAATATTCATAATTTGTAGAGTCAGGTTTACCAAATCGGTCAACGAGGCGAACCTCATCAGAAATGGTAATGACTTCACCAACTGGTCCCCAAGAAAATTCTCCAGCGAAAGCGCCAACTGAAGTGGCAACGGAAGGGACGATCGTAGTCAGATCAATTTCTGATACATTTACCCCAGGTGATAGCTGAAATGCCATGGATTTCTCCTTATTGTTATTGGGTCAATTATATTTATAATTAATACTCTATTTAGTTTTTTAGAACCTTGAGGATAGATAGCCTTTTTCGGTCCAAACGTCACCGTTGTCCACCAAGACTTCTTCACGGCGACCATCATCAATGATTCCAACTGGTGCCAAGTCTTCTTCTACAAGCATATTTTGTTCTTCTAACATGTATCTACGGATATCAATGTTAGTAGCCTCTTTAAAATACGATTGTGCCGCCAACCAAGCAAATAACACCAAACCCATAGCCAAATCATCATTATTACCTTCTTCTGCCTGATAGCTGTCTCTTACTCTAACGAATGTAGTCAACTCAGAAATAGTATCAAAATCATTAATAATCAATTTATCAGATTCAATTAAAGTTTTTAAGTTGGCACATCCAATTTTCTTAACAGTTTTGGTTGTTTTAATACCAAAAGATGTTGATCGTTTAAATCCGCCTGAGATTGATTGTCCCTTAATGTGATGGTGTTCTAGCTTATATATGTTTTCGTATTCCAAATCATAATGTAGAATATCAACGACTTGTTGGCCTACATTATTAGTTTCAATTAAAGCATAAGCTTCATTATATTTCCTACACAATGAGTATATGATAGTTGGAAAAAATAATAAAGGTAGTTTATTATTACGATATTTGGCAACTTGTTTATATGGAACTTGCGTCACATCAATAACATTAATGGCAGAATAGTCTTGTTCTACGCCTTCTGCACAATCAATTGTACAAATATACATATGTCCAGGTTGTGCTTTTTCATATATGTCCAAACCTTCTTCTGAATGAATTGGATTAAAAAATGTTAAAGCCCTTAGTTTAACACCAGAAATTAAAGTGGCAGATGATCCAATAAACTCAGTTTCAAACTCTACTCTAAACTGTTCTTCACTGGTGTTTCTAATGGTCTCTTCTTTCCAAGCTTCATCTCTGCCTGGAACCATAGACCAATGAACTTCAATAGCACTGTAAGTGGATCTTTTTTCAATAGCATCTGTCCACATCTTATAAAACATATTCAAACCATTGGGCGTTGAAACTATGATAACTTTTGTGGTTTTACCTGATGAAATAACAGGATATGTTGATTGGAAAAATTCAGATGCCATATTATGTGGCACAAAAGCAAACTCATCAAGAAAAATTAAGTTATATGTACCACCACGAACACCTGAAGCAGAAGTCGCATATGCATAAATCATAGAACCATTCTCAAGTTCTATGTTACCTTTATTCCATACTTTGATACCTTGTTGTAACCAAATTGGAACATACTCATAGGCATATTGCAATCGACCTAAAATTTCTCGAGCAAGAGAACCCTTATTAGCTAAAATTGCAATCTTATAGTCTATATTAAAAAGAATACTCCATAACATATAACCAACAGTTGTGGTTGTTTTGCCAACTTGTCGTGGCATTTTACATATTGAAAATCGATTGTTATGAAACTGTTCGACCATTTCTTCTTGAAATGGCCACATATCAAAATTGACCAATCCATGGTCTACATTGACAATCTTTACATATGTTTTAATAAAATATGATGGATCATTAGAACACCTTACAATTTCTGCAATTTGTTCTTCTGTATATGATATCTCAACGCCAAGTTTTTTTAAACTTGCATTACCAAGGTAACCAAAATCGGACATTATTTAATAGTGCTACGAAGCATCCATGCTTTCTTTTGATGAGCACCTAAAAGTTCTTGTAGAAAATTTGACACCGCAGGTTCACCAGCTTGTTCTGCTAAAATAATGCCAGCTCGAAGTTGCATAATATATTTGTCATTATCATCTTTTAAATTAATCATCATTGTTAAAGGATCTGGCACCGTGGTAGAATCTTCAACAGCGGATAATTCCATAAATCTACTAAATGAACCCGGCGCATATGCATTCAAATATCTTATATGTTCTGCAATTAGATCGTTCTGTAAAAATACTTCATTATAAAAAGTATTTAAAAACAAATGATATTGTGGAAAATCATTTCCTTCCACATTCCAATGGTAATTGTGAGACTTTAAATAGAGACCAAAATTGGTACCTAAAATTACCTTGAGTTGTTCAATTAATTGTTCCATTATAATTCCTTATTTATTACTTTTTAAAAACTTGACTAGCTCTGTGGTTGATCCAACAAATACTGCTTTATCAACATTGATATCACCACTTTTTTGTGATTGTGGCGCCAAATCTTTTTTACGTTTTTGAATTTCCATCAAGTCTTTATTTAAGTCAGACAAGTTTTTGATTAGATTGGCTGCAACTTCATATGCCCTTGGATGTTCAGACTCTTTGGCCACATGAAGAATGCCATCAACTGCAAGATTACCTTTTTCAATTAGTGTGCGGATGTTTTCACGAGCAAAATTTGCATCATCATCTATTTTGGTAATAGGTACGACAGAAAGAAGTTCTGTTGAGCCAATAGGTTCAACATCAAGAACTTCAGAAAGTGCTTGATTCAATTTGTTCATATTAATGTGTTAGGCCATGTAGTAGTGGTATCTGAAAATCCATATTGGTCATCTGCCGCAGAATTAATTGGATTTGCCTGCACAACAATTTTAGACGCTAATAGTTTAGAATTTTCTGTAGATGATATAGTATATCTAGCATGAGAATAATCACCTGTTACCACATCATTAGCAGATAAAAGCTTACTCAAATCACCTAACACTAAAATGCCATTAACTGTATTACTAAAATAAATTACTTTGCCAGTAATGTTTTTATTTTCAACACGAATAGTTTCACCAGTGGTAAATACATTATTTCCTGTGGCAAAATTTACATAGACCCTTTGTGCATCACGAACATCTGTGTCAATAAAAATATTTGTTTTTGCAAAACCATATGCAGCAGCTGATGTACTATATGTACCAATTAGGCCTTGTGCTGTATTGGATTTAACTGGTGGCCACACATAACCTTTAAGTGTAAATGTTAAGTCCCACATAATCAAACGAGCGGTTGACATGTCACCTTCATAATCAATGCTATTTGATACTGAATTTAATATAATTGGCAAATCATATTTTTGTGACAATTTTGGAATAAAATCCACACTTACAGTAAAGTCTGGTGTAAAAAATGGTAAAATCTGTTCAATAATTTGTGTACCATCTTCTGTGTTCCGTACATAAATTGACAATGAAAACTCATAGTCATATGGTATTGGGACATATTGTGTTACTAAGCTGTTGTTTGAATCTAAAGCAAAGTTTTGAATAGTAGACATTTTTTTTCTACTAGAGTCATATGCCATGCCTGTCATTTCAAACGAGATTCTAGGTACAATGGTTTGAATAGACTTTGTTAAATCAGGGTCACTAGTAATGCGAGTTAGGTATTTTTCTTTTGGGCCATATGACAATGGCACTTTAAAAATTTGGCCAGGAATATTAACGTCTTTGTTATAACGAACAATTTGAATATCATTAAACATGGAGCCAAACGCCACCACTATTTTACGAATGGTTCTATTATAAAAGTGTGATTGGCCTAGCATAATTAATCAGTACCGAATGGGTTAGTTTCTGTCCAGTCCATAATACCATCGGCTTCAGATTCAATTCTAGCATTATCTACAATATCCTCAAAGGCAGTATTCATGGTTGCTGTATCAGAAATTGTGTTAACAATCCAATTTGCAGAACTTGTATTGCCACGCACATTACCAGATATAAATGTGCCTTCAGTACGAATCAAATCAATATGAGAATTTTGAGCAAATGTGTATAAGATAGCTTGAGCTGTTGCATTGGCTAAATTTGCACCTTGATATACGATTTCATCATTAATAAATGTACCACTACCACTAGTCAATGTAATGCGTGTTCTTGGATATGCATCTCTAATTTGGCTATCAATTTCTACGATACCTGTAGACACCAACTCATGAGAGAATACAAACTGTTTAAGTTTTAATGCATAAACATATACATTACCACCACGGCCACGACCTAATGTGTAGAACATCGCTTGATCATTTTCATGTTCTACAAAAGTAATCTCGAAAAAGTTTTTCACCAAAGGCACATAAATTAAATCACCCTCATTTGGTCTTGTTTGTGGTACGGTTGCTGCAAACCTTCTGCGAGAAACAAGTAATGATATCTCATCACGAATTTCTAAACCAAACTTGGAGATAAAATCTCCTTCACCATCCATGCCAGTGACATTTTCCAAATACAGTTCAATTGGATAGGCCGCAGTATATTGTTTATTCGAATCTTCACCATAGATATAGTCAACTACATCTCCGCTAGACCTAGGGAGGTAGTACACATCCATGCCATAAATTTTTAAGGCTTCAATCAATAAATCTTCAACGAGCAGTTGCTCGGAAGTTATTTGACTGGTTGGAAAAGGATTGAAATAAACATTCGTTGCCATTATTAACCAGTCAAAATTTCACTTGGTAAGCTACTCATTGTATACATTTCTTCTTCAATTTTATTAATTTCATCTAGAGCTTCTTGCATAATTCTTACACCATCAAGTGTAACACCACCAGGCATTTGTATACCAGCAAACTTACTTAGATTGCTGCCCCATTGATATTTGATTTTAGCCGTGGCATATTTTTTTAAAAATCTATCATTCCAAACATCAGATAGGCCAGTTTTAACTAATGACACGGATGTTTTGTTAGTTAAAACCGGACTATACAGAGTTAATTCAGTTGGTGATAAAATGTGTTTAACTTGTTTTTCTTCACCACCAATAACAATTACATCGTTTTCTAAAATTTCTTGGTCAAATGTTGTGCTAGTGCCAATCACAGTATTAGATGTGGTGTTACAAGTGACCGTACCTGTTAGTGTTACTGAGTCTGGTATTAATTTACGATAACATTCTATAATAACGTATTCACCAACTTCACGGTCACTTGACCAATCAATGTCTAAAAACAATTTGTTTTGGTGGCGATTAAATCTAAATTGTGGTTTACCAGAAAACAACAAGTTTAATGTTGCAATGTGTTGCATTGTAATTTCATATGATACATACGATACTGATGTAAAGTCATATAAATCATGCAAGCGTAATTGATAGCGCAAGTCAAACATATTGATTGACGAATTAGAATCATCAAAAGGAAATACATTTGTCACAAAAGTTACAGCATCTGGACAATGAATCCAACGGCGATCAATATCTTCCTCAGTAATGCGGTGTTTCATAAAAATCTTTTCAGTACCATCATAATGGTAATCATTAAAGAATGCTAATGCATCATCGATACGATCATCAACTTGGTCATCATCTACATTAATTTCGATGACGGGCCAACCCAATCTACGTAGGCAGTAATCTTTAAATTCAGAGCGTGTGGTAGGTTTAGACATAGTGTTATATTTATTGTTTATCCAAGTGCGATTGAAAGTGCTAATGTATTAGATATAGCGGAATTAGCTGCATCAAATGCTGCTTGTGCATTTGTAATAGCTGTGTTTGCTTGAGATCTGGCTACATTATCAATTGCAGCTCCACCAGATATAGTATTTGCAAAAATAAAAGATGCATTTGCATGTAAAAAAGCAGCTGTTACGGTATCACTTGTTGTATTAGCTTTGCTAAAAACTGCTGTTATGCTATTGTTTTGTGTAATATCAGTTGCTGTAGTGGTGTTAGCCGCAGCAAATGCTGCTGTTGCAGTATCACTTGCCGTATTAGCTTTGGTAAAAGCTGCTGTTGCAGTATCACTTGCCGTATTAGCTTTGGTAAAAGCTGCTGTTGCAGTATCACTTGCCGTATTAGCTTGACTAAAAACAGCTGTAATAGAGTTATTTTGCGTTGTATTAATTGCTGCTACATCAGTTGCAACAGCAGCATTATTAGCGGTTGTAAAAGCCGCTGCTATGCTATTGTTTTGAGTGGTATTGGTTGCTGTAGCAGCATTGGCCGCAGTAAAAGCCGCATTAGCAGTATTAAAAGCAATTGTTGTATTAGCAGCAACAAATGAAGCAGGTTGTTGTATAACAATGTTACCAACCATGCCTCCATGAAAATAACATTGATAAACGTAAGTCGCACCAACTAGAGAAAATGGAACTTTCCAAAATAATATGCCTGAAATTTTTCCTTGTGCATCAGCACCAGATGACACAACACCTGAAGTTGATATATGGGTTAAACCAGCCGAAGTATTGGCTCCGCCAGATGACTCACGAATTAAAAATGGATGACCAGATACATTAAGGTTAAATGATATTGTTTCGCCAGCACCAACATAGATTGATGGGTTATTACCTGAATATTGATCAAAAAGATAAGCACCTGAACCAGCATGCGTTACTGTAAGCTGAGTAATTCCTGCATGTAGGTTAGAATTACCAAAATAATTATTACCAGATACAACAATATTTTTTGCACTTAAAATATTTGTTGTTTTATTAAAAGTTAAATCTGCATCTGAGCCAACAACTCCAGAATCATTGAATTGTAGTTCAGTATCAAGGCCTGATGGGCCCGGATAAGGATTAAATGCAGTTACAACACCAAGTGGTGTGGAATAAAACAACTTTCCATCTCTATTGTTAATAGAGATTTCACCATTGGCCAACGAAGCAGGTACATTGCCTGTTACTGTTGAATGTTTTAACTGAATTATTGTATTAGCCATTAGAATGAACTGCCGTCATCTTCTTCTATTTTAAAAAGGTTCATCGGCGCAGATTTTTCTATAGCAACAGGTACAGGTATTAAGGCAACTGCTTTCTCTGGATTAATTTTCTTCAGCTTGGACATAGGTGCAATTTCTTCTAGTTTTCTGATGTATTCATTCAACTTAGAAATCTCTCCTTCTTTTTCTTCCAACTTTATTTTTAATCCTGCACTCTTTTTCATTTCATCATTTAGAGCAGTTTGTATTCTGATCTTTTCCTGATGAGCCGAAGTGTTGTTAATTGCCCTTTGTTTGTACGATTCAATTTCCCCTAATTGTCCTTGAACAGAATTCCATTGGTTAACAACTTCATTATATCTTGCCTCTAACTCTGCTTTTTGTTTACCAGATTGTTCAGTTAATTTTAACTGAGTCTGAAACATAAAGTTCTGCTTGATTATCGTCATCAGATTCTCAAGCAAAATCTCCTGGTATGCATTCGAAAACTCTACACTCATAACAATTCCTTTTCACAATAAATTTAAAATGTTCCGCCCTGTAAATGTGAGAATGATGGAACACCTGAGTTATTTATTGTTAGCACATGACCTTCTGTTGCAGATGATGCTGTTGTTAATGCACTAGTACCTTGGCCTAACAAAACACCATTCACTGTGTGTGTGTCAGCTCCAGTGCCTCCTCTTGCAACAGCAAGTGTGCCAGTGGTAATTGCACCAGCATCGATTGCAATTGCAGTTGAGTTAGCAGAGATGATACGACCATTTGCTGCAACTTTAAATGCGGAAACAGAAGCTGCACTACCATGATCAGCAGATGTGATATTAACATTAGTAACATCAGTATTAGCAATTACTGCGGTGCCATTTGCGAGACTAAAGGCACCATTTGCATACACACTTGCACCAAGAGCATCATTTACGGCAGTATTCGCCTTTGTGAAAGCACCGTTAGCGTATATACCTGTTGAAGTTGTTGCATCTTCGTTTGCAAGGAAGTATGCGCCAGTTGAAGAGCCACTATTTGCTTGCCACTTACCAGAACTTTCAATCCACAATAAAGAAGCATTTGCTAATGCACTACCACGATTGACCTCAAAACCAGCATTTTCAGACGGTGCTAAAACAGTTGGAATGTCTGCATTAAGTGTGATGATACTATCACCTAACTGTACAGATATTGTATTTGCATAAGTTGTTTGACCACTAATTGTCAAATTACCGGTAACAACCAAATCACCAGTGATTGTACCACCAGCGTTTGCACTAATAGAATTGTTAGCTCTAGTGAATGAAGCTGCAGCTGTATCACCAACTGTATTAGCTTTGGCAAATGCCGCAGTAATACTATTATTCTGTGTTAAGTTGACGCCTGTGCTTACATTAGCAGACTCAAAAGCGCCATTGGCTTTATTAAAAGCATCTTGAACAAATGTTGAAGTGCCTGCCGCATTAGCAGTTGTGAAAGCTGCATTAACTAAGTTAAAGATATTTGCTTGTTGATCAAGATAAAATTTACCGCCAATTGCAATAGATCCTGTGCTGGCTGGCGAACCAATGAATAAAGTATTACTTGAGTATGAATATGCAGGTTCAGCAACATTTAAAGAAGTGGGTGTTGCTGTTGCTGTTGAGAATTTTAGTTGAATTACTGTATTGGCCATTAAAATGTGCCTCCGATTATTTCAGTTATTTGTCCTGTCAAATCACCAGCAGGTGATGCTTCAAATTTACTTGTATCTGAATTATAAATGAATGTAAATCCATCTTGCACTCCAATTGTAGAAATGCCGGCTAACTGATCAATACTTACATTAGGTTTTGGTGCAAAGTTCTGTGCGACAATAGTGGACTTATTTGGTTGAGTGATAGTTGCTCGACCAATACCAGTTGTAACATTGATTTTTGCTGTGATTGCCATTATATCTGCGTTACTCCAGGCAATACAACAACGATACCTTCAACCACTCTTGTTTTAACAGTAGTAGGAGAAGTAATAACGAGGTCATAAAGATATCTGCCAGGAGTTATATTGGCTGTGTTTGCAGCGGTCATGGAAATAGTAATTTCACCGTTTGCAATACCAGTTACAGTAGCGGTGAAATTAGTTGCAGTTGTTGAGTAATAAGATTTTCTTATTTGAGAAGCAACAGAATAACCCTGTAGGTTAATTGCGCTACCAGCAGAATCTTCTACATTAACTGTTGTAGAGAAATTAGCGTATTGCTCTAAATTTAATTCTGTAAATGCAGCCAAGTTTGAACTCCCAATTTGATTACCTATTTAGTCAAACTGGGAGTTAGGATTAAAACGTAATAGAACCAGAAGCTGTAAATTGATAAACCCTAAACCCGCCAGCAGTTGTAATCGTTGGTGAACCTGTTGTGCTTGTCGCTAATCTGAATGTGTCTGGATAGCGAATGATGACGATACCGCTACCGCCTGTTGCGCCACTACGATTACGACCACCACCACCGCCACCACCGCCAGTATTGGCAGTTCCATTTACTTGTGCGGTGTCTCTGTCACCACCATTGCCACCACCACCTACGCCACCAATACCAAAATATGACCCTGCGGCATTTACCCCTGCGCCACCTCCACCGCCACCCGCATAGGTAGTAACTGTTCCGCTTATGGCACTTGCTATTCCCGCACCACCATTACCCGCTATAGCAGAAGTACTATTAAGTCCAACAGTACCCGCACCCCCACCGCCCGAACCATAGTTGTCATAAATATTAGTGCCGCCAGCGTTGCCTTGTCCCGATATACCAGAACCCGCAGGGCTTGCCGCTGAATAAAGCGCACCACCACCACCGCCAGAACCGCCAGAACCAGCCGCAATATTGGAATAACCGTCGTATCCTTTTCCACCACCTGTTGAAGTAATAGTAGCAAAAGATGAATCTTGTCCATTAGTATTTTGTGCGCCACCACCACCAACAGTGACTGTAATTGCAGAGCCAGTAGTTACACCAACAAAACCAGCGAGCAATCCACCGCCTCCACCACCACCAGTAGAGGTAGTCCAATTCTGACCACCACCACCACCACCAGCAACGACCAAGAACTCCACATTCTGCGGAGGCAGTCCTGTCCAGTTGTTGTCCTTAACGGCTTGGGATACTTGAGACAGCGTGTAGATGCCGCTATATTGAGGCACGTTAGACTCCTTGAGTTACTTCAACCCATGCTAATGTAGGCTCATCCCATCTAAACATTTTGCCTTCTTCAACAGGCATAGGTGTTGGAGCACTCCAATTGCAAGTTGTTTCATTCAAAACCCAAGACGCAAATGGCTTGGGAGGAATAAACGCATCACGAACTGAGTCGTAGCTGTATCCGATTCCAGCGTAGTTTTTACGCAATGGGCGACCTTCGGGATGCTGACCGCCATGCGTGTTGTAGCTGGTCTGAACCCAAAGTGATGGGTCACCCCAATGTCCTGTGTTCAATGTTTCTTGGTCAATAACAATTACTTGTGTTACGACTCCGTTTTCTACTTTAGCAAAATGTGCCATGTTTATCTCCAATTAAAAAGTAATAGTTCCACTGGATGTGAAAGTGTAAATCTGATACCCATCAGCGTAGTTTATCTGAGGGCTTCCTGTTGTTGAAGTAGGTGGGCTTGCTGTTGCAGGGTAGCGACTGATTACGATGCCAGAGCCGCCATTGCCGCCTGATAGTTTGGCTACATCACTTCCACCGCCACCACCGCCAGAGCCTGTATT
>SXGQ01068590.1_pt1 | contig 16910 bp, 17 predicted proteins | sample 3178371 | NCBI WGS metagenome assembly SXGQ01 (sample SAMN11356859, study PRJNA531348) | freshwater metagenome | isolation source: freshwater sample F1-20 | place: China: Fuxian Lake, Yuxi | collected 2017-12-25
CGGCCTGCGAGAGATGATCGCGCCAGTCCTGGTCGATTTTCCCCAGGATCTCGAATTCCCGGTCCCGGGTGAAATCCATCTCGTCGTGGCGTTTGCCCGGCTCGCCGTCGTCGGCGGCGGGCCCCTCCCGTGACTCGCCGCCCGACTCCGGGGCGTCGGAGTCGCCATCCGCCGCGGGCTCCGCGTCGCGGTCCAGGCTGACCCCCTCCATCGGCAGTTCCTCCAGGGTGGGGTTGCTCTGGAGTTCCTCCTGGATCACGGAGCGCAGGTCCAGCGCCGCGACCTGGAGGATCTTGAGTGACTGCCGCAACTGCGGCGCCAGCACCAGAGACTGGGTCTGCCGCTGACGCAGCTCATGACTGAACCCGGGTCCGCTCATGCGGAATCAGTTTGGTTCAGGACGGTTGGCGGGAGCCCGGGGCGGGGATCACGGGGTCGACGATTCCGAACAGGTTCTTGAGGTAGACGGAAAGCTTCTCGTTGGTCGGCCCGTAGCCGTGCCCGTAGATGTACATCTCCAGCGCCGTCAGCATCTCGAGGGCGGACTGGTAGCGCCGGTCTCGGTCCCGCTCGAGCGCGCGCTGGATGATCGCCTCCAGTTTCTCGTCGATGTCGGGTCGCAGGGAGGAAAAGCGGGGGATCGTCATCCCGAGGATGTTGCGCCGCGACTGGGCGCGGTCGGAGGAACGGAAGACGTTTTTTCCGAGCAAGAGCTCGGTGAGGACGATGCCGAGCGGGAACAAGTCGGCGCGTGCGTCGGTGATGCTGTAATTGGCCTGTTCCGGCGAAAGGTACTCGTCCTTTCCGGCGATGACTTTACCTTCCGCATTGTACATCAGGTCGAGGGCCTTCGCGATGCCGAAGTCGGTCAGTTTCACGTCGCCCTCGAGCGCCATGAGGATGTTCTTCGTGCCGACGTCACGGTGGACGATGTTGAGGTGGCGTCCCTCGCGGTCACATTTGGTGTGCGCGTGGGCAAGGCCGCGCGCGACGCGGGAAGTGATGAAGACGGCGAGGTCAACCGGCACGGGAATGCGCTGCCGCCGGTGCTGCTCGATGAACTGCTCGAGGTTCACCCCGCGCACGAACTCCATCACCATGTAGTACTGCCCGCCGATCTTCCCGAGGTGATAGGTTTGGACGATGTTGGTGTGGATGAGGTCCGCGACCAGGCGCGCCTCCCCGATGAAGTTGTTCTGGAACTCCTCGATGGCGGAATATTCCTCGCGGATGAGCTTCACCGCGACCACCTTCCGGAAGTTGCCGGCGCCGAGCTGCACCGCCTCGTAGACCACGCCCATGCCCCCTTCCGCGAGCTTGCGGGTCATCTCGTACCGCAACTCACCGAAGATGTGCTGAAGAGCCGCCATGGATGGGATTTGATCAGTCCGGAGCGGGGGGAGGCAAGGCAACATCACGGATTCGGCGCGAAATCTGCTTCGGGGTTCATTGACAGGGGTTTGGGCGTGTTCATGTTGGTGGCATGATCACGTTATCGCCCCGGGCCGCCCAGCAGGTGCGCACGATGCACGCCGGGTTGAACGCTCCCGCCAAGCGCCTCCGGGTGCTCGTGGAGTCCGGCGGTTGCTCGGGTTTTCAGTACGGCATGTCCTTCGACGAGCCCAAGGCCGACGACGCTCATTTCGAAAGCGAGGGGGTGCCGTTGGTCATCGACCCCGCCAGCCTCGCCTACATGCGGGGTTCGCACATCGATTTCGACGACGGCCTGCACGGCAAGGGATTTGAAATCCGCAATCCAAACGCGCAGAGCACGTGCGGATGTGGCAAGTCCTTCAGCTGAATCCAGGCCGCCGGGCGGGACGGGGCCGCGCGCCTTCGTCGAATCCCCGGCGCGACCGTCCGGCGGGAGACGCGGCGGAGTTCCGATCGCGGCTCAGCCGCCCGTCGGTCTCCGCGCGGAATGGAGCGCCACGATCCCGAAGGTGAGCGGCACCGCGGCGGTGACCTCGAGCCCGGCCGCGGAGATCTCCGCGGTCAATTCGGCCCGGGAGGGAAACTTCCCGATGCTGTCACCAAGATAAAGATACGCATCCCGGTCGCCCGTCAGCAACCGCGCCAGGGCGGGAAGCAGGTGCCGCAGGTAAAGGTAGTAGAAGGGCCGGAACCACGCGTGCGGCTGGGAGAATTCCAGCACATGGAGCATCCCTCCCGGCTTCAGCACGCGTCGCATTTCCGCCAGCCCCCGGACCCGGTCGGCGAGATTCCTCAGGCCGAAAGCGATCGTCACGGCGTCCTGGCTGGCGTCCGGCAGCGGCAGATCCAGGCCGTCTCCCGGCAGAAAACGGATCCGCGACTCCGCCGGATTACGGCTCATCCGACGCTTTGCCTCGGCCTGGTCCAGCATCGGCTGGCAGAAGTCCATACCGATGATTTCCGGGGAGGGGCGGATTCCTCTGGCAATCGCAAAAGCCACGTCACCGCTGCCAGTTGCGAGATCAAGCACCCGGGCCGGCCGATGCCGGCCCACCGCCTCGACCAGCAGCCGCCGCCATCCGCGGTCGATGCCGGCCGAGAGGACGCGATTCGCGGTGTCGTACCGTTTCGCGATTCGCCCGAACATCGAGTTGACGGCTTTGGGATCGGGCATGGTTAGGGGGTAAACGGGCGGTAATTCCGGCCGGAGCGCAAGCCGGTCATAAGGGTTGACGCCCGCGCGCCCGCGTAATTAACTCACTGCGACCCCCTCCTTCGGCTTTAGCAAAAAGGAACCCCATGGCCAACCTGACGAAGCGCGAAATTGTCTTGGAAATCTACAAGAAGGCCGGCTTTCCGCAGAAGCAAATCGTCGACACTGTCCAGCAAACGCTCGACATCATTCAGGCGGCGCTCGCCTCGGGGCGAAATGTCGAGTTGCGCAACTTCGGGGTGTTGGAGGTCCAGGTGCGCAAGCAGCGCGTGGGCCGCAACCCCAACAAGCCTGAAGCCGAGGTGATCATCCAGCAGCGCGCGGTGGTGAAATTCAAGTCGGGCAAGGTCCTGAAGCAGCAGCTGAAGAACCTGAACCTCAGCCAGCTGCAGACTCCGCCTCCCGCGCCGCCCTCCTCCGGTCCGGCCTGACGCTGGATTCCCCGGCGTTCGCCACGCCCCTCTTACAGCCGCGCCTTCGCGCGGCTTTTTTGTTGGCGCCGTCCTCCGATGTCGCGCAACCATCGCTCTTCATGTCCACCTTCCAGACCCTGCCGGGATTCCGTGAGTTTTACCCCGAGGACCTCGCCGGGCGGAGTCATATTTTCCGGCTCTGGCGCCAGACGGCCTCGACCTTCGGTTTCGCCGAGTACGACGCTCCGGTGCTGGAGCCGCTGGAGCTCTATAAGGCAAAGTCCGGCGAGGAGATTGAAGCTCAGTTGTTCAGTTTCACCGACAAAGGCGGGCGGGAGGTGGCCCTGCGGCCGGAAATGACGCCGACGGTCTGCCGGCTGGTCGGCGCGCGGGCCAACGCGCTCCGGCGTCCGATCAAGTGGTTCAGCATCGGGGAGTTCTTCCGCTACGAGCGTATGCAGAAGGGACGGGGGCGGTGCTTCAACCAGTTCAACGCGGACATCTTCGGCGAGTCCGGGCCCGAGGCGGAAATCGAGCTCATCGCGCTGCTGATCCTGTGTCTGCGGGCCTTCGGACTCACCGAGCAGGACTTTTACGTGCGTCTGAGCGACCGAAACCTCTGGTTCCACTACCTCGGGGCCCTGGGGCTGGACGAGCCGCGCATCCGGGCGATCCTGACCGCCGTCGACCGCCACGAGAAGCATGGCGACGCCGCTTTCGCCGTGTACACGGAGCAATTCGGTCCGCTCGATCCGAGCCTCAAGGATCGCGTGATGGCGTTTCTCTCGATCCGTTCGCTGGACGCGCTGGAGCAGATCCTAGCCGGGGTGTCGGATGAGCGCCTCGGGGCGCGTCTGGCGGATTGGCGGCGTTTGTTGCGCGCCCTTGAGGCGATGGGTCTGGCCCGCTACGTCGAGGTCGACCTTGGGGTGGTGCGGGGACTCGCCTACTACACGGGGTTCGTCTTCGAGGCCTTTGATCGCAAGGGCGACCTGCGTGCGCTGGCGGGCGGGGGCCGCTACGACGACCTGGTCCAGAAGCTCGGCGGGCCCGCGTTGCCGGCCGTGGGGTTCGCGATCGGCGACATGACGTTCGCCCTCCTGCTCGAGCAGCGCGGGCTCAGGCCGAAGATCATGCAGGGGCCCGATGTCTTTTGTGTGATTGATGGGGAGGTCGGCCGGCTGGCGGCGTTCGCCGACATCCAGGCGCTGCGCGCCGCGGGTTTCCGGGTGGAGTATCCCCTGCGGGACTCCGCCTTCGGCAAACAGTTCAAGGCCGCCTCTGAATCGGGGGCGCGCCTGGCGCTGATTTACGGCGGCGACGAAGTGGCGCGTGGAGTCGTGAAGGTGCGCGATCTCACGCAGCGCTCTGAAATCGAGGTGCCCAAGGATCAGGTTGCCCTGCACGTGCGCGACTTCCTTTCAGCCCGCTAGTTGGCCGCGGGTGGGGATTTGGCCGGCCGGGGTCCGGTCATCCCCCGAGGGTCGGCTGCGAATCCCGGTTGTCTCAGCGGAATGGTCCGGTCCGCGATCATCGCCAGCACGCCGGTTTTGGCTTGGTCCGTTACCGAGCGGTTCAAAGGTTGCGTCCCCGTGAACGAACGAGCGCCCGAGCCCCAGCCTCCTTCCGGTTCCAAGCTCATGCCCCGGCGTCGTGCCCTCGGGCTGGTGGGCTTGGCCCCGCTTCCGTTCTGCTTTTCCCGGGAAAACCTCGTCCACGCCGCTTCCTCCCCAACCGCTTTCCCCATGTCATCGCCCGCCCCGTCGGTCCCGGATCTCATGAACCTGCATCCGTTGCTGGAAAACATCGCGCGCGAGCACGCCCCGCGGATGTCGTTTCTGGATGCCCGCTGGAGCTCGCTCGAGGACTGGAAAGCCGCCGCGCGGGAGGTGCTGCTCGATCGCCTCGGCTACCAGCCGGCGGCTCTTCCGCTCGGCGCGGAGTTGGTGCGGCGCGAGGAGCGCGATGGTTTTTCCGTCGAGGTCGTGCGTATCCAGGCCACGGGGGCCTACTCCATTCCCGCGCGGGTGCTGGTGCCGTCCGGAAAAGCCGGGCGGAGACCGGCGGTGCTCGCGCTGCACTGCCACAGCGGACGCTACACGTGGGGGCATGAGAAGGTCTTGTCGGCTCCGGACGATCCCGCGTTCCTGAAGACTTTCCGCGAGGGCACCTACGTGCGGCCGTGGGCCGAGGCGCTGGCGCGGCGCGGGTACGTCGTGATGGTGATTGACGCCTTTTATTTCGGCGAACGGCGGCTGCGGGTGGAGGACCTCGACCCGGCGCGTGTCTTTCCGGAGGTGCGCGATGCACACGCGGTCGTGCGGAGCACGGTCCCGGGTTCGGAGGAGTGGACGTCCGCGGTGAACAAGGTCTGCGGATTCTACGAGCATCTCACCGCGAAGGCGATCACCGCGACGGGAGCCACGTGGGGTGGCATCCACGTGTGGGACGACCGGCGGGCCATCGACTACGTGTGCTCGCGGCCCGACGTGGATCCGGCGCGCATCGGTTGCGCGGGGCTGTCGGGCGGCGGTTTCCGCACCGCGATGGCGATCGGCGCGGATCCGCGGATCAAGGCCGCGTGTGTCAGCGGCTGGATGACGGGCTTTGCCGACCTGCTGCCGCAGCACTTGCGGCACACTTGGATGGTCTTCACGCCCGGGTTACGCCGGGCGCTGGACCTGCCGGATGTGGCGGCGCTACATGCTCCCGGCGCCCTGCTGGTGCAGCAATGCCGGCGCGACCACCTGTTTCCGCTGGCGGGCATGGAGGCCTCGGTGGCCAAGATCAGCCGCGTCTACGCCAAGGCCGGGCTGCCGGAACGCTTCCGCGGCAGCTTCCACGACGTGCCGCATTCCTTCACGCCGGCGATGCAGGAGGAGGCGTTCGCGTGGCTGGAACGCTGGCTGTGAGCCGCGCGCGGGCGTTGCGTCTCGCGCCGCGCCGTGTCCGATTGGTTTCCGTCCCATGAAGGCCCCCGAGGATCTCACCCGTGTCCCCCACACCGATCCGCTCGAGATCTACCGTTACCGCGACGGGCTCTACGCCGTGGACCTGCTCACGGCGGCGGTGTGCGAGTTTGACTTCTTCACGTGGCTGGACGCCAACCCCGGTGCCGCGGGCGCGATCGCGCGCGGACTCGGGCTGGCGGCGCGTCCGCTCGACGTGATGCTGACGCTCTTCACGGCGGACGGTTTTCTCCGGCGCGAGGGTGAGACTTGCCGCCTGACCGCCCGGGCCCGCGAGCATCTGGTGAGCACGTCGCCGTTTTTCCTCGGTCCGTATTACGCCTCGCTCAAGGACCGGCCGGTCGCGCGCGACTACGCCGTGGTTTTGCGCACCGGGCGCCCGGCCAGCTGGGGCAGCTACCGTGACGAGAAGCCCTGGGATGACGCGATGCGGACCGGGGCGTTCGCGACGTCGTTCACTGCGGCGATGGACTGCCGCGGGGCCTATCTCGGACCGGCGCTCGCCAAGGCCGCGCCTCTGGCCGGCCGCCGCAGCCTGCTCGACGTCGCGGGCGGATCGGGCGTCTATGCGTGCACCCTCGTCGCGCACCACGCGGGCCTGCGGGCAACGGTGTTGGAGCGGCCGCCCGTCGACGGCATCGCGCGCACCATGGTCGCCCGGCGCGGATGGGAATCGCGTGTCGCGGTGGCGGCGGGCGACATGTTCCGCGAACCGCTGCCGCGGGGGCACGACGCCCACCTGTTCTCGAACGTGCTGCATGACTGGGACGTGCCCGGTGTCCGCGCGCTGCTTGCGGCTTCGTTCGCGGCGCTGGAGCCCGGCGGCGTGATCGTCGTGCATGACGCCCATTTGAACGCCGACAAGAGCGGGCCTTTGCCCGTCGCGCGTTACTCCGCGCTGCTCATGGCGATCACCGAGGGTCGGTGCTACGGGACGTCTGAGATGGCGGACCTGCTGGCGGAAGCGGGGTTCTCCGGCTTCGGTTTCCGGGAAACCGTCGCGGATCGCAGCGTCGTCTGGGCGGAGAAGCCCCGCGGTTGATCGGCGCTTTCCCTCCGGATCGCGCAGTCTCATTTTTCCCCTCCTCCCCATGTTCACCCTCGGCATTGATTTTGGCACCAACTCGGTGCGCGCGCTGGTCGTCCGCTGCCGCGACGGCGCGGAGTTCGGCTCGGCGGTCTTCGCGTATCCCAGCGGGCACCAGGGCGTGTTGCTCGATCCGCGCGACCACAACCTCGCCCGCCAGCATCCGGGCGACCACCTGCTGGGTCTGGAGCGCAGCGTGCGCGGGGCGCTAGCGGCCGCCGGCCGTCGAAGAGGATTTTCCCCCGGAAAAATCTCGGGCATCGGCGTCGACACCACCGGATCGAGTCCGATCCCGGTGGACGCCGCCAACCGGCCGCTCGCATTGCAGCCCAAGTGGCGGCGCAATCTCGACGCGCAGTGCTGGCTCTGGAAGGACCACACCAGCGTGGCGGAGGCCGCCGAGATCACCGCGCTCGCCGCGCGCATCCGTCCCGGCTTCATCGCCAAGTGCGGCAACACCTATTCCTCGGAGTGGTTCTGGTCGAAGATCCTCCATTGCCGCCGGGTGGCGCCCGAAGTTTTCTTCGCGGCGCACTCCTGGGTGGAGCTGGCCGACTGGATCCCTTCGGTGCTCGCGGGAGTCGATCGGCCCGAGGACGTCGTGCGCGGCGTTTGCTGCGCCGGTCACAAGGCCCTGTACGGCGAAGAGTGGGGCGGGCTGCCCGACAAGGCCTTTCTCCGCCGCCTCGATCCCGCCCTGGCGGAGCTGCGCGACCGGCTTTACGCGCGCGCACATGACGCCGGCACGCCGGCGGGAAGACTGAGCCCCGCGTGGTCGCGCCGGCTCGGTTTGCCCGCCGGCATCCCGATCGCGATCGGCGAGATGGACGTGCACTATGGCGCCATCGGTTGCGGCGTCGCCGAAGGCACGCTCGTGAAGGTGATCGGCACCTCGACGTGTGATTGCGCGGTGGTTTCCTCCGCCAAGCAGGTGCCCGACATCCCCGGCATCTGCGGCATTGTGCCCGGGGCGATCCTGCCTGGCTTCCACGGGATCGAGGCGGGGCAGTCGGCGGTGGGTGATATCTTCAAGTGGTGGGTCGAGGTGGTCTGCGGCGGCGACGCCGCGACTCACGCCGCGCTCACGCGCGAGGCCGCGCGCCAGCGCCCCGGCGAGTCGGGTTTGCTCGCGCTTGATTGGAACAACGGCAACCGCACGGTGCTCGTCGACCCTCTGCTCACCGGGCTCCTGCTCGGCCAGACGCTCTACACGACCAAGGCGGAGATCTACCGCGCCCTGATCGAGGCGACCGCGTTCGGCGCCCGCGCGATCCTTGAGCGGATCCGGGCCTACCGGGTGCCCGTGAAACGCATCGTGTGCGCCGGCGGCATCGCGGAGAAGAACCCGTTGCTGATGCAGATCTACGCCGACATCACCGGCTGCGAGATGCAGGTGGCCGGTTCCTCGCAGGCCTGCGCGCTCGGTGCCGCCGTGAGCGCGGCCGTGCTCGCGGGGGAGCACCGGGATTTCCCGGCCGCGCAGCGCGCGATGACGCGCGTCCGCCCGCGACGCTATCGCCCGATCCCCGCCAACCGCCGCACCTACGATCGTCTTTACGCGCTCTACCGCCGCGTGCACGACGCCTTCGGCGGCATCGACCGCTCCGCCGACCTCGCGCTCGTCATGAAGGAATTACTGGACATCAAGCGCGCGGCGCGGACGTGAGGGCTCTCGCCGACAGGAGCCCAGATCACCCGAGGAAGCCGGCCCGGCATTCTCGCGCGACCAGCCGCCTGGGAGGTTTCCCCGCAATCCCCCGAGCGGAGTTCGTCTCCGGCGTTCCTGTGAAACGGTCCGGCTGCACTCCTCTCCGCAACGTCCGTCCCCTTTTGAGCGTCCAGCTGATCATGCGCCCTCTGCCCGTCGCCTTCGTCCTCCTGTTTGGCTCGCTCCTTCCGCGGCTGCACGCGGCTGACGCGCCGACTCCTTCCGACTGGATCGATCCGCGCACGGGACACCGTGTGATCCGCCTTTCGCCCGACACCGGCGGCGGCAGCCTTTATTTCCACCAGCAGGCCTACACCCCGGAGGGCGACAAGGTCATCCTGCGCACCCGTGAGGGCATCATGGCGGTCGACATCTCGCGGCTTGGCCGGGAGGCGCCGCGGCGGGAACTCATCCTCGCCGACGCCAGCCCCATCGCAATGGCGTGGCGGACCCGCGAGGCCTATTTCTTCGTTCGCGGGGAGAACACCCTGCGCGCGGTGCACGTCGACACCCGGAAGGTCAGGGATGTGGTCCGGCTGCCTCCGCTGGCCCGCGGGACGCAGTTCGCGGTGAACTGCGATGAAACCCAGCTCATCTTGGTCGGGCCCGATCCCGAGGGCAAAGTCGCCCCGCGCACCCCGCCGCCGGGTGGCGCGGGCGGCACGCTGGAGGCGAATTGGGCCGCCGGGACGCCCAAGATGATCTCCTCGATCGACATCCGTACCGGCGTTCTGCGGGTGCTGCATCGTGAGAACGACTGGACCAACCACCTGCAATGTTCCCCGACCGACCCCCAGCAGATTCTATTTTGTCACGAGGGGCCGTGGCATTTCACGAACCGCACGTGGACGCTGCGGACGGACGGCGGGGCTCCGCGCGCGCTGCACCGCCGCACGATGAACATGGAGATCTGGGGCCATGAGTTTTTCAGTCAGGACGGGAAGACGGTGTGGTTCGACCTGCAGACGCCGCGCAGCGCGGTCTTCTGGCTGGCCGGCGTGGAGCTCGCGACGGGCCGGCGCACCTGGTACTCGGTCAAACGGGAGGAGTGGTCAGTGCACTACAATGTGTCCGCCGACGGAAAGCTGTTCGCTGGCGATGGCGGCGGGCCGGGCAGCGTGGCGGCCTACGGGGCGGACGGGGAAAAGCTCAATCCCCCTGCTCATGGACAATGGATTTACCTGTTCCGCCCGGCGCCGGTCCGGGGTCGCTCGCCCCAGGAAGCGGACGCGCTCACCGAGATCGGCGTGTTCAAGTCGGAGCGGCTCGTCGACATGTCGGCGCACGACTACAGCAAGGATCGCGGCGTGGAGCCGAATGTGACTTTCACGCCCGACGGCCGCTGGATCGTCTTCAGCGGTAATTTCCACAGCTCGCGTGACGCCCGCGGCCGGGCGATGACGCACGCCTATGCCGTCGAGATCGCGCGCGGTGGCGCCGTGAAATGACCGTCGTCCGGGCTCGGTCCGCCGAATGGAATTAAGTCCGGTGGGTGGAGTTCGGGGCGTGGATCGGGCTCGCCCGCCCGTCGCGGCGCATCCGCTCTTGCCTGCGGGGCGTCGCCTGCGGTGTTTTTTGCCATGCACCGCCGATTGCCACCCCTCGTCGCTTTCCTCGTCCTTATGATCTCCGTTTGCTCCGCCGTCCCGCCTGAACGTCGCGCTCGCGCCGACCGGCCGGGCCAAGCCTGGTCCGTGCGCGTGCCCGACGCCCCGCTCGTCTTCACCGGGGCGGTCACCGGACCGGCCGCGGCCGACACCGCGACGGAGGCCGCGGGTGCTTTGGCCGAGCTCGACCGCGTGGTGCGCGCCGCCGGCGGAGATCCGGCCGGCATCATGCGCCTCAACGCCCTGGTCGCCTCCGATGCCGACGTGGCCGGAGTGGAGACGGCGGTGGCGCGCCGCTTCGCGGACTCGCCGGTGGCTTACACCCTCGTGCGCACGCCGCTGGTCACGGCCGGGCGCCGGGTCGCGTTCGAGGCGGTTGCGACGGCGGCGGCCAACCCGGCTTCGGTCGAGTTCCGCGGAGGAGCGGCCGTGCTGCCGGCCGGCGGCAAGGTCTTTGTGTCGGGTCAGGCGGAAAAAGGCGCGGATGTCGCCGAGGCGGTGCGCGCGACGATGGCGGGACTGCACCGCACGCTGGCGCACCTCGGCCTGCGGAAGGCGGACGTGGTGCAGATCAAGGCGTTCATCACGCCCTTCACCGACCACGCGGCCGCGGTGCGGGAGGTGGCGGCGAGTTTTGACGGCGGCCCGGTGCCGCCGCTGGTCCTGGTCGAGTGGGTGAGCACGCTGCCCGCGGAGATCGAGTTGATTGCTTCAGCCCGGGCTTTGCCGGCGCCGGCGGGCGACCGCGTCGCGTGGCTGCCGTTGCCGTGGCTGACCGTCTCCCCGCGTTACTGCCGCGTGAGTCACGTGGGCGGCGGCGTGCCTTTGATTTTCCTGGGCGGCATCGACGGCGACGGCGGCGGCGACGCGCGCGGCCAGATGAAGCTGGTTTACGAGCGGATCGGCTCCGCGCTCTACGAGGCGGGCTCGAGCTACCGCAACCTCGTGAAGGCGACGTATTACCTCAGCGGCGCCAAGGCCCGCGCCGAACTGGGTGACATCCGCGGCGTTTACTACGACCCCACGCGCGCCCCCGCCGCTTCCGCGCTGGAGTCGCGCAGCCTCGGCTGGCCCAGCCGCACGGCGCTGATCGACCTGGTCGCTTTTCCGGTGAAGTGATACGGCGCGTCAGAAGCGCGGTCCCGCTGCGCTGATTCACGCTCCCCGCGCCGCCATGGAGGCGATCAGAGCACGGAGGAAAGTGCGGTCGCCGGGGAGGCGCTCGAGGGAGGCGAGGGCGGCGGCGGTGTGCTCGCGCGCGATGCGCCGCGAGGCCTCGAGGCCGTGGATTCGCACGTAGGTCGCCTTGCCGGCGCGGGCGTCCTTGCCCGCGGTCTTACCGAGCGTCGCGGTGTCGGCCGTGGCGTCGAGGATGTCGTCCACGATTTGAAAGGCCAGACCGGTGGCCCGGCCGGCGGCGCGCAAGGTTTCGAGCGCGGGCGCCGAAGCGCCGCCGATCAGGCCGCCCATGACGAGGGAGGCCTCGATCATCGCGGCGGTCTTGTTGAGGTGGATGAAATCGAGGTCGGCGGGGGAGACGTCGGCGCGTTTTTCCGCCAGGACGTCCTCCATCTGTCCGCCGATGAGGCGCCGGCTGCCGGCCGCGTCGGCCAGCTCGCGCGTGAGCGCGTGGGCCAACGCGGGGCGGTCGGCGTAGGCGGTCGTGAGAATCACGAACGCGTGGGTGAGGAGCGCGTCGCCCGCGAGCAGCGCGGTGGCCTCGTCGAACGCGCGATGGGCGGTGGGGCGGCCGCGGCGCAGGTCGTCGTTGTCGAGGCAGGGCAGGTCGTCGTGGATCAGCGAATACGTATGCAGGCACTCCACGGCGGCGGACGCCGCGAGGGCGTCGTCGGACGGGGCGGAGAATAATTCGGCGGCCGCGACGACCAGCACGGGCCGCAGGCGCTTCCCGCCGGCCTCGAGGCTGTAGCGCATCGCGGAGTGCAGGCGGGCGGGACGCGTGGAGGCCTCCGGCACGAAGCGGGCGAGGCCCGTTTCCACCAGCGCGACGCGGCGGGCGAGTTCGGCGGCGAGGTCCATCAGCGGGGAGCGGGTGGCGGCGGGCGCATTCCGGCGCGGTAGGCGCGTCCGCGTTCCAGCCGGGCGGCCACGGTGGCGTCGTCGCCGGATTCGAGCGCTTTCACGAATACATCGAGCTCGGCGCGGTAAGCGCGGAGCGCGGCGAGAACCTCGGTCCGGTTCGAAGCGAGGATCTCGCGCCAGAGCGCCGGATCGCTGGCCGCGATCCGTGTGGTGTCGCGCAACCCGCCACCGGCCTGATCCCGCCAACGCGGGTCGGTACCGGCGAGGAACGAGCAGAGCGCTGAGGCGGCCACTTGTGGCAGATGGCTGATATGCGCGACGATCCGGTCGTGTTCGGCGGGTGCGGTGTTGACGACGTCCGCGCCGAGGGCGGTCCAGAAACCGGAGACGACGGCGACCGCCGCCGGAGCCGCGTCGGGCAGGGGAGTGACGAAGCACGGGCGCCCTCTGAAAAGTTCAGCCGACCCGTGTTCCCAGCCGGTCTTCTCGGAGCCGGCCATCGGGTGGGAGCCGACGAAGTGGGCGTGGGGGGCGATCGCTTCGGCGGCGGGAGCGCAAATCGGGCCCTTCACGCTGCCGACATCGGTGACGACCGCGCCCGGAGGCAGGGCGGGCGCGATCTCGCGCGCGAGCGGGACGATGCGGTCCACGGGGGCGGCTATCACCACGAGTGTGGCCTCGCGCACGGCTTCGGCCGGCGACGCGGCGACGCTATCGACCCAAGGTTGACCGCGCAGCGCTTCGCGCGTTTCGGGCCGGCGCGCCCAGATGACGATGCGTTGGGCGGCGCCGTGCGCGCGCGCGGCGCGCGCCACCGAGCCGCCGAGGAGTCCCGGGGCGAGGATGGTGAGCTGGGCGACGACGGGCACGGGGAAGGCGCGATTGTGTTCCCGGGGCGACGGGAGCTCAGGCGGCGCGCGCGCCGAGTTTTAGGATCAACGCGAACTCCGCGGGTAGCACCGGTTGCACGGACAGGCGCGAGAGGCGGAGCAACGTCATGGCGGCGAGCGCGGGCTCGGCCTTCACGTCGGTGAGCGTGACCGGACGACGCAGCTCCGCGCCGGTTTTCAGCCGCACGGCGACCCAACCCGGCTCATCGGCGGTGGGATCGGGGGTGGCGGTGGCGACGACGGTAGCGGTGCCGACGACCGCCTTGGTGGTCATGCTTTCGTAAAAGAGCACTTCGTCGCCGACCTTCATCGCGGAGAGGTTATTGCGGGCGGCGTGGTTGCGGACGCCGGTCCAGGCGGTCTCGCGCTCGCGCACGAAGTCCTCCCACGAGTAGGTGTCGGGTTCGGATTTGACGAGCCAGTGACGACGGGCGGCGGGAGCCTGCTTGCTCATGGGGCGAAGGAGTTGGCAGGGCGCCGCGGCGGGCGCCAGCGAAACCTTCCGGCGAGCGGAGGCCCAATCGGTTTGAAAACGGGCGAGGACCGGACTTGGTGCGGGGGATGGAACCGACTGAAGAGGACCAGCGGAAGGCGCGGCGGGTGCAGCTGCTGTTGTACTGGATGATGGCCGTCATGATCGGCGTGCCGGTCTTGATCTACATCTTCCGGCATCTCTGATCCTGTGGGGCGGCGGTGCGGAAAATCGGGTTGCATGGGCCGGAGGCGGGCCGCATGTCTCACGCGCTTTTCCGCATGGCGTTCAACCTCAAGAAAGTCCTGAAGGCGCTGCTGCTTTCGTCGGGCCAGCCGCTGTCGATCAAGGACATCCAGGCGGCCTTCACGCGGTTCCACGAGCAGGCTTCGCTGCCCGTCGTGGAGGCGTCTGCGCCGGGAGAGGGTGCCGGGGCGGGTGAGGGCGCGCCGGAGGGCGAGGCTGCGGCCGAAGAGGCCGTTCCGGCTCCGGTCTCCGCGCCCCCCGAGGAGTCGACGGAGGTGATCTTCGAACCGGCGGTGGAAGATCCGGAGCTGTACAGCGACGTCCCCTCGCTGATCACGGCCGCGCAGATTCGCGAGGTCATGGATGCGATCGCGGCGGAGCTGAAGCAGGCCGACGAAGGGCTGCTGCTGATCGAGGGCAACAACGGCTACCGCATCGTGACGCACCCTCGATTCGGCCGGTGGGTGCGGATTCTCCGCCAGGAGCCGCCGCCGGTTAAGCTGAGCCAATCCTCGATCGAGACCCTCGCGGTGGTGGCCTATCGACAGCCCGTCACGCGCACGGAGATCGAGACGATCCGCGGTGTGTCGGCCGAAGCTGGCATCAACAAGCTGCTCGAGCGCGACCTCATTTACATCGTCGGCCGGGCCGACACCCCCGGCCGTCCGATTCAGTACGGCACCACGGACCACTTCCTCGAGTTCACGGGCATCAAGTCCCTCGATGAATTGCCGGCCTCCGACGTCCTTTCGTCGCGGCAGATCGATGAATGGCTGAAGACGACGTCGACCAGTCGTCCGCCGACGGATGCCGACATGGGCCTGGCCGACGAGCAATTGCCGCTTGAGACACCGGTGGCGGCACCGGTGCCGGCCGAGGAGAATCCGGAAAAGCCGGCGGAGAACGCCTGACATGGAACTGGGACCGATCCGCGAGAAGATCGACGTTCTGGATCGCCGCTTGGTGGAGTTGCTTAACGAGCGGCTCGCGCTGGCGGCCGAGATCGGGCGGGTGAAGCGCAACGCCGGCGGGCAGATTTACGTGGCGGAGCGGGAGGACGCGGTGCTGCGCAAAGTCACCGCGCAGAACGCCGGACCGATCCGCAACGAGGCGCTGCGGGCGATCTACCGGGAGATCATGTCGGCCGCGATCGCGCTCGAGAAGCCGCTGGTGGTGGCCTACCTCGGGCCCGAGGCGAGCAACACGCACGCCGCGGCGCTGCGGAAGTTCGGTGCGAGCGTTGAGTATCGCCCGATGGCCACGGTGAGTGACATTTTCACGGCGGTGGAAAAAGGAGACACCGACCACGCGGTGATCCCGATCGAGAACTCAACCGAGGGGTCGGTACGCGAGGCGCTCGACAGTTTTGTGGAGAGCGATCTGAAGATCGTCTCGCAGATCTATCTCGAGATCAGCCACGCGCTGATCTCGACGAGCCCGTTGGAGCGCATCGAGCGCGTCTATTCCAAGGATCAGGCGCTCGCGCAGTGCCGGCATTGGCTGCAGCGCAACCTGCCGCACGCGCGGCTGGTCGACGCCCCCAGCACCTCGCGCGCCGTGCAGCTTGCGAAGGAGGATCCGGGCGCCGCCGCGGTGGCCGGTGAACTCGCCGCCGAGCATTACGGCGTGCCGGTGATCGCGCGGAACATCCAGGACAAGGCCGACAACACCACGCGATTCTTCGTGCTCGGCCGGCGTCCGTCGGGCGCGGTGGGCAACGGCAAGGACGTCACCAGCCTGCTGGTCTCGCTCGGCGACGAGGCCGCGTCGCATTCCGGCGCGTTGCTGCGGATGCTGATGCCCCTGGCGGAGCGCGGAATCAATCTGTCAAAGGTCGAATCCCGCCCGAGCAAGAAGCGCCCTTGGGACTACTTCTTTTTCCTCGATGTCACCGGCCACCACGATGATCCCGGGATGCGCGAGGCGCTGTCGGACTTGCGCAAGTTCTGTCCGATGGTGAAGTGGCTCGGCAGCTACCCGGCGGTCGATTGACCGGACGTCTTGCGACGGGGAGCGCCCGCGCCAACAATACCGTTGACAGCTATGGAGGTGCGGGATGCCTTCAGCCCTTTTATGAAAGTCGTGTCCTCCATCAAATCGGCCAAGAAGCGTCACCCCGCCTGCCAGGTGGTCCGTCGCCGCGGCAAGATTTACGTCATCAACAAGGTCGAGCCGCGTTACAAGGCCCGCCAAGGCTAACTCCCTGTCACTGCGATGAAAGCACAAGGTCATCCCGCCCTGAACAACGTCTGCTTCCTGGATATCGGGACCGGTCGTCGTTTCCTCACCAAGTCGACCATGAAGTCCGCCCGCAAGGAGCAGATCGACGGGGTCGAGTACCACGTTGTGGTGCGTGACGTCACGATGGACTCCCATCCGGCCTACACCGGTGAGAAGCGCCTCGTGGACACCGCGGGTCGCGTCGAGAAGTTCACCTCGAAGTTCAAGCGCGGCGCCAAGAAGTAAGGTCGCCGCCTTTTACTCTCCCGCCCCCCGGTCCACCCCGGGGGGCTTTTTGTTTTCCGAACCCGCGATTTTTTCCGTGTCAACCGGCCGGAGCGCCGGCTTTGCTCCGCGTCCCTTTCCCATGCGCATCCATCCGTTCCAGGGTCTTGTTCCCGTGCCCGCCCTTGCCCCCGAGGTCGCCTGTGTGCCGTATGACGTCGTGAACACGGCCGAGGCCGCCGCGCTCGCCGCCGGTCGTCCGCACAGCCTGCTGCACGTCGACCGCGCCGAGATCGGTCTGCCGGCCAACACCGATCCCTACAGCGACGCCGTCTACGCCCGCGCGCGCTCGAATTTCGAGACCCTGCAGCGCCAGGGACCAC
>SXGQ01352750.1_pt1 | contig 16908 bp, 12 predicted proteins | sample 3178371 | NCBI WGS metagenome assembly SXGQ01 (sample SAMN11356859, study PRJNA531348) | freshwater metagenome | isolation source: freshwater sample F1-20 | place: China: Fuxian Lake, Yuxi | collected 2017-12-25
CAGTTCTAGGGTCTTGCCACGGTGCAACAAAACAAGTGGGCGTGTGGTGTTTTGGGTCATACTCCACATAAAGAACACCAGAAAATCCCCAACTTTTATGGTTGTGAATCGTCTGGTGATCTCCTTGTTTATATCGTACTGCCCAACAATCAGTCATACTACAAGATACTTGTGCTTCTTGACAGAATTCAAACAGTTGAGGTTTGATAAGGTCTTGGAAGTAATGTAGATAACTTTTTTTGTTAGTACTTCTGTCAGTTTCAAAAGTTTGCAGGGTGGTTCTTACAAACTTTTGAGAGTTGATGCGATTTAAGATGCCTTTTTTCTTAAACGACCAATCATCAATCTGATATTGATAAGAAGGGTATTCAAAGAGTGGTGTTTTCATCGAGCGCGATCCCAAGCGCAATGTGCTCTTTGTCCATCTTGCAATACATAATGAAAAAATATGTTGTGATAGTAACAAGATTTTTTCTTTTTACCAAATCCGTGCTTTCCATATGGCATAGCAATTCTTTCGTGGGGACGTTCGCATCCTTTGTAAAGAACCCCATCGCCAGGTTCAAGATAAAGATCTCTCCATTCACCAGGAACTAATACCTGCGTTTTCTTTTTATCAGCACAAGTATCTGGAGTTTTGATACGAAATGCCCAAGGTTCTTCCAAGTCAGTAGAAACGTGAACACTAACAGAGATTTCACACGCATCTCTATCGGCGTGACGATCCAAAGTCATTCCTGATCTGTAAAATCTATCATAATAATAAGTGTTATAAAGTTTACGACCGATTACTTCTTCTAATTTCATTCTAATCCCACTGTGGATTGCACGATATTGCGGATGCCAATAACGCGCCAATGACCCCTCTACTTGCATCTCTACTTCGTGGTGTGTAAATTGATCAATCTTTTTACCCCAGTAATTAAATTGTCCCGTTTCCTGTGGAAGTGGATGATAAAGTTCTTCAGGATCCCATAGATTTTTGATAACTAGATACCCATTCTTTTCAAAGGATTCATTACGAGTCCAAGCAGTACCGGTGTTCTGCCTTTCCTGCATCATCAGTTGCAGTTCTGTCATTTGTTCTGCCATAATTCAACTCCTTTTTTTTCTACCGAGTTCCCATCCTTTACCAGGGCACTCTTTACAAAATTTTTCTTCCATTTGATTTGACCACCATTTTTTACCAACTTTTGCTAATCTGACTTTTTCTTTTGTTTCCTCGCTTTGTTTTTTACCAAAGTTTGGATTTTTTTCTCCTTTGTTATTTTCTCTAAACTTTGCTTTTGATTCTTCACTATGTTTTCTACCAATCCAGGGATGTGGTTGATTTTTCCAAGTTTCCGTTGTTCTTTGTTTTAGAAGTTCTTTTGTTTCTTGTGTATGTTCTTTTCCGTAAAAAGGATTATTTTCTCCTTGATAAGTTCTTCTATTTTGTTTTGCTTTTTCTATCCATTCTGGTTTTATTTCTCTACCTTTAAGTCGTTCACTCATTTTCTTTTTATATTCTTCTGTGCGAACTATGCCTCTTAAAGATTTGCTAATTTTAGATTTTTGTTCATCTGTAAGAGGAACTCCTTTTGGTGGGCAATAATAAAATCCGGTAGAAGTTGCTTTTGCTTTATTAGCGAAGTGTGGATTTTTATCCACTTCATAAAAATCTTGTAAGATTATTTCATCTCTTAGAGCATCGCTTCTACATTTGTAATCGGTACATAAAATAATTTTTTGAGTTGGTTTAAAAGATTTATCTTTAGAAGATCCAAGATAATCTACATCTTCTTCGGGTAAACAGTCACACCCTCGCATTCCAATATATCCTCTACCCCACTCTTCAAAAGAGTAATATGTATAGTAGTAATTTTTATCGTTTTTCATATGTCTATTAAACTTGAATGAAAGTATTTATGTCACTTCCATCTATGTCCTCTATTTCCAACGCGGACCACATACCCATCCGACAAGGCTTCTTCTGCACCCACGAGTTACCTTAAGAACTCTGTGTTGTGCTCTGGAGTCAAATACGATTACTGTTCCACGCTTTCTAGGAACAATATAGCTATTGTTTGCTTCATCTAATATCTGTAGGTTCCCACCTTCATAATCATCTGGGTTTGAAAGTTGCACGACTACACTGAGTTTTCGGATCAGTTCACAGTTTTCATTAATAAAGTCCTGTGCAATCTCTTGACCATTACCACGATTTCCTACTGATACTGGTTTATAATGTGTTGCTAGACCTGCATCATTATGCCAAGAATAAAACTGTCCTTCTGTATATTTTGTAAATTGAATACTTTCTCCATCAATATTACGAATATCGTAGAGAAAGTTTTCACGATTTGCTCTTTCAATATAATGCCAGAGGAAACCACCAATCCAGTGTGTGGTGGGAATCCAGGCGTTTTGTGAGTTTCTTTTATCACGGTTGAGTGCGTCGCCGTGTAAACGACTGTCACCCATTTGCTCATCAAAATGTTCTACTGCGTCTCTTTCTAGAATATCTACGATGTCTTCATTAATTTGGCTGTAGTACCATACAGATTGTAGCGCCAAAGGTCAATCTCCTATAATGTGCTCAACGATATTATATATGAGTTGTGGGGTTATGTCAATTGAATAATGAGGAAACCAGGAGCTCCTGTTCCTCTTATTGGTCCTGGATCTGGTGGTCCATACCCTGCTCCACCTCCACCACCACCATAACTAACCGAATTTAGTATGATACCAGCACCTCCACCCCCCCCTGTTCCATAAAAAACGGAGATCGTATCTCCTTTACCACCAACAGCTCCACTTGCTGGAGCAGGAGTTCCATTTGCTTGTGGATTTGGTGGACTAGGATCTTGACTTCCGCCACCACCACCATTAGATGATGCTCCCCAAGTCCACGGAGTAAATCCGATTGGTTGCAGGTAAGATGCAGGAGACATTGTGACATTTCCACCTGATCCGCCAGGACTTCCTAGTATAAATGGAGTACTATCTCCATAACCACCAGCACCCCCGCCGCCAGCACCAGCACTTGTTGCCGGTGTTCCTGATTGCCCAGGACTAAATCTAGCACCACCAGCTCCACCAGTTCCTCCGGCAGTTGATCCATATGTTGGATTTGCAGCACCACCAGCGCCACCAGACCCATTATTAGATCCGTCTGAACCTTGATTCAATTCAAAAATAATCGGACCAGAGTGACTTGTTGTTCTGACATAAGTATTTCTGGGAGCACTAGGACCACCAACACCAATATAAAGAGTTGTTCCTGCCAAAGGAACTGCGGGATTTATGGTATAACCAGTGAGATTTGCTGCTCCACCTCCTCCAGCACCTGATCCCTCATTTGGGGACGCAGCTGCAACTGTACTTCCGCCACCACCAACACCAGCAAATTTTATAATTCTAGTCCCTCCCGTGACAGTCAGAGTAGTTTGTTGTGCTCCAGTATAGATATACTCTTCGTTGGGAGGTGGAAGTGTAGGCCCACTACTCCTACCAAATCCATAACCACCAAGATTTTTTGCAATTCCTGTGAAAAATGGTGCCATATCAACTATCTCCTATTATGGTCTGATATTTCCAAGACGGTATCCAGTGTTGTTAGTAGCAAACACTCTATAATTTCCTGGAGTTCCTGTACCAGAACCATTATAATGAATTGCAAGTGTCACAATATCTACATCACTTCCAGTTGTTGAAAGTGTGACTGTAGATGCGGTTGCAACTCTTGCGGATGTTGAAAAACCAGAGACACCTAATGGAGTCAATGTAATATTGGTTCCGATACCTGTTGCTGCTGTTGTATTGCCCGTTCCAGCAGAGTTTTGAGTAAAGATAATTGTAAAAGTCGTGACTGAGTTTTTAGTAACTGGAAAATCACGAAGAGATACAATACCTACATTAGTACCTGTTGATAAAGTGTGAGTAAATACAGTTCCGTTCTGAGCATCACACTCTAATACGATTCTTCCTGACGATATAAGATAAGTTGATCCGACAGATACAGTTTCCGTTGCACCGGTGAAGTCTGTTGTATCTGAAAATGTAGAAACACCTGATGTTACAATCAAACCCCCAGCATTAATTCTAACACCACTTCTTGCAGTGACTAAACCAATAGAGTCTACATTTGTTACGTCTTCATAAGTGAGTGTGCCGCCAATTGAAACATTGCCACTAAAAGTTGCAGCAGTACCTGTGATATTTCCACTAAATGTAGTTGCTGTTACAATACCAGTAAATCTTGCACCACCAGTTACATCACCTATGATATTACTAACTAATTGTGCTTTCGTTTGAGACATCGTATTAGTTTTTTAATTATTTATCACTCAAAAACTACTTCGTCTTCTGGTGTATTAAATGAAACAAATCCTGCTGTGCCTGCTGTTGAGGCAGCAGAGAAATCTTCTGCTACGACTTCAGGATCTTCTTCTGGTGGTTCTGGTGTAAAGAGTTCCCAGGCACCCGTTTCTTCATCCCAACGATAGAATGAGAAAGATGCTCTTTGTTCCTCTGTAAGTTCTGGAGCAGGACCAATAGGAGATTCCCAATCTGCTGTGGCTGTGTTCAGAACCCACGACTCAAAAGGTTTTGGTGGAATAAATGCATCAAGCTCCTCATTATAAGAGTAACCAATACCTGCATAACGAACTCTCATATTGTTATTATAAGAGGTTTGCTTCCAGTTAGTATTGGCACCTAAAAGTTTTTTGCAAAAGGCAATTCCAATTGCTTCGTCTTCTACTCCATTAGAATCGGAAGTATCTTCGTTACTCACAACGATAACTTGAGTAACTACATTGTTTTCATCTATCTGACAAAAATGTGCCATCGTTTTTTATATGATGATTATAAGTGTGAAAGTATTTATTATATATGAGATTGGTGGTTATGTCAAATATTAGTTAGTTAGTCAGTCAGTAAGAAACAAACTTCCATTTCTTTCAATGACTAAGTTAAAAGATAGAATAAATTTTTCTTTTTTTGATTTATTCACTGGAGAATAATGATGTAAAAATCCAGGAAAAAATACAATATTTCCTTCTTTTACATCAGGTGTAAATTCAATACTTTTTCTTGTGATAAAATTATCAAATGGTGATATGAACCGTGTTGGTTGAGTTTCTTTTGGTAAATCAATATACAAAACTGCACTCATAGCACAATTTCCATGATTGTGAATACTATGATCCATTCCCTTTTTATACTTTTGCATCCATACATTTGATATTCTCACATAATCATTTTCTCCAAGATTCATATAAGGTTTTATTTTTTCTATCTCTGGTAATATTATTTCAATAAATTTAGAAACATTATCATTTGTATTATTTCTAAAAGATGATATGTTATTATCCAAATCATCTAGTTTTTCTGTTTTAAATAATTTATAGAGTGTTTTTTTCTTTTCTTTCCAATTTTCCACTTCAAAAATGTAAAGTGGTATAGAGAATATATCAATTTTCATAATTTGTAATCAAGGAATATTAAAAGTTTCTGCCGATCCAGTATATGGAAAAGTATATACAACAGGAGAAAGAGTTCCCTGTAGAGTGATAACGACGTATCCAGGATCTCCTGCTTGGTTTGGCAATCCTGAATCATTACCTCCCCTGGCAATTCCAGGAATTTCTGATGGATGCGGATACGCTGTATATGGATTAGGAGAAAAACTATTTGTAACAGCAGTCCAGGTAGGATTTACATATCCAGAACCTCCACCTCCATTAGATCCTGCTCTAGTAGGATCGGCACCTCCACCTCCACCACCGCCATAATATCCACCACCACCGCCACATCCAGCTCCTCCCGTTGCGGGTCCTCCAGATCCACCCTGCAATAAGCTACCTGCGGTTCCTGCTGGTTGAGTTTTACCATCACCACCTCTACCGCCAGCGGATTGAGTGCCTCCCCCAGCACCAATAGCGGTTGGATTATCATAGGTTAATGCACCTTCTCCTGATGGGCCACCACCTCTTCCGCCGGAGTTAACAAAACTTGATGTGGGTGGACCCGATGTTGCTGTAGGACCTTCAGAAATTCCTAGACCTCCTCCTCCTCCTCCAGCAACTAAAAGAATTGTTCCACTTGCATTTGTCAAACGAATATAAGATGCACCACCACCAGATCCAGCTGCTGCGGCGCCTGCGCCAGAACTTCCTCCTCCACCAAAACCCCCTGTTTTTGCTGGAGTATTTGGTGATGTTCCCCCAACTCCCCCACCACCAACTACAATATAAAAACTTTGTCCAGCGTATGTTGCATATGGTACAGTTGCACTTACAAAACCACCAGAACCTCCACCATCCGTTGGTGTACTATAGGAACTAGTTCCACCACCACCAGCACCCCATAATACAACTGAAATAGTTGTATAAACGTTGCTGACAGCACCCCCACCACTCCTGCCAAAACCAAACCGATAACCTGTAAAAAGAGGTGCCATAATATCAAACTCCCACTGTACCTTGACGGAATCCACCATTCTTGGTGACATAAACCTGATAACTTGATGCTGTTGTATTTGTACCACCAGTATAATGAATAAAGAATGATACAAAGTCTCTATCACTTCCAGTTGATGATATCGTTACAGTTGTCGCAGAACCCACAAGTCCTCTGGTAGAAATACCTGCAACTGCGGCACCATTTTCATATCCAACAACAGTACAGTTCGTTCCTATACCTGTTGCTGCTGTTGTATTTCCAGTTCCAGCAGAGTTTTGTGTTGCAATTAGAGTAATTGTTGTCCCACTTGCTCTGCCAGTTTGAGCTGGCATATTTCGGAAGGATACAATACCAATATTCGCACCAGTCGGTATTGTGTAAGTATAAGTTGTTGCTTGTCTCACATCCATTTCAAGAACCATTGCAGAACCACTCATATATGTGGTTGCTACTGATACTGTTTCAATTACACCACCGAATCTTGAATCTCCACCAGAAACGTGTAGAGTTGATGTTGGATTTGTGGTTCCTATGCCAACAAGACCAGTAGAAGTTGCAGTAATAACAGTTCCACCAGTTCCTACCCGCAATCCACTTCTTGCAGTGACTAAACCAATTGAGTCAACGTTAGTAACATCCTCATAAGTCAGTGTTCCTGCAATAGAAACATTACCATCAACAGTTACATTTCCAGTAATTTTAGCATCTGATGCCGTAATAAATCCCGTTACATTAATTCCACCAGGATTGATATTCAGTATTGATGAACCAATTGATACAAAAGTCAGTTGCCCATTTGTTGGAGAAAATACTCCAGTTGTTTGATCATCAGTAAAATACCAACTTGGAGAGTTTGCAGTTCCATCACTAAATGAAATGCCACCAGTCAGTGATGTAATAATACCAACATTGAATGGAGCAGCATCTACCCACTGAGCACTATTCGTGTCTTGATAATAGATGAAGAGTCTTCCCAAATCGGAATTATACCAAAGATTGCCAGCAGTAATAATTCCTGTAAATGCCTCTCCTGGTGTTGTTCCAATACCAATTGATGCACTTCCTCCTCCGCCACCTTGAAAGAAAATTGTTGCAATGCCGACATTATTATTATAAAAAACAGTAGAAAGTCCTGGTCCTCTTAAATCAAAGAATGATACGCCATATCCAGTAACACTACCTTCTGTTCTTAATCCAACGACTGCTGTAAGATTTCTTGCATTTCCTGTTAGGTTTGATCCATCACCATAATAAGTGACAATACCTGATACTGCTGTAACAACTCCAGACGAAACGAGAACTGTTCCAAGTGTTGATACTCCAGTTACTGCTAAACTTCCCACTAAAAGATTGCCAGAAATATCAGCACTGGCATTGATGTCTACAAAATTACCAAATGTTGAAATTCCAGAATAGTTTAGATGAGTTCCACTTAAGTTAGTTACGATACCAGTAACTGCATATAAAGTATCTGCATTTGCAGTTGTGCTTCTAAGAGTTGTAATGGTTCCAGATGTACCAGTTAAGTTAGTTACAGAACCATTAGTGCTCGTAAAGTTAGTTACAACTCCAGTAACAATATAACCGGTATCTGCATTTGCAGTTGTACTTCTAAGAGTTGTAATGGTTGCTGCAGTACCAGTTAAGTTAGTTACGGAACCATTAGTACTCGTAAAGTTAGTTACAACTCCAGTAACTGCATATAAAGTATCTGCATTTGCAGTTGTACTTCTAAGAGTTGTAATGGTTGCTGCAGTACCAGTTAAACTGGTAATTGATGCATTAACGATCGTACCGATACCAGTAATATTACCATTTCTTGCAGTAAATTCATCAAATACTAAATCATCTGCAACGTAAAGATCACCACCAACATATAAATCTCCACCAGTGGTTGTAATTCCACCATTAGATGAAAGTGTAGTAATTCCTAAAGTTCTTACGTTTGATCTTGCAATAAAGTCACCTTGTATGTCTACTCTATTATTAAACGTACTGAACCCAACAAAAGTAGAAACACCAGAAACATAAACTTGAGTAACTCCAATTCCACCATTAACGTGAAGAGTATAATCTGCTATGGTGGTGCCAATACCAACGGAATTTGTATCTGCGTTGGCGAGAATAAGATTTTGATTAACCTCGAAACCGTTCTTGACTACAAAATTCTTATTTACAGCCATTTGGGTTCACTCTCCCCCCAGGTATTTTGTTATTATTATTTATGATGCTCTTGTTTCAATAAACCAAGATTGAGAAACTCCACCAGCAGGACCTGATATTGAGAAACCTCCATAAATTGTAGTATTAAATTGTGAAGAAGATCCCATAACAACAGTAATACTACTTCCATATCGTGCGGGTAAATTATTACCAGTCACGCCATCAACTACTACATAAGTCGTACCTGTTGAGTTAACAGACACTGTAAATCCAGTACAAGATCTATCAACATCAGTCAAACTAAATGATTGACTATAAAATGTACTAAGATCTGCATTACGAACACTAACTAAGTTATAATTCGCATTTGATGGATTGCAATTTGGTGGTGGTGGTGGAGCGTCCTCTGTTGTAATAGCCCAATTTTGTACAACTACTGTAGATCCACCTCTTCTAATATAAAACCCCGTGGTCACTAAACTTCCATAACTTGATGAAGATGTCATAAAGACGGTGATACTACTGCCATATTGTGCAGACAAATTATTACCAGTCACACCATCAACTCTTAGATAAGCAGTGGCACCATCAACTGCTACAGTGAATCCTGAACAAGAATTGTCAACATCAGTAAGTGTAAATGATTGACTGTACGTGGTTGAACGACTCGCGTTGGTTACATTAATTAGATTATAATTTGCTGAAAGAGGATTGCAATTTGGACTTATAGTTGTGACTGCCCAAGTATCACTTGTACTTCCACTTGTTGCTGGCAAACTAATAGAATTCGTGCCACTTACAGTAAAAGCAACTTGAACAGTTGAACCAGGTGATGATGAACTAGTTGTTCTTAATGTAATTTGATCTCCATTTTGAACACTAGTTGATGATGAAGAAAAATCACGAATTGTAGATCCACTTCGAACGACTCTAAATGTTCCACCACTTACAGATGCAGTTCCATTTTCTCCTGGAGTCATTCCAGATAATGTAATTGTATTGCTTGTAATTGTTGAACTTAAACTTTGATTATTAACATCAGTAAATGTAAATTGATTGGGAATTGTATCAATTGCAGGAATTCTTGTTGTTACAGTGAATGTTGCAGATACTCCAGACACGGTTAATGTCGTTGAAGTTGATGTGCTTCCAGATGAAGATGAAGTTAGTCTGACGGTAATTTGATCTCCGTTCTGAACCAAATCATAACTTAATGGACTGAAATCTCTAATAGTAGTTCCACCTCTTACAACTCTAAACAAACCACTCCCTCCAGAAATGGATGCGGACAAGAAAACATCAGCATCGCATCCAGAAATAGTAATTGTATTACTATCTACTGTTGTTGAGAAATTAACATTTGTTTGTGCAGTAAATGTAAATGCATCTGGAGTAACATCTGCTATTCTGCTTGAAACAGAAAATGAAGTAATAAAAGATCCAACACGAATTTCTGATGTATTTGTGGATGCATATGACACTGGAGATGTCAATACCATTTGAATGGTATCTGAATTTGTTACGTCTCCAGAATAAATTGGAGATGCTCCATTAATTTTAAACGATCCAATTCCAGAAACAATTTGAGAAGTGATTGGAATTCCAGGTTCGAGCCCAGATAAAGTTACAATATTACTGGTAGTTCCAATTCCAACATTCATTCCACTCACTGATGTAAATGCAAAAGAAACTGGTGTTTGATCAATATTTCTTGTAGTAACTGTCCAGTTTGATGAAACCTTTCCGATTGTTAAAACTGAAGTGTAAAGTTTAGAAAAATCTGTGCTTGTTCCAGAAGTTGTAGGAATCTGAATGGATACTGTATCATTATTTCGAATAAATGAAGATGTTGTTGTAAATCCTCCACCATTTACAGAAAATGAACCAAATCCAGATATTGAAACTCTTGCTTTGTAGTTAATACCTGTGATTGTTGTAATTCCAGTTGTGTATGCAGTTCCTGGTTCTGCGTCCGACACATTAGTAAAAGTAAAGGTATTTGGATAATCGTCCAAATTTCCTCTATAAGAATATTCAGATACAGCTCCAATTGAACCTAATAGTGGACTCATAGTTTATTATGCGTATTGAGATTGAGAAGCAAGAACGGTGTAAGTGGCAGCACCAGTTTTAATAATTACATAAGTATACATATCTAAACTGTTTGCGTTCCCAGAAATAATTTGATTTCCACCATAATATTTTGGAGTAACTGAAACATTATCAATACTGATAGATGAGTTATAATATGCTGTGGATCCTTGATTTGTAAGAATTGCAACGGTAATTGAATCACCAGTTGTCAAGAAACTGTTCAAAGTTGTAGTTGAATCTCCTCTAAAGTTTAAAGACCAATTACCTTGGGTCTGATTTGTAAAATAATAAACATTATTCGTCGCAAGATCAACATTTGTAGTTGTCGCAACACCAACAGGATTTTGTGCGGTTAAAATACCAGCACTGATTGTTGCCTTTTCAATAATTTCATAAACATTCAGAGTTCCGTTGATTGTTGTATTGCCATTTACATATAATGCATTACCCAATATGGCACCTGTGGTTCCAACTCCAATTGCTTTCGTGGTATGAATACCAATACCATCAACACCCCAGATACTGTCTACTCCAGTTAATCCAGATCCATCTCCACTGAATGTTCCAATAAAGTTATTTCCAATATAAGTGTTACCACGAATAATATTAAACGTTGGATTAAAAGAGTCTGTTGTTGTACTGATTGATCCAAAGCGTTTCCACTTATTATCATCAGCATACACCCAACCAAGATATCCACCACTGGAAGGAATTGCATTATAAACAACGTCACCAACGTTTCCTGCAAGAGATGGTGTGGAAATTCCTACAGTATATTTTCTGGATACTGTAGTATCTCCTTGTAAGAAGATTGAATTTGCTTCAATACCTTTAGTAGAATTGGAGGTAATTTTATTGTTGAAAATGATTGGACCATCGAATTGACTGATTATATTTCCGTCAGATCCACCCTCAACTCTAATTGAACGACTGATGGTTGCTTCAAGTGGTGTGATAATATCAAAGCCAACGTTTATTCCTCCAGTTCCAGGATCTTCACCAGTTGCTGTTGGAATTGGAGAATTAAAAACTTCTTCTTGACCAGTTGTAGAATTAATTTTTTTGTTACCAGTATAGAAATCTCCATCTGCATTCATTGCAGCAAAGATTACAACTCCACCGTCAGTTGTTGTTGATTGTGCAAGAAGTTCTTCCTGTGGGCTGATGTTTCTATCTTGTCTTTCTGGGAATGCTGTGGAATAATTTCCAGGACCAAATCCAACATATTCAAATGTATGCGCTGAAGCACGAATTAGTGAATTTCTACGGAGTTCAATTGGTCGTGGATTAATTCTTGTAATTACAGATCCAGAACTATGAGTTGATTTAAGAGTTCCAAGAATTCCACGGAAAACTGAAACTGAACTCGTCGTTACATTTGACTTAATTCTCAAAATTTCATTATCAATTAACAGATAATCTCCGATGTTAAAATCAAAATTAGTCGCATTAGAAATTGAAATCGACAGATCAGAAACAGCAACTGCAGATGAAATTGTTGTAGTGATTCCTGCATATTCGGCAATAATTCTTCCGTTTGAATTTTCATTAGTGACTGAAATATTTCCACCTTGAGATGCATATGCTGGTTTGTAAATAAAGAGAGTACCAGTGGTTACTGGAGAAATTGTACTGACCCCAGCATTTACGATGAAAGATGTTAAATTGCTGACTTCTTTGACAATAAATTCTTTATTAAAGATGCCTGCATCAGCTCCACCAACTACAATTTTATTGTCAACCAACAATCCGTGATTTTGAACCGTTGTGAATGTTACAATTCCTGTTACGTTATTGTAAACAATTGACGATACATTTAAAGTTCTTCCAGTCAAAATTACATTTCCTGTTGCTGCTGCTGTGCTTCCTATACCAGCAGTAGATGCTGATGAAACTGTAGATGCAGATGAAACTGTGATTTTCTTTGAGTTATCTACAGTTGCAACTCGATAAAGTGTATTATACTGATTGAATGTATTGGGAGTGATTGAAGTTACATTTAAAGTATCTCCAATATTATTATAAATGTTACTTACAGTCAGATAACCTGGAATATGCGAACTTGTTGTTGCAATTCCCACCAGTGAAAGTGTGTTACCAATACCATAAGCACTACCACCATCAATAATCTTAATTGAAGAAATAATACCACCAGTTACAGTGACTCTTGCAGTTGCGTGAGATCCAGTTGTTGATCCAGCAAATCCAACAAGATTTACATTATAATAGTTTCCATCAACATAATTAAGTCCTGCACTTGTAATACCTAATTGAGTGATTCTGTTTAATCCGTGATCAATGTCGGTGAAAAATGTGTGAGATGTTCCAACTGAATTTGAAATAACTTCCGTTAATCCAAATCCAACTCTACCATCGACAGCAAATTTATTTAAATTTTCTCTTGTAATAGAATATTGAGGTTCATTAATTACAACTTGGCCAATAGTATCTGGAAGAGCAAATGATACTGCAGATTGAGGATCTGAATGTGGATTATCTCTGTTTGTTTGTGGATACAAGTTTTGTACTGGTTGAGAAAATCTTAAAGAAGTAAATGGTGCAACTGATGGAGAATTGGAAGCATTTAAAGATAGTAAATGATAAATTCCATCTTGCAATCCCGGAATATATTCTTGAATTTCTTCACTTCTGTAAACATAATAAGTTCCAGAATTTTTCTTTTTCTTATAATATGGAAGTGAAGTTGTTCTTACTGATGTATTATTTGTAAAAGTTCCAGGATTATTTGTAATCGAAATACTAAACTGTTTTGCACTGCTAATTCCAGCAACCGCAAAAGTTCCATTATATGCAGAGTTTGCAACTCCTGCAGTATTGTTTGTACTTGTGATGTTGAAAATTTCAACTTCAGATCCAATCACTAAGTTGTGAGGAATTTCAGTAACAATACTTGCAACACCACCAGACCAACTTGCTCCTGCAATATAACGTGGATTTCTCAGTTGTGTTGAATTTGAAAGAGTTGCTGGGTTTGGATTGTATAAGAATGCAACTTCAGTATTTGTGGAACCAATTGAAGTATTTGATTCTTGAATTACATATCCATCAAGAGGTGGTCTTGCCGTAACAGGAGAATCTGCGGGAATGACATAACGAAAACGATATATCGTGTCTGTTAGATTTCTTGTATCAGGTTTGCGATTAATAAATGTTCTTGGAGTCGCAGCACCCAATCCAGTGGATCCCAATCCGACGATTACGTTATAGAGTGATCTTTCAGTTGCTGCGGCTGCAACATTTACATACCACTGAGAAGCACTTGTATCATATTGAACTGGGTGACCAATATCTCCAGGTTTTTTATCAGATACTCGACTAACAATATTTAAAATTCCGCCGTTGTTATTTACAGCAATTGGATTGTCAGTAAATGCATCATTTAATGTTTGTGCAACTTTAACTTGATTGGAACCAACAATTCCAGTTCCTGAAGTAATTGCAAAATAAATTGAATTATTTTTTAATCCATCAGGAAGTTGACCAGTTTCACTAATAACACGAATTGTTTCGCCATTAATAAAATTATGATTCGATTGTAAAGTAAATATATCACTTGTAATGCTATTAATTCCTAAAGAACTTCTACCAACTCTAAATGTTTTTTCTGATGACGTTTCAGTTGCGGTAAATTCAGTATTCGGCATAATAATTCGTGCCGAGTAGGTAGTCGATACTCCACTTGAAGAGAGTAAAACATTTAGTTGGTCATTTTCTCTTGCACCAAGTCGATATCCGTCCAGAACAGTCTCTGGTGGATTTGCTGAATTTGTTTCATTATAAAGATAAAGTCTGTTTGTTGTTGCAAATCCTACGACTTTATTTACATCAATTGCAGTAAATTCAACACTTACTTCAGAATTTTCATTTTCTTTTGGTGGAATAATGTGAGTAATGTATCCAACATCATCTCTTAGGAAAGCGTCTTTTCTAAATCCAGAAGCAATCAGAGATTTTGCACCAAAATTAGAGTTGGAGTTATTAATTGATTGATCACCACCAGATTCTGCCAAGAAGTGATCTGCATATCCAATCGCAAATACAGAAACTACCTGAATATATCCATCATTTGAGCATTTAATATGATAGTTTTCATATGTTGGTTTAAATCTTGCTCTTGAGTCTGAGTGAATATTTTCATTTCCTGCCGAAGTATTATCTTCATAAATTCCAGAAACTGAATTATATTTTACAAAAGCAGAATCATCTTTTTGTAGTCCGATACCCGTAAATTGGGCAACAACCATACTCTTAAATCCTAATGCTTTACTTCCATCAGCGTGAAGTCCACACATTCCATATACTGATCTCAATGAAACATTAAAGATATATGGAGATGCTGAGGTAACTGTATCTACAGAAATGCTTATCGTTGCACTTGTAACTGTTGGAAGTGGATTTGTTGGTGCGTTTTGAACTTTATATTGAATGTTTGTCGAATCGACTTTATTAAAAACGACAAATTGCCCATCATATCCACCAGATCCTACACCTTCAATTTGAATAGGAGTATCAACATCAAAGTCTGTTGCAGTTTCGGCAAGAGTTACCGTAATTGTTGTAGAGGAAGTTACACCATCTCCTGCACGAATACTTGTAATTCCAACTTCTTTACCGCGAGATCCAACAATACGATATTCATCAATTTTAGTTTGAATATCAAGTCCAGCAGATGGATAATCTGGTTCGATTGGTCGTCCAGAAGATTGTCCATATGCAAGGCCCACTTTTTCATAGTACATATCAAGATCTGTTCGATCTGTTGAGTACGTAACAAAATCATCTGCGATGTTGACATCATTTGCTCCATCAGCATATTCAAATCCAGTTAATTTATGATGAGAAAAGAGAGGAACAAATTGATTTGTTGTATAGTCTTTATAACAAATTGAATTTGGATCGGCATCTAAAATCGAAAACTGCCAAAAATAACATCCACCAGTGACTCTAAAAACTGCAGATCTTTCAATTTGATCATTTTCTGGATTAGGAACATATTTTGGTCTAATCTTAGTCTTTCTTAAGTCTAATCCAACAATTGATGTTCCTCTTGGAACGATTACACCACCATAAATGCTATTTAATTTATGTAATGAATTATTTTCTGTCGTTAAATCATAATTAGTTGTTAAATCCCACGCAGCAAAATCATTTGAAGTTGAACCATTTCTCAATATGTAATTATTTGCGCCGTCAGGAATCCATCCTGGACGGTTATCTACGATATGATCTCCAGGATATAGTAAAATGGTCGTTTTATTGAATCGATCGTTATCTAATCCTCTTTGATAAGAAAATCTTGATGCTTCAATAAGAGCTCTTTGAATCGTTTTGAATGGTCTTGTTAAAGAGTTTCCCTGATTCTGAACACTATCCGTAGAATCAAGAGAATTTGGATCAACGTAAATGATCGTACCACGAACAGATTTCAAAAAATTATCTAATCTTGAAAGACCCATTTTACTATCTTTATAGTTTCCGTTATAGATTATTTATCACAAGAAAAAAGAGGAAACCATAAGGTCTCCTCTTCAACGCGCTTCCTTCACACTTGATTATTATACCACTTCTCTTCTTTCCACGTCAACCTTTTCTCCAATTCTTTATCAAAAATCATTAGGTATCTATGTTTGCGACTTCTTTCTTTCCATTCACCTTCCAATCCTTTTACGGAACCTCTTGAATGTTTGGTGCCGTCGGCATAATAAAAATCTTTTTTTGAATCCGTTAACCCATAATACTTGAAATTACAAGCGCGGTAGATAATTCCGTTGTGGCGAGTAGAATCAGCGTAGCTAAGAATAGCAGAAACATTTGCATCTTTTTTAAATCTCCGTATGCAACGACTCAAGAACCAGGATGTGATGTTATATTCTGTTTTTTGAGTTTCTGGATCAACACATAATCTTGAAAGTTCGTAAAGACCATCTTGTTGATTGCGATCTAAACCAAATGCCCCGACAGCTATTTCTGGGACGGGGATCTTAGTAAAGACACAAGCAGCGAGACAGTGACCAACGTGCAAAAAATCACAAATATTGGATTTGAATAAACCGTAGTTGTATCCACTTTTGAAATCTTTAGATTCGTCTTTAAGATAATGATAAGTATAAAGAAGATTTTTGATTTCCTCTTTACACACTTTATCTATAAAATACTGACTCTTCATCTAAGCATTTTTACTCA
>SXGQ01686100.1_pt1 | contig 16904 bp, 20 predicted proteins | sample 3178371 | NCBI WGS metagenome assembly SXGQ01 (sample SAMN11356859, study PRJNA531348) | freshwater metagenome | isolation source: freshwater sample F1-20 | place: China: Fuxian Lake, Yuxi | collected 2017-12-25
ATAAGCATCTTGATACGACTGACTAGGATTAAAGCCTGTAGTCGGTAGTTTGCTTGTATCAAATGGCTTTGCTAATGTGTTTTCAAGATAACCAATACCTGTTTCAGCTAAACCGCCTGTGCGTTGGCTTAGTCTGTTTTGGATGTCTAGAAGTTGTTGTTGTTCAGGACTTAAAATTTGTCTAGCAGTCCATCCTTGGTCGGGATTTGCTGGGGCAGTTAAAAAATCTTCTGCTCTTGGTGCTTTTAGTTGTGATGCACTAAGAGGTACTTCAATTCTGTCACCTGAAGGGCCATAAGCAAACTGAAACCCTTCTTTAGGTTGAACTCCCAATCTAGGTTGCATAGGAGCAGTATCGGTTAGACTATAACCTTCAGGTAAACCACCACCTTGAGATAATGCTTTTTGGTAAGACTGATACGCTTGTTCGTATGCTCTTGGGTCAAAAGTTCCTTGTTGGCTATATACCAACGAACCATAAGGTGTAAATTGATTTACACGATTTGCTGAAGCGGCCGCTCTTGCGGCTTCTAAATTACCTGCGGCTGTTTGTTGTGCCGCACCAGCATAATCAGGAGCGGCTGGCGCACTTGGGGCAGGCCCTAATCCTAAAAATCCACCACCACCCATACTATTCTCCCTTGTTTAAAGAGCATCGGATGTTAAGAAACCGACACTCCTTTTTTCTCATAGCCATAATCACTAAATCACCACTCATGTGGGCATCAGGTATTTCAGCTACAACCTTAAAGCCCAAATGTCGGTTTAACTTTAGGGCATCTGTGTTATCAGCACAGATTTGCCCTAGTATAACGCTAACTCCAAGTTTATTAAAGGGGTAATCAAATACCGCCCATATAAAATCTTTACTAGCCCAATGCTCACCAACACTACCAATATGTATCTCACACGCCTTTGGCATAAAGTTGGTATATCCTGCCACCGCTACCAAATTGCCGTCTTTTAACTGCCCAATACATTGGGTGGTTTCAGGTAGGGGAAAGTTGAGGATTCTGACTAGCCATTCCCCCAAATAGCGTTGATTTTCAGTCGTAACAGTCCTCACAGTACCCCGCCACGCTCCATTACAAAGTCGGTTGATGCCCAATGAAACTCAATACTTTGCGATGCCACATTCAAACTTATTGAACCTGCATAACCAAGCCCTGTCACGCCTTGCCATATCTTTGTTGTGGTTAAACCACCCCCACCCCAATTACAGTTATCCCATGTATCTAAATCCCATTCACCAGTTTGCAGAATAGAGGGGTTAAAAGATATTTGACTAGTCAATTCAACTGTATCAAAATCGGTGCTTAGACCGCATAAAACAGTCGGTAAGCCGTTATTGGTCTGTAGGATAGGGCGTACTAGGGTAAAGCGTTTTTGTTGCCCCCTAGACTCGAAATACGAGTAGGCTTGCTGTACAAAACCAGTAATATTTGCACCTGCATCAGCAAAAGTGTCGTAAAACTTACCTACAAAGCCAGTTCCACCAAAATACATATCCTCATCGCTCATTTCCCAACAATTTGCTGAAATGTTGGTAAATCTACACCAAGACTTTGTAATGTTGTGCATGACATACTGCTCAGTACCACCTGTCACAGGAACATTGAGAATCAGCATATTGTATTTAGCAAAATAGTTTATCTGCCAACCAAAGTTTGTGGCGTATTGGTCTGCCGCTTGGCTAATAGCGTAGAAAATCTTGTCTGTAATGTTAACTCGTGGGTCTAGGCGGGTAGATTGAAGTCCTGCCGACAAGGGAACTAAGCCTTGTTGGGTTAATAATAGGATGTCACCACCATATTTAAAGACACATTTACGGGCAAAGGTAGAACCGATGTTCCAAATACCTACTAAAGACCAATCATTAGGATTTGAGGGGTCTGAACCCTTATAAACAGCGACTTCTCCGTTACTTGTCACGAATACGGCTAGGTCATCGACCCCGTAGCCAGCGTCAATAGTCCAAGTTCCCATCGCTTGTAGGTAACCACCATTTTTAAAGATGCCACCTAAGGGGAATGAGGTAACTGCCCCGTTAATTGAATCTACGGGTAAATACCAAAAATTTAAGGAGTTTTCTTCTACAAAATAAAGACGTTCTTTAAATAAGTTTACATAGGCAAATGTATTTGAGTTTTTACCTGTAATAAAATAATTAATCGTATAAGTACCTACTACAGTCGCATCACCGCTTGGGGCAGTCGCCATCGTATAGGTGAGGGTCGAGCCACCCGTCACAGTAATGCGAAAAGTTCCATTAAATTCTGCGGGAGTTGCCCCTGCGACTGTTATGGTGTTACCTGTAACAAGATTGTGGGCACTTGCAGTCGTTAGGGTAGCGGTTAGATTACCTGTGCCACCCCTTGTAATTGTGCTAATTGTCTGTGCTGTTGAGGTTGTAGCACTTCTTGACCACCTTGTACCATCATAAACGACCATAGGGTCAACAGCGTTGACAGCAGGCATAAAAGACCCACCCGCAGTTGTAATCATGGAGTGTATCCACTTACCATCCGTGTTCCCTGTAAGGCTTGAAGTAGCCGTTGAGGTACTGGCATCATAAATAATGGTAGATGTTGCCGCAAACAGCTTAGTAGTCGTTGGGCTGGAGTAACTCATTAAAGATAAAACTGCCCCAGTAATGCCTGTTGATACTTTAGAATAGCCTTTTCTAAGGGTTACATCCGTAGGTGTAGGAAAGAAATTGACCATCTGAACCGCATCAAGTGGGTTCATTTCTGCCAACGAATCCCTAGCGTTCCAACCCCCAATAGGGGATGGTAGAGAAGCTGTAACTGCCCGTCTTTGTTGAGCTACAGCCATGTTTAAGTTCCGTAACCTGAATCAGGTATATTCGCATATCCAATCAGCACTTTGCTTGGGTATGGTGCAAAGGATAGGGTAGCAGAGCCTTTATCGTTGGCTTTAGCAACATTTAAATAACGGAAATAGTCTTGTTGCAATGCAGTAGTATCAAAACCTTTGATTTGGAAATATTTAAGTTTTGTACCTAAAACTAAGACTGTATCGTCAAATATGGTCGTATCAGTATCAACAGTAAAACTGTTCTTAACTTGGTCGGTAACACTTCTAGCCCAACCTTTTGAGCGGTATTCAAAACCTAAATATTCTTGTGTGTTATATGGTGGCCAAATTTGGAACTTATTGCCTAGAATACGCCACCTAATGCGTGGGCCTGTTGAGATATAACCCGACTTTAGCCATTGCCATTGTTGGGCATCTTCAGGGCCAAGCATCTGCCAATGTTTTGTCTTATCCCAATGGGTATTATCCGTAATGGTTTCAAAATCAGGGGGTAATGGGTATTTAGTCTGTGAAAAGGTAAAAGTCACGCCTGTATATGTACCACTAGCCAACTGGCTCATTACAATAGTCGATGTTGTGCCATTAAAAGTTACTGATTGGACATAAGTATCTTGGTTAATGCCTGTGCCTGTAATGGTAAAGTTACTGGTCAAGGCTGTAGCGTCACCCGTTACAACAATGTTATAACTTTGGTCGCTAACTGTATTGCCAGTAAAAGTTTGTGCATCAGTATAAAAACGATACTCCAACTGTAACGCTTGCCAATCATATTCTTTCACCAAGTCATAGCCTTGACGATTCATTAGGGCTAAAACCTGTTGAACATCTTGATTAGTATTACCCGCCACATAAGTAGGGATAGCAAGGTTTAGTTCGCTTGTAGTCTGCTGAACAAGTTGGAGCATCGTTGATGACATATTAGGCTTCCTCTACGACCTTTGGTTTACGAGTCTTTTTCTCACCAACTGCCGCAAGTACAGCCGCCATCTGTTTTTCCATTAAGGCGAGCTTCGCATCAGTTTCAGACTTGATTTTAGCATTTTCCTCGTCTTTTTTGGCAAGTTCTTGCTTTAACAAGTTAATTTCTTCATCTCGCTTACTGGCTTCTGCGGTTTGCGTAGCTAGGTTTAAATAGCTTTTAGCCTTATCCCTAAAGGTATGGGGTTGCATACCTGCTATCATGCCGATTCGCTGAAGTTGGTGGTCTGACGCATTGGCAACTGACTCGACTGTAAAGAACTTAATCCCTTTTAATTCTTGGGCTTGGGATTGACTGATTAAAGTCCATTGTTCTAAAGGCGTACCCATCATTTCGCTACTGGAGTCTTGACTAGCTTGATATTGAAGCCATTGCTTTGGAAAGCGTTGTATGTGGCTCTCTCTTGCGTAGGTGTCAATTTCAGTTAAGTTATCTCCAGCGACCATAATGCGTACAAAGTCAAAATCTTTGAATATTGGTCTGCCAGCTTCATTAGTTTCGTGTTCAAGTTGTACGGCCCGTTTATAAAACTTGACCGCCAAGCGTGAATCTGCGTCTTGAGTATCGCTATCTATTGCCATGTAATGCTCCTAAGTGGTTAGGGTTAAAAGAAAAAAGGGCTACCCGATTAAGAGTAACCCTTTGTTTTTACTACAAAAACAGGTTATACACTAGCCTTACCGAACCAACCAAAATCGCCACTTGCCATAGAAGCACCTGAAATATAAGTGCCACCTGAAGCAGTTGCTACAAAGGTTGAAGCGTTAACGGAGCAAGTAGCGGTAGAAGCACCGATAGCTGCACCAGCTTGTGCAAACACATAACGCAAGCCATCATTACCAAAAGTTTGCGTTCCTAAAGGTGCAAAATTTGGGATAGATACTGCGGTAGTGCCGTTAGTATAAGAAAAACTGACAGGGGTCGTATTGTTGAAATCAACTCCTGCAATAGGAAGTACTGAATAAGCCATGATAATTTCCTCTTTAGGTTAATTGATTAAGTTGTCAAAAGACCCTGCAACTGTGCGTTGCTTGTAGTCATATTGCCAGCAAAACCATACAATTTTACAATCGCATCTTGGTTGATTGCTTGACGCTCACCACCGATAGGTACGAAATTACGCTCTTTGTGTGGGCGGAAGAAAATGTAATTGGTGTTCAAGAGATACATATAGTTTGTATTTTCTTGTGCTCCAATACCACCACCGAGTACCACATCAGCAGATGTACCGCCACCATAGAACTTAAGGGATGCAAAACCTGCTGCACCGCTTTCTTCGGTAGTAATACGCTGAATAGCCTGAAGTGCATTTACAAAGAACTGATACATATTGTTACCAGCGATGTACAAGTCAGCCTTGTCTGTGCCACGAATCTGCTTGATAGCGGCTTCGGTCATCTTAGCAAGCATAGTAGATGAAGTTGCACCTGTGGTGATTTGGTTACGCCAAAAAGTAAAGTTGGCACGATTAATACCACCATAAGTACCTGTGGTTGGGGATACTGCAACTGCGGCAGCTAATCCATCCACATTCTTACCGCCATTACCTGTTCCATCACCATACAAATCGCCTGAAATGCGGTTCAATAAACGGGCTTCCGAAACTTGCATACGACCATCAATCAGGTCGATGATTGCTTCTTTGCTTGAGTTTTGGAGCATTTCTAAACCGCTCATCGTTACAGATGCAGCGTATTGAGCAATCTTGTACTGAGCAGCCGAAATTGGGCTATCAGGAGAAATGTTCAATACTTCGTATCCGCTATACGAGTTAGCGTTATTGGTGGTTGTGTCATCATAGAAAATTTCTTCCAAAATAACATTACCGCCTGAGAATGGGCGTACATTGCCCTTTGAGTTAAGTCTTTGCAGAATCGCATTGTTCTGCGTTAAGTTATCAGCCAATTCACCGCTACGACTTTGAATGGTGGTAGCGATAATATCGGTGATTGCTGAGTTAGCAAATGCCATGATATTTCCTTTATAAAATTAGTTAAAGCCTACCGCTCTCTACCTCGGCTAATCCAGCCATTAATAAAGAACGCCTGTCCTTTGCATCAACTTTCGCTTGTGTTCCGCTAGGAGTAACGGATTTTGGGCTAACAGCCGTTGCTTTAGCTCTTGCTACTTGCGATGCCTTAGATGCTTGTTTGCGAGCATCGGTCAGGAGTCGTTCCTGTTCCATTGCCCAAACTTCATCATTCAGACGCACCGCTTTGGCGTAAGCCGTTTCAAGGTCTTGGGCCTTACCTAGCTCAAGTAGTTGAGCCATTTCTTCCCTAACCATATCAAAGTGCGGAAACCGCTCTCTGTTACTTCTTACCCGTTCAATTTCATTACTTAAACGAGTTTGTTCCTCTTGCTCAAACCGCCCTTTTATCGTGCTAACCTCTTGATTAACTTGATAAAGTTGTTGCATTAACTGTTGTGTATATGCGTCAACTGGTTGTTGCGGTTCGGTACTTTGATTTAAGTTTACTCCATAATCTTGTGCAAGTCTATGAAACATTTGTACTTTTTGGTCATGGGGTGCTTTTGAAAGAATCATGTGAGCACGACCTAAGTTGTTTATCCATGCAGCAGGGTGGATTCCTTGAGCTTGTAATTCAGGAACAAATGGATTAATTGCTTCTTCTAAAGCCTTGGCTCGTTCCGCTTCTGCCTTATAAACACTTACACCTTTTTTAAACTCGTTCTCTCGCTGATTTAGGTATTCAAGGTGTTTTTTGCTTTCTTCTTTGGTTAAGACTTCGCCTTTGGCTATCTTATCCCATAGAGGTAAAAGGTCTTTCTTCCAAGTTGTAGGCTTTGGTATATCGCTACTCTCAGGCTGTTCTTCGGGCTGTTCGGGTTCATCCGCATTTTCTGCAATATCCGTAGGGCTTTCTTCCTCTGCCACCGCTTCATCTTCAGCGACAAACTGTCCCTTCTCATTGCGAGCAGGTTCATCTTGAGGTTCTTCGCTTTGCACTTCCTCATGTTCTACCTCTTGAGTTTCTACTTCATTCATTGCTGCTTCTAACATCTCTCTGCGGTCTGCCATGATTGCTCCTTAACGATAGTTTAATTTAGCGTAAGCAAGCTCGGCAATCTTGCGTTTACGGGCTTCTTGGGTCTTTTTGTCAATCTCGACAGGCTTGTGTTGTTTTGGCACATCATTACCTAATTCAATCATGCGGTGCTGTTTAAGGTGTTCTCTGTGATGACTTCGGCTTTTAATCCATGTGCCATCAACCTGCGATACATAACCTTCAATATCCGACATAACCATTGGTGCTTCCTTGGCGGTCATCTCTTGTTTTTGCTTCCATGCTTCCTCGGCTTCAGGAGTTCCCAGTTTGAATCCCCAAAAAAATAGGTATGATTCCTTGTCTGATTTTGTAACTACATGATTTGATTCAGAGTATCCGCATTTTGGGCAAATCATTACATTCTCCTTATTAAATCGGGTACTTGGTCATATTCTTCAGGTTTTAAAGCAATAACTGAGTCATACCAACGCCCATTTTTCCAACGCCAACATACAAATTCTTCTTTTGGTAGCAAAACAATAGTTTTTACCCCTAAAGCACCCGCTAAATGAGCCGTACCCGTATCAACTGTCACAATTCCTTTACAGGCTTTCATGTGTTGGGCGGTTTTTAGCCAATCTTTTTGCCACCCATCGTTAGGAAGTGGGTGATATAGGCTTTCGTCTTTAGGATTGAACGAATAACAGTTATCGCCTGTCAGTTCTATCATTTGGCGATAGTCAATCGACTTAATGTAATACAAGCCACGATTAGATGCTTCCCAATTTACCCCGATTTTTGGCGGGATATTGCTTGGCGTAGCTTCCAAATAGCCCTCTGAACCAATAATCTTTTTATTTGTAATCGGAAATAGACTTTTAACATAAGGCAAAGCGGTAGAAATGTAATAAGGTAAGGACATTGAACCAATCCAGTAGTCAGCTTCTACAGCTTCCCCGACTTCGGTAGCATTAGTGATTAAATCAACACATTCCATCTGCCCAATTAAGTAGTGAAGTGAGGATTCTTGCAAAACAATAAGTCGTCTAGCCCCCATAACCTTTAAAGCGGGTAAGAAACGATAGAATTGAATCACATCTCCGTAGCCTTGTTCCATCTGTACTACGATAGATTTACCAAATAAGGACTCACCACGCCATACGGGTATTGGCAAAATAGGCTTATATGGGTTTGTTTGCTCCCCCATAATGTCTTTATGCCATCTATATTCAAACAGCCTAAACCCCGCTTCATAACGCCCTGCGTGAAGATGGTCGTAGGCTAACTTATATTGGGCTTTTACATTAATAGTAATACCGACTCCTCATCGTCTTGTTCAGCAAGGCGTTGAGTTTCAAGTATTGCGAGCCTAAACCTTATTTGGCCTTGTTCTCGTCTTAACTCTACCGCCCTTAACAACTTGCTTCGTTGGTTTTCAAGGTAGGCGATAGACTGCTCTAGTTCCGTAGTATCAACTGGCGGTGTACCAGCCTTAACCTCTTGAATAGATTGTAGTTTATTTTGTTTCTGTTTAGCAACAATTTTTGGGGGGTCAACTAAATCCCGTAATTGTTGTTTTCTAGCTTCTCGGTCTGCTCGTTGGGCTTTAATTAATGCAAGTTCTTTTTCCCGTATCTTGCGGTCTAGGTTTCTAGCTCTGCGGATTTCTTCTTGGGTAAAGCCATCATGGGTATCTATTGATGATGGGGGAACATAGATTTGAAAAGCGTTTACTTGGAACGCATTAGACTGAAAAGCAGTTTGAAACATTACTGGATAACTTCTTTAGGTTTTTTTTCTAAAGACTCTTTTAGCATCTTTACAAAAGCATCCTTACCGACTTGCATTTGCTGTGCTTGGAACTGCGTAGATGCTAGTTTTCTATCTAGGTCTAGGCAATGGTTTGTCAGCATTATCTGCTCCTCGGTAAAGTCATTTGTATCGTACTCAACTCCGTCAATCGTAATGGGTTTCGCTTGTTTTTCGCCCATGATTTTCTCCTAAAAATGCCACTAAACAGGGCTAGTGGCTTGCCCTTATGCTGTTGGTGCTGGCGCCCATGGAAGTGGGGGCGTAATGATGGGTGGGTTAATCTGTGCTTCAAGTTGTGCGGTTACATTGGCTTCGGTAGCGTCTTTATCTACACCGTTTGCATAGCACCAACCAAGCACTTGGTCTTGAGTAAGGTCAGCATACGGTGTAAATCCAGCACCTTGCTCAAGCGTAAAACTAGCTGTGCCATATACTTGTGCGCTGTACTCGGCTTGAGTACCAGTGCATTGCCAATGGGCGGTTACTACTGTTTCAGGGTTGGGGTCTGTAGTAGAACAATCTAACTGAGAAATATTCCAAACGATTGCTGTTGCCATTTTATGCTCCTAAAAAATTGTGTTTTAACCTATTTTGTTGCATTGGAATAACTTGCAAATTGTTCCATGTATGCAACCCGCTTACTTCTTTACCGCTAATTGGCACAATATGGTCAACGCTCCATTTAATTCCTGTTGCTTTATCACGCAACCTAGCTAAATGATGAGCTTCCTTGCAAACCAATTCTGTAAGTTCTTCATCCCATTTGACCAATCTGTTCAACTGTTTCATTCTGCCAGTCATGCGTATGAAAGCAGCCGACCCGTTTTCTACCCGCCTTTTAGACTGTTTTTGTACATTTTTAATAAAACCATTGCCTAACTTTTTCTGAGCATATAGTTCGGGATTATCGGCACGGTGCTGTCTGCGCCTAGCGTTGATTGTATCTTTGTTGGTGCGTGTAAACTCTTTATGATTTTCTTTTAAGCAATCTACGCAAGAACCATTATCTACTCGTCTAAAAGCTACATGACCTTTTTTGCAAGGCATTTCAGGCATATACAGCTTTTCGCCCATTTCCATAGCTTTTCTTCGGAGTAAATTAGGTTTTGCCATTTTTAAACTCCTTTAAGTTTAGCTACTTCTTGTTTAAGTTCTTCAATCATTGCTTGTTGTTCTTGGATTAGTTTTTCATGAGCTTGCCAACCAGCAATTAAGTGAAATGTAAATGCGGTTTTATCGACAGTCCAAGCGTTATATTGAGTAGTTACATTACCTTGTTCATCCGTCTTTTCTATTTCACCGCCAACAGATACAGCGCCTTTGTAGGTTTCGTAAAGTTCTTGGGCAATTACACCAATTTGAGGTTTTTGCTCTGCATCATCTTTCCAAGCATATTCACGAATCCGAGTAGATTTAAGAATATCTATAGACTTTTTACCATCAGAATCACCGATAATGTTTTTAAGAGTGGCATCCGAAGTGGTGTTATAACGAACTAACCCAGCGCCTCGGTTGTAATCTATTGACCCTCTAGCTGTTGCTGTTGTTTCTGTAGCAAACTGAAGAAATAAATTATCACCACTAGTTGCAGTATTCCATGAAGTAATTGCGGGCATTGCAGCCCCGCCACTTGTTTTACCTGAAAGTCCTGGAAGTGTTGCGCTAAATGAACTTACTCTACCATCAAAAAATGAAGAAGTTGCTGTATCGTTTACTATCAAAGTACCACCAGAGGTAATACGCATACGCTCATTGCTTGGAACAGATGACCCTGTAGTGCCTAGATTACTAGATGTGTAAAAAGTAATATTAGCCATATCGGTTGCAATAGCCATAATTCCGCTACCAACACCAATATCAGCATTTCCAAAGTTTGTATTTCTAATTCTTAATTGGTCGCTGTATGTTGCTGCACTACTATTCATTTGTAGTTGTGTGCTAGGACTACTAGTACCAATACCTACATTACCAGAGCTGTCAATACGCATACGCTCTGTGCTAGTAGTTCCTAATATTACAGCATTTCCATCAACTGTAAATAACTGCAAATCACTATTTTGTGCATCAATTCTAGATGTACCAGCAGAGTTACGAACAAAGAAATGTAATCGTTCACCACCTGTGGTATTTGTAAATCTAGCTATTTCTCCGCTAGTATTGGTAAGACCAAGTGTTGATGCTGGGCTAGTAGTGCCAATGCCCAAACGACCATCAGAAGTAATCCTCATACTTTCTACACCACCTTCTGTAAAGGCAATAGTGTCAGCAGTAGGGAAGAAGATACCTGTATTGGTATCGCCTGTAGTAGTGATGGATGGGAGTGATACTGTGCCAGCACCAAAAGTAGCTACACTTGAAACTGATATATTGGTAAAAGAACCATCAGCACCACCGCCTAGCAGTTGAATTGGCGTTGTGGCGGCATTACCGACCCAAACCTTTTTGTCCGTTACATTAATAGCGACTTCACCTTGCACCAATGAACTTGGGGCATTTGTAGCCGTTACGCTGTTTTTTAGCTTAATTGTCGTTGCCATGCTTATTTCCTTTTAGAATGAACCACCATCTAATGTACCTGTTATTTTACTGCCATCTAGGGCTGTTATCCAAGATGGATTTGAAAAACTGCCACTTGTTGTTACGACTGTAGAATCAATCGCTATTGTGCCTGTAGTTGTACTTGTGCCACCTGTAAGTCCTGTTCCAGCAGTAATGGAAGTTACTGTGCCGTTTGTATTGGATTTATTATTAAAAGTTGTCCAATCGGTGCTTGAGAGGTAACCATTTACGCTACCCGTAGCTTGTGCCATAGAAATAGCAGGAGTATTACCGCCTGACGATACTACGGGGGCTGTGCCTGTGACGCTTGTGACTGTACCGCCTGAACTTGGGCTGGTATTAGTAACAGTAAAATTAGGGTAAGTACCAGTAACGCTAATACCCGTTCCACTAGCAATAGCAACTGTTTGGTCAGGTGCAGTATTGGTAATATTTAATGTACCGCTTGTTGTTATAGGACTACCTGTTACGCTAATTCCTGTTCCTGCGGTAGCCGCTACGCTTGTAACTGTTCCAGTAGTGGAATCCGTAGAAGTAATTGTAAAGTTAGGGTAAGTACCAGTTACTACAGTTGTTCCTGCACCAGTTAAAGTAACAGTTTGGTCAGGGGCGGTATTGGTTACTGTTACAGCACCAGTTGAACCACTAACGCTAATACCAGTTCCAGCTACGGCAGAGGTAACACCTGTATTGGTTACTGTAAACGCAGGGTATGTTCCTGTTGCTGATATACCAGTACCATTTGCAATGCTGACTGTTTGGTCGGGTGCTGTATTAGTAACTGTGAAGTTAGGATATGTACCGCTAGTACTAATACCTGTACCTGAATTTAATACAACTGTTTGGTCGGGGGCGGTGTTTGTGATGTTTAGAGTGCCACTCGTAGTAATGGGGCTTCCAGTAACAGAAATACCCGTTCCAGCAGTTGCCCCCACCGATGTAACTGTTCCCAATGGGTTTGTAGCCCATGAAGTATCTGTTCCGTCAGTCGTTAAATATTTACCTGAATTACCTGTTTGGCTTGGGGCAAGGGCATTGAACGCAGCATTAGCTGAAGTTTGTCCTGTACCGCCATTGGCTATGTCTATCGTGCCTGTTAGGGTATGGTCAGCGTTCCAATCGCTAGGGCGTATAAGACTTGTGTCGGTATCATCAGGGATTGTTGATACTTTTGAGTGTTTGACTAAAATAGCCATTATTGAACCCCTACAATTTTGCCACTCTCATCTCGTATTACTTGTTTTGGTGTATTTAAGCGTTCAATTAAGGTCGCTAAAGTTGCAGTCATGTCCTGATTACCTTGGGCAATAGCGTTAGCTATAGGGGCTAGGGGGTGTTCTTGTGCCCGTAGCATATCTTCATCCATCGTGTAATCTTCAGCAATTCCTTCGCCTGAATCTACGCCAGCAGAGATACGAGCCGTTTCAATCTTAGCCCCGTTGTTAATGTAAGCCAAAAGAAGTTGGGTATTACGCTCAGTCATCATCTTCATCTGAGCTAACTTCATCTCCATATCCCTGTCTTGGGCGTTACGCTGTTCTTCTAATTGGAACTTAAGTTGGTTCTCCTGAGCTTGATACTCTTGTTTAGCCTTTTCAAATTCAGCTTGTGCAGCCATTTTCTGTTGTTCAAGTTGGACTGACATCTGCATTTCTTGCATCTTAGCTTGAGTCTGAGCCTGTATCTTTTGCATCTCAGGTGATGGTGGTTTTGGTTGGCCTTCCATCGCTTTAGCTTTGTTTCTAAAATCATCGGCAGTTTCATCAATCAACCCTTCCATGCCTTTACCAGCTTTAAATGCAGTAACTCCAAACTTTAACATTTCCATTAGCAATGGGGTCAGTTCGGGGGCTTGGGTAGCTACTGGTAGAGCTTGGTTCATAAACTGGCTAACTGCGGCTAAAAACTCAATTCTGTCAGCTTTTTCTTGTTGCTCGTCTTGGTAAATCATTGAATCGCTAGTAACTTCAATACGAAAGTTCTTAGCAGGTTCGTCTTTCAATAACTGTAAGGCTTGCGGGACTAACTGTTGGTCTTGTGGGCTTAGTTGCATTGCACCACTAATCTTGACAATCGTATCGTCTGTAAAGTGCTTGCAAATAATCTGAGCCTTAATACATAAAAGTTCAGTAGCAAAGTCAACGACTGCGTGTTGCATGGTCTTGAGTCTGCCTGCTGCATTATTTGATTTAATAATCTGAGCACCAAGCGTTTCGTTAGGGTCGGTCTGCCCACGCTGAATATCAGCAATACCCATAATCTCGTAAATCTGACCCTTAACCTGTTCCATTGCTTGATAGGACATGGTTAGGGCTTGGGCGATTGGGCTTATATCTACAAGGTCAATAGCCCCTTTCATGCCTTGTTTCTCAGCAAATGCAGCCCAGTTCTTTACAGGAATCAGAGTATTGTTTTCACCTTCCGAGAATAGTCGGGCTAGGCTAGGTTCGGCAGCGTCATAAACACCTCGTACCTTCAGGGCATTAATAAATCCGTCTATGCGGTTTGCCAGCGTGTCTAACTGGTTGGCTTGGTCTTGATATAGGGTAAAGTCAGGAATCGGCTCTAAACTGTCTGTGGTCAGAGTAGCGTAGATTGGTTTAGGACAAGGAAAGAATCCTTCTAACTGTAGTGGGTCATCCTTTTCATCAAGAATCTCACCCATTGACTTACTAATCCAAAAAACTTTTCCTTGTTCTTTGTCCCAAATCTCATAAATACAGGCTTGATAATGGTCAGCCGTTATTTGTTTTTGGGCGTATTTGTCGGTGTCAGGGCGTGTATCTAAGGGGATTTTATAGCCTAGTTCCTCACCAAAGCGGTCAACTAAGGCTTGTCTGCCCATATAGACCTTACGCCATACGGCTGTTACTTCTTCCCAAGTCCTAGCTACAGTATGGCCAAAATCACGCCAATGGACATAATCAACAGGAGCACACTCATACTCAATCCGTTCTTGCGATTCCAATAATTCAGCGTCTTGCGTTTCTGCTTCATCGGCATCCTCTGTAATCTGTAGCCCATCTTCAGGCATTTGCCCAGCGACTCCTGAATTTAAGTCGTTGTCTGCAGCAAAGTGTGGCTCATAGCGTACCCAAGCTGAACCTCTACCACCTAGTAAGCGGTCAAGAACAGCGTTGTCCATGCCAGCACGATAGTCATGGTAATGCTCAACCTCGTACTCTAAAGCCCGTTCAAGCATCATAGAAGCGACTCGACCTACAGGGTCGTTATCTCTAAACCTACGACTTACATCGGGGCGGGGAAGTCTAGCAAAGATAGCGGGTCTAATGGTCTGAACATTTGACCAAAGGATATTAAAGCGAGCATTAGGGTTATTCCTAGTGCGACTGTCATCCCGATACCGCTTAATAATTTTAGGTACTCGTGCTTCCCATTCTCTAAAAGACTTTTCATACTGGGCAATACAGTTGTACCAATCCTCGTAAGTGCTATTAAGCGTATCTTTCATGCTAAATCCTAAGTAAAGTTACCTATTGCTAACACCTCTGCTCCTGCTCCTGTAGTGATTTTCCACGCACCATTAACAGATTTACTGTTAACTTCTACAGAATAGACACCGATAGCCGAGTTAGCGGCTAACAATACATGGGATGCGTTATTGTCTAACAGACTTACAGTAGAAGTAGCTGTAGCTGATACTGTAATAATTAAACGATGTAAATAGTCACCTGCTGCACCTGTTGCCCCTAATACTTGGGCGGTAGCTGATGCGGCTATATGTTCGTATTTAAAGCCATATTGGGCTGCGACTTCAGGCATTTAGATTCTCCTAACTTGGGTTTGAGGGGTTGACTTCCATAATTCTTCTAGCGTTGATTCATTTTGTCCGACAGTAATGCCACGCAACGGCTGATTTTGTCGGATAGTTTCTGTTTCATCTTGCCAAGCCACAGAAAGCATCCTAAAAGCATCCGCTCCATGACTTGTCCAATCGTGTCTAGGCTTATCTCGAAATACCTTTTTATCTTCATCAAATTCCCTTTGGTACTGTCGTAAACATTCAATGCCTTCCGAACACTTCATTGCATCAAACCAAGTCCTAGCAAGTGCTAGTCGTGAAGCCTGAATTCCGTCTTGAAGTGACAGATTAGGTACGATTTTAAACGATTCTTTCGGTAATTTGTCAAAAAGTTGCTCAATTATGCTTTTTCCACCACTTGCCAAAGTTTTAGCTCTAGCGTCATGGGGTAGCCAATGTGTGCCATATTCGTATGGGCGTTCTTTAATTTGGTTAGCGTAATAGATAATGGGTTGCCCATGAGCTTCGTGGTAATCCAATACTCTAATCTCTCCATGAACGACTTGAAACCACCATATAGCTGTAGCATCGTTATAACCTAAGTCCCATGCTGTATTAACAGGGAATAGGGGGTCACACTCAACTTTGGTGATTCTGTCGGCATCAGTTAGTAATCGCATCTCTACGCCATATATAGCCCCAACTATGGAAGCCTCAAATGAACACTCAAACTCTTGTTGATACTGGTCTATCGTCATTAGTTTTAATGCGTCATCTAGTTCTTCTTGGGCAATTATTTTGGTCTGACTAGCCCGTAAAGTCTTGCTGTACCATTCTTTAGGGTTAAGGTTGGCATACTGGTAAATGTCATAAAAGGTATTGTGACCCTTAGGAGTACCAATAAACACAGCCCAACCTCGTCTATCGGATAGTAATGGGCGTATGACCTCGCCCCATAGACTAGGCTTTGTGTCGGCCATTTCGTCAATAATTACCCCATCGAGGTAGTTTCCACGCAAGCTATCAGGGGAATCGCCACCAAATAGCCTAATGCGTGAGCCATTCATTAGCTCAACCCATAGCTCTGAAATGTTGTGGTTTACCCTAACAGGCTCGGAATACCGGATTAAGTAATCCCAAGCAATCGACTTAGCCTGTGCGTAGTAAGGGGCTATATAAGCGTACCTAGCGTTATCTTTACCTTCGTTGATGGCTCGTAGCAATAAGTCGTTAATACACGCCACAGTCTTGCCACAGCGTCTATGAGCAACAATGACAGCCCAACGCTGTTGTCTAGTGTGGAAATCCCAAAATACCTTGCGTGGCCAGTAATCTATTTCATGCTCTAGCTCGTCAGAGCAGATGGCATTTTCCATGTAACTGTGTGCTTAATAGGTTGTTTTTGGTCGCCTGCCACTTCAGTACGGGCAAGTTTAGGCATTGTGTATTCAAGGGCTTTGAAATAAAGGTCTAACCGCTTGGCGGGGTCGTCTATCTCATTGAGCCATGAATCGAGTTTATCTGCGTTGGCAGAGGTAAAGGCTGCAATAGCTTGTTTCACCTCAATAGTGACCTTATTAGGCACTCCTGATGGCCTTCCTGCACCTTCTCGCCTACCGCCTTTGATAGACTTTGATTGTTTTTCTACCATACTTCCTCAAGTGATTGATTAAGTTAGGGTTATTCTATACTACTTTTTAAGCCATGTCCTTTTGGAACTTATTAAACTGCTTGGCTATCATAGCCTTACGCTTTTCTTTGTTCTTTTGGTTTTTTTCTAATGTAGATTCTTTGTGCGGTTGCAACAAAGAGTTTTCGGGCTTTATCTTTTCTTTTTTAAACATTACATATCCTTCATCTTATCGGTCAGCATTTGCTTTCTAGTCTTTTTGGGCGGTTTTGCCGTCTTTGCCGACTCAATAAAGTCTTGCTTTGAGGGGGC
>SXGQ01298952.1_pt1 | contig 16901 bp, 15 predicted proteins | sample 3178371 | NCBI WGS metagenome assembly SXGQ01 (sample SAMN11356859, study PRJNA531348) | freshwater metagenome | isolation source: freshwater sample F1-20 | place: China: Fuxian Lake, Yuxi | collected 2017-12-25
AACTTGGGTCGCTTAAAGAATGGCCCAGGAGAACTTTGGTATCTTCGTGGTGTAGATAAGGTTGGAGAGTTCTCTCCTGCTGATCACAAAGTATTTACAGAGCCAGTGAAAGATTTCGTTCGCTCAATGGCATCTATTACAAACACTCCGCTTCACTACTTTGAGAAGACTGGAAGCATTCCTTCTGGTGAATCACTTAGAACTGCTGAAGCACCACTTATTGCTAAAGTAAAAGACCGTCAAATTACTTTTGGTTCTACTTGGACTGACATGTTTAGATTTATTCTAAAAATGGAAAATGCTGCAGAACCAAATGTCCAAATCACATGGAAAGACATTGAATCAATGGATAGTTTGGACGCATGGGAAGTTGCTGTTAAGAAGAAGGTCGTTGGAGTTTCTCTTGAGCAGATTCTTATTGAAATGGGTTATGATTTAGATGTTGCAAAAGAAATTGCAGACAAACAAGAATCAATGACTGATTTATCACAAAATATGAACACAAACAACGTAATGATGGAAGCCACAGGAGGCGAAATTGGAAACGAATAACACAGAAGCAGTAGAACCAGTAATCAACGATCCAAAGGCAGTACTTGAGGCCTTGGAAAGAGCAAAGGCTGATGCTAAAAGGTTCAGGGAAGAAAAAGAAAAACTTGAAATTGACCTGAACAGCAAAGATCAGAAGATAGCAGACTTTAGTGGTAGACTTCTACACGAGAAGGTTCTACAGAAGTTATCTGCAGAAGGTCTAAAGGAGCCAGGACGCTTTGTTAAATATCTAGATAAAACAAAACTAGAGTTTACTGAAGACCTGGAAGTTCATGGATTTGATGAGCAATTGGAAGAACTTAAAAAGGACTTTCCTGAGATTTTTGATGCCAAAGTGCGTGTAGGTGGACAAGCAGACACAGCAGTAAAAGCATCAGTAAGCACTCAATATTCTGCAAGCGAAATGCAAGCAGCAAAGATATTAGGCAAGAAAATCTGATATAATGTATACATACTTGTGTGCAATGGACGTTGACGCAGGTCATGGATAGATTAGACGATCACTTCCTATAAAAAATAATTTATTTCATTAAGGAGAAATAACATGGCACGTATTGATTTAACAGAAGCCAATGGTTATATCCTAGAGGAACAAGGCAGTACAGTCATCCAAGACCTACTTGCTAACTCTGCGGTAGAACGATTCGCTCGTCGTGAAGCAATGGCCTCACGCACAAAGTCTGTACCTCGTTTCGTTGCTGATGCTCCAGAAGTTGTCGCTGAAGGCGCAACAATTCCAGAAGCAACTGCAACACTTGACGAACTCGTATTGACTGCTCGTAAATATGCAAAAATTTTCCACATTTCAGAGGAAGACATTAATGACGGACTAGTAGATGTTCTCGCTACATATAAGCGTGAATGGGCATCTCGCTGGGCCCGTAAGTACGACAACGCCTGCTTAGGCGTAAATGCAGGAACTGATGGAACAGATGTTGCTCCATATCAGTCTCTATATCGCCAAATTGGTGGAGTACAAAGCCCAACCAATTTAATTACAACAGGTGGAGCACTTTCATTTGATGATATTAACAATGCCCTTGGTATTGTTGAAGATTCTTCAAAGTTTGATGCTGCAAACACAGTATGGATGGCACACCCTAAGATGCTTAAGGAAATCCGTGGAATGGTAAAGCCAAACTCAGATTTGGTTCTTCCAGATCCAATCTCAGGTACACCTGGTTCACTATTCGGATACCCACTAGTTGTATCTTATGGCGCAGCAGTTTCAACTGCAGCAACATCAAACCCAACAGGAAATCCATTGCTCATCGTCGGTAACCGTCAGATGCTTATCAATGGTATCCGTGGTGGCGTAGAATCAGTAGTTTCTCGTGATGCAGAATTCACAAAGGACGGTGTCTTGCTTAAGACTCGTGTTCGTCGTGGATTCGCAGTTGCAGATGCAGACGCATTCGCAATCGTAGAGAAGACAGGAGCGTAATAACTCATGGCTTCTAAACTATACGGACAATTCATTCAGCAATCCTTCAACAAGGAAATTGACTGGGACAGCGATACCATCAAGGTAGCGCTTCTCAATAACACCTACACACCAGATCAGGATGCACACAACTACTATGACGATGTTGTTGCATATGAAGTAACAGGTACAGGTTACACAGCAGGTGGACTTACACTTGCTAACAAGACAAACACATACAACTCAGCAACAAACGTAATTGTTCTTGATGCTGATGATGTTACATGGGCTTCATCCACAATCACTGCTCGTTATGCAGTTGTTTACGATGCAACTCCTGCAACAAATGCAACTCGTCCATTAATTGGCTTTGTTGACTTTGGTTCAGATCAGTCATCCTCAAATGGTAACTTCACCATTACATGGGATTCAACTGGTATTGTGAGAGTCACAGTAGCATAATGAACATTAGAGTAGAAGCAGGTCCACTCATTCTTGGATTGTCATCTAAAATGGTTGAGCCTACCGTTAAGGTAGAAATTAAGGTCATCCATGGCCATCTCCGCTCAACCTGGACCTGCTTCTCTCTACCTACTATTTCAGTAAATGGTCACAGTTTAAAATCTATAAACCCAGAATTGAAGGTAGGTGAATTGGCTACGTCTTTGGCGTAGCCTTTTTTTATGGCCTCAACACTTGATACTAAAATAAACAGTTACGCAATAGAAACAGGTATTGAACTTAGCCAACCATATGCATTAGTTCCAAGTCAAACAGGAACACATACAGAATCAGCATCACCATACTGGGCAAGATCTGGAAGAAACCCAGTATTTGAATCTACTGTTAATCCACCAAACGGTAGCGGATCATGGAAACTAGTTGCAGATGCAAACAGCAGTTGTTATCACAGAACAATTGGTGGATCAATCATTGGAAGATTTACAGACCATGATTGGGCTGCTGGAGCATTCTTTAAGTTTAATTCTTTTGCAACTGGTATTGGTCTGTCAATGCCATTTTTTAGATTGTTTCCAAGTGCAACATCTGGTTTTGAATTTGGATATAAAACATATGCAAACGGAACTCCTTCACAGTTTTATGTAAGAGGTGGCGGTGCTCAAGAAATCTTATTGGGACAAATAGAATTTAATAGATGGTATCTATTATCAGCAAGAAGAGTTGGCACAGAACTAATTTATTATATAGATGGTCAAACCGTAAGTATACAAACAAGAACATCAAATGCCAATCAATCTGAGTTTGGTTGGGGCACAACTTCAAATTATGCAAACTCAATGAACGTATCCAATATCTTTGTTGGTTCTTCAAGTGTAATTACACCATTTGTAATGACAGATATTTATCTTACTGGTCTTAATCTAACACCAACAAGTGTAACTGCTGCAGCAGATCCAATGACAGCAACAGCAACAGCAACCCAAGGTAATCAAAGACTTCAACTAGAAACTGTTAAATCAATCCAATTACTTCATAAAAAAATAAGTAGTTATGCAATAGAAACGGGTATTGAATTTAACAGTTCCTACGCATTACCACCAACACAAACAGGAACTGTAACAGATACAAATTTTGCCGTTTGGGCATTACTTGGTGGTAACGCTCCTGTGTTTGAGCCAACAATTGGACCAAACAACGGTAGAGGTTCTTGGAAATTTAATGCTCCAGCAGCAGGAAGTGCATTTAGCAGAATTAGAACTACAAGTTCTACTATTACTTCAAGACTAAACGATTTTAGTATTTCAACAGGCTTTTGGTTTAAATGGAACAGTTTTCCAACATTAAATGATATTAATGGAACCATTCCATTGTTTATTTGGAATCCATCAACAACTATGGGCGTAGGAATTGAGATTGGTTGGAGTACAAACGTAAATAGATTTGTTCATCTATTAAGATATAAATCAGCACCAGTTTATTTAGATGGACCAAATGATCCTCAATTAACTACAGATGGATGGCATTACTGGGCAATCCGTAGAAACGGAAACCCAGGAGTTTATGAATTTTATCTTGATGGAGTACTTGTTTACACAACTGAAACTCTTTCAAGTTCAACCACTGTTTCAACAAATATTGTTTGGGGCCCAGCAAACCCATCTCCATCAGTAGATATAGATGTTAATATTTCTAATTTTTACATTACTGACTATTCTACAATAAATCCAACAGCCATTGCTGAAATTTGGGACACAGGAAATAGCCAAGGCATAACAAAACTATCTTCCAATATTAACAATGTAACAACATCTTACGATCTACTTAGAGGAATAAGATTTAATGAAAACTATAAAGATCCATATACACAAACAGGAACTAGAACTCTTACAACAGAAGCACAATTTGATTTACTTGGTAATGCTCCAGTTTGGGGCGGAACTGATGGAACATATGAAACTGGATGGACCTATACTGCTTCACCCAGTGTAACTTCTAGAACAAGAGATTCTGGAGATGTAAAAAATGTATTTGAAGCAATAAACAACACCATAGATTGGTCTCTTGGATTTTGGTTAAAATTAAATACTTGGAATCAGACAAGTTTTACAACAATATATAACAATGAAAGTTTTGCTAATGAAGGAATTCGAATACAATTTGGAGTAGGTGGAAGCAGCGAGCCTGGTTCAACATTAGACAAAAGACAAATTGTTGTTAGACATCAAGGAATGAGTAGGTTTTTTGGTGAAGATTTAGATTTAAAAACTGGCGAATGGTATTATCTTGCTGTACGCAAATCTGCTGAAAATGTATATATATATTTAAATTCATTCTTAATAGCAACCATGACTGGTATTATGTATCCTACACAACAAGTTCCATACCTAACACTTGGAGATGCTATTGCTCGTGGACAATCATTTACAATTTCTAATCTTTATCTTGCAAGAAATTCTGTTATTGGTCCAGAACAAATCAAAAACATTTGGCTTGCAAGAAATACGATAGGAGTAAACAGACCTGTATTTCCACTTACAGCAGATGGAGATATGCTTGGTCAACCTCAAAAAGGCCCAACAGCAGTTGCATCTGCAGAAATGGTTCATCCACTTATTGCAGCAACAGTTGGAGATAGCACACAAATTACCACTTCAATAACGGCCTCTGCGTTAATGCCTAACCCACTTATTCTTACTGGTCAATGGATGCTTATTGCAAACCAACAACTGGGCACGGCAACAGCCACATCAGTATTTCCGTTTAACATTGAAACAAACCTAGACAAAAATATTTCTGTATTGCCAGCAACTGCAGACATACTATTCGTAGAACCAAGAGTTGCAGAAAGACCATTCATAGCCTCAGCGTTGTTTGTTAATCCAACACTTGATATTGATGAAAACTATTTCCAAAAGGTAATGGATTTAAATCCAATTATCTATATTAATGATGGACAACAAAGCCCAGTTAACTATGGTTCATTCCAACAAAATTCATACGAATACCAAAACATCACTTTTAATGTTGATTCTACTCAAGAAATGCAAGCAGTAAATAATACAAAGTCTTGGAGAGTAGGAACTTCAGGCGGATTAGCAAAATTCGGTCCATCTTATGAGGCTCAAGATTGGGCAGATAAGTTAACTGAACTTTACACATCAAGAAGATTAAGTATTGAGTTTTGGTATTACTCTCTTGGAACTCCAAAATCAGTATCATTAAGTGATCCAAACAATCCACTAAGTCCTTTAGTTTATCAATTCCCTGTACAATCTGGGCCATTATTTAGCGATTCTATTACAGAACTTACAGAAGTTTGGGGCGGATACTCTGAGGATATAAACACAGCAAGACAAATAATTTTAATTGGTGAGAAAATGAGAGGTTATGATGTTAACAGTCTTGCAGCAGCAACCTGGAGAGATTACCCAGATGCCAACCCAGAAAGAAATGACTGGAATCATGTTGTAATTACTTATGAACCACAAGTAGATTTTGACAGAGTTAGAAGATATATATATCTTAATGGAGCAGTTGTAAGTAATCTTAGTTTGCGACTAACACAAGGCAGTGCACTTACTGAAACACCTGAAAACGATTTGCTAAGTATTAATGTAGGAGATCCACTTCCAGGCCAAACTGCTGGCCCACAACTTGGTGGAAGACTTGGTTTAAGTGGAAGCCAAAGTATTGATCCAGAGCCAGGAGTTATGTATGATGAGTTTGCTTATTATCCAATTACACTAACTGCTTCTCAAGTTTTGGATCATTACTCATTTGTTAAGGCACAGGCTCCAGATGAAATTATTTCTCCAGATACTCTTCAGGCTGCTGCAATAATGGGAAATCATGCTGTACTTCCAGTACAAAACTTTGAGTATGAAGCAGATCCTATTACTGCTCTAGCAGCACAGATTCCTCAACCCGCATTCTTTACTGGATTTAGTAAAACAGTTACTGCTCAACTAATGACGGCTCAAGCATTTACTATAGACCCAGAACACTCTCATGGATCTACAATTAGTCACACAGAGTTTTTAGCGTATGCAGAATCTGCAAATGCTTTCCACCTTAACAGTATTTATTATGATTATGTAAACGCAAACATTGCTCCATACAGATATGTAACTTTTGATAGTGCAGGCCCATACTTTGATTACGGCAGTGACATTGATTATGCAGTTCAGAACTTTGTAGTAAATGGAACTGTAGTTAATCCAGACTTGGGTATAAACGGTAAGTCAGTTAAGACTACTGGCTCATACACAAACGGTGGAATTGTATTTAAGGAATCAGAACACTTTGATAACTGGGGCACAGGCAATAACTCATGGCACTCATCATTCTGGATGCAACGAGCACTTGATGATAACTCAACAGGCTTGCGAGTTCTGTGGAATTTAAACGGTGCATATGATGACCAGAACATAATTCTTTATCATTACCAGAATAAACTACACCTACAGATTAACAATCAGGTTGCTGCTCCTATCACTATAACAACAGCAAACAATGTGAACCCATTTGACTTTGGCGTACACCACTTTGTAATTAACAGCCATCACAATAACAATAAGAACCGCCTGTATCTCTACATGGACGGTTTGCTAATTGCTGATCAAGATATAAATACCTACATGGTTGATGTAGTAAATAATCCAATCCATGTTGGTGCTAACAGCGAAGCCAACAATTTCCCAAGACTTGGCGTAGGAACTTTAATTACTCCTTTTGCTAACACAGCATTGCCAGTTGTTCCTACTAACACTAGCGTTTACTATGATGAAATCTATTGGGATAAGAATCAGATTCTAGCAGGAGCAGTTGCATCATTGTTTGGTTCAATGCCTAATAAGGTTATGACCGTTATCTTTGGTCAGGCTATGACAGTATCAGCCTTGTCTGTAATGCCAGCATTAACAACTACAGCAAATTATGCAGCAGATCCTATGACTGCTAATGCAACTGGTGAAGGCCATACAGTGTTTGCAGTATTAAATAATGTTGAAACAGTAGCGCCAATGACAGCATCAACAGAAATGCTTGATGCAGTTAGAAGAGACAATACGACCTTTGCTGCAGCATTTATGCTTGCCAGCGCATTTATTGGTGGTGCTGGAACACCAAGAGTTGTTAACATTCCAGCATTTAATGCAACCGCAACACTTGCCAATAGAAGAGTTCTTGAGGGAGGAATCTTGGTTAATGGCATAAAGATATTTGATGCTCAGTCTGCATGGGTTCAGTTTATTAAGATTACAAATGAAGGAAGTTTGCTTCCAATGGATGGAGTCAGATAATGAGAAATACATACAATCAATATGATCAGTTTGAGGTACTAAGTTCTGCAAATATAAAAAACAAATACTTGTTTGACTTTGCACACAGCGCTCAAAATGAAAACGGTACTGATTCAAGCCTTTGGATGATAAGAAATCAAATAAATAGAAAAACAAACATGACTACTGTTGTTGGTGATAATGGATCTAGACCAGTAATTATTGGAAATCCAACAGCAACAAATGTTTACGGACCGCTCTATAACGGTATTCCTCTTGCTGGAACTATGCTTAGTGGCACTGCATTTACCACACCAATGCAATATGAAACAGACAATGGTGGCGAAAGAAATGTTCCTCTTATGCGAGAAGATACTCTTGTTTATCTTGGTGGAGTAGATTATGCTGGTTTGGCAACATCATATAGGTCTGGCTATATTGAATTAGGTCTAAAAACAAATAAGCAAAACTGTATTATTGGTTATGGTTCTGCAATTATGGATATGTCTCCAGTAGTTGATAGTTCGGTAGTTACTCTTGATAAAAACTTTGAAAGTTCAGAAATTGGAAATATAGGAAACAAATATTATACAGCAGATACCGTTTTGTCAAACATAAATCAGTTAACAGTTAACATTAAAAACGGTAAACTTAATATTAATTATTTAGATAGTTATGGAACTAATGCAACATCATTTGATTTTACCAGCAATACAACAATTGCTGACAACCAATGGCATCACATAGTAATCAACCTTACAAGACCAGGAGTGGCCTTGGATAACGATACAGTATCCAATGAAAAGTCTATTGAGTTCTGGATTGATGGCAAATTAGATAAGCGTACTGTTGACTTTATTAATAATGAACAAGTATTCTTTCCAGAGATTACTTGGCTTGGAGCAAACCCAAAGAAGTTATTTAATGAGCAATTTGATCAGAGATTCTATCAAGGCTTTAACTCTCAAGATGAAAATCTGCTTGCCGCTAATCAGAAAATTTCCACCGTATTTAATGGATCATGGAGAGATGAAGCAGTAGTAGATGCGTTCAATGGCTTAATCAGAAACTTTGCACACGGAATTAACTTCCCATTAAACAAGTTTGAAATCCAGGAGCGATACAAGTTCTGGAACTATGATGAACTGCCATTTAGAGATTCTATGGTTGGTACAGCACAGATGCCAAATCCAACGGTATCAGTAAATAAGAAGAGAGCCCTAAAACTATACTGGAACAACATACCTCTTAAGCATGGTATTGAACTAGATGATAATTTTATTGTTGAGTCTTATAGCATTACCCACAAAAATAAAAACTCAGTAACAGAAACATACAATCTTGACCTAGCAAAAAGACAGGCGTTTACATCTATTACAGATGTTCGTGTTGCTGTTGTAGATAATGTTTTGACTTGGAGCCCAGGAAACATTTCTCCACAAAACTATCTACCAACTTTACTAAACACAAACAGAACTGGCACTGTTCAAGGTGATGCTAATCACATTTCACAATACTCTAACTTTGATGGCTCACTACTTGGAATGACATTCAGTGGTGTGGAACTAAATAATGGAGACAGAGTTCTGCTTACTAATCAGATTAATAATAGAGAAAATGGCATCTGGATATTTAACGGATTACAAACTCCAATGACCAGAGCAAACGATGCTGACTCTGCAATTAAAATTAGCAACGCAGTTGTGTATGTAACAGAAGGAACAAATGCACAAACATACTGGTCACTAGAAACAAACATTAATTCATTTAAAGATAAACAGAAATGGGTAAAACTAGAGAGCAAGCCAGACACTACTATATATTCTCAGCCATTGTTTACTGGACGCTGGACAGACAATGTTGGATTAAATAGATTTATTAATCTTCAATCTGATTTAACTTTAGGCAATTATGATTTAATTGTATTTATGAACTACCCAGAAGATTTGACGGAACTAAAAGAAACATTTGCAAATGAAGATGTAACAAAACTATATAAAGACTTTGTTGCATCAATAAAGCAAAGTGTTATTGATGGTGCAAGTCTTTATGTATCAAGTCCAATGCTTGCTGTAGATCTTAAAATAGTTAATCATTTCTATGAGATACCGCAGTTGTTAGAGACATCAGATGCACAATCTGCTTCTATAAATCCATTCCAGCCTGGAGAGCCAGCAACAAAATACTTTGATACTCACAGAAACAATCAGTATCAATTGGCTACACCAGTAACAGGATTGACAAACAAGAACACTTACTTGCTAACTGACTTTATTAATTATATTCCAGATGATGCCTATGAGTATGAACAATATCATGCAAAGTATGCACAAAGAACAACAGGAATACAGGAAGGCAATGTATGGTTTATTCCAGGACTAGCACTTACAAAATTTACTGAGAACGAAAACTTACCAGGAGTAAGAGATAACTATCGTGGAACAAAACCAATGCTTGCTCCTGAAGTACCTATGGACATAGTATCTGGAACTGTAATTACTAAACTGGCTAACAGTTATTACAATGGATCAACAGTGACTAACAATACATATGATGACTATGCAACTACTATTGCCGTTCTACCTGGACAAACTTTGGGTGGTTCAACAATTGCAGGCAAAGTATTTGTAAATGTTATTGAGGATGGTTATACATTTAGCCGTGCTGATTACAATAAAGCACACATCCAGGTTCTTCCACAAACTGATGTTAATGAAACAACAAATACAAGATTGTGGCAATACTCAACAAATAGATTAAATAGAGTTTCTGACAGAAACAATGTCAAATTATTGACAGAGCACGGTCAGACTATACCAACGGTTGGTGGTGGTGGTGGATTTATCCAGGCATCATCTAATGCATCTAGCGGTATAATTAGATCAAAGTCTGATTCAGGTAATGAAGATTATCAGTCAGATTACTATCCAAAACCAGAAGAAGAAATTTACTCGCTACAAGAAATACCAGTGTACTCCATGACTTGGCTTGGTTTACAATGGTTAGCAGAGTAGGAAAGGAAAACAAATGTTTGTTACAACAGCACAGGTTAAAACAATAACTAACAAGACAGTAAACGCTGGTCTTGTAGAACGAGCACAGTATGCAATTGAAGCATATGTGGGCAAGTTTGAAGCGGATGTTGAGGACACAAGAGACCTAGAAATCTTAAAGAGAGCCACAGCATATCAAGCAGCATACATGCTCAACAATGAAGACATTGTGTTTGAACAAATGTCAGTTTCAACTACTATGCAAAACGAGGCTTCTACAACATTCAAGGCAGGCGACAAGGTTTCACCATTCATAGCACCTATGGCAGTTATGATGTGCGACAAGTTGTCTTTTATGAGAGCACGATCTGTTTATACTGGCAAAATGTTAGATACCACTGAACAAAATAACTGGAGAACAGTTTAATGAAACCATCAGCATATCAACGCCATAAGTATTCTGCAGATCTTTACAAATATGTTGTCAAGAAGGTAGGATCTCAGGAAGTAATTGAATATTATTTTACTGAGACTATCGCTTTGACTGCGGGTATTGACCAAAACCAAAGACTAAATATAACCACAGATGAACCTATGGCTATTGGTTTTTTGCTTGCTAATATTAAAGACAGAGAAGGCACACCAATTCTTGGAGACATGGTTTGGCAGATAAGCACATCAACACCATTGCTAAATGCTTTTGGCAATCTAGAAAATTATAGATCAAGAGCAGTTAAATACCAAGGCGAAATTGAATAATGGCGTTTTTTGCACGGGCCATAGGAAGAAGTGTAGCCAGAGCAGTAATATCTAGAAGCGTATCCAGAATGGCTACTGGAGGATTACAAAGACGAACACCTTTCTCAAGAAGTGAAATGAGAAGCAGGGCCAGATCAACATTAAGATCAGCAACACGAGGTTTTTACGGTTTAGCAGATGATTTAGCAGAAGAAATTGGTGAACTCTACGAAGAAGCAGGACAAATTGTTGAGGCAGCATTTTATGAGGCTATGGACACTATGTATGAAATGTGTGGCAATGCTGGACAAGAAACTGTATTTTTTGATTATGTGATTCCTGGGTTTGCTGAGGAAATGGATAATACAGAGATTGGCGAAAATTGGAACGATGTTGATATTGGTGAATATATGGCTTTTATGGGCGAAATAGTAGAGGCTGGAAATGCTATTATGGCTGAAGCCTTTGAGGAAGCAGAAGGTCTTAAGGATGAGGCTGATGATGCTGAAATTGAACTTGAGGAACTTGAGGAAGAAGGCATAGACCCAGATAAGTTCTTCTAGTTTGACAACCCAGCCAGGAGTATGTTATACTTGGTAGTACAAGAGAAACAGGTGAAAAATGCAATTAGATTTATTGGTATCTATCAGAGATGATAGGAGCCTGCCTACGGGTTATCACAAGGCTGTTTTATTTGCCTTGGCTACTAGAGGGCAAAATGTCTATCCAAACCAACAACAATTGATGAAAGATTCTGGCATAGGCAGCAGAAACACATTAGTTAAGATAATTAAAGATCTAGAGATGCTGGGTTGGCTTGTAGTTACCAAGAAAAAACACGGTAACAATCAATATAAAAACAACCGTTATGAAGTCCAAGTACCAAATATGACTATTCCGTGTATCAAATCTGACGAAACAGTAGTCAAATCCGATACACTAAAGGTAAATAAAGGTAAAGGAAAGATAAACATATCAGTTAAAAACCAAGGAAAAGCAGGACTTAATTATACAAGCCTGTCTTCCTTCTTGGCTGAGTCGCCCGTTTCGGGCGTTATTAAGGAGAATAATAATGGATAAGAAATACGACATAGTATATTGCAAACCATGCAATGCAGTAAAAATAACAGAGGATGACTTTAAATGCCTAATTTGTGGCGGTACATCAGAAATAATAGGCTTTACCCATCCAGTACTACAACAAATGCTAAGGACAGAAAATGAAGGCTAGAGGATTATTAATAAGACCAATGTGTGGATGTGGCAATAGGGCTAGTTCAGCAGGTTTGGACAAAAAGGGTAGGCAGAACTATAAGACAAGATGTAAAACCTGTATAAGAAGAGCACAGGCCCTTAGAAAGGACTACTGTGAGTGTTGTGGCAAGAAGTGGGAAGGTGGCAAGAGGTTTGACACTGACCACATAGATGGAAACCCATCAAACAACGATCCATCCAATGTACAAACATTATGCAGAGGATGTCATTCTAAGAAAACAACAAAGGAGAAACATGAAAAGATGTCCAAGATGCAGACAAGTTAAAGATCTTAATGAATACTATCCTAGTAAGCACCAGTCTGGTGGTATTGATCCATATTGCAAACCCTGCTGCAGTGAAAGGGCAAGGGAAAAGAGAGAAATGAGAAAAGACCAACCAGCCAAAGTTATATTAACTTCAAAGGTTTGTTTAATGTGTAACACCGAAAAACCAGTGTCTCAGTTTGGTAAGAACACTCAACGCAGAGACAAATATCATTCATACTGTAAGCCTTGTTGGCTTGATTATGTAAAAAGAGCACAACGCAAGGCCAAGAATCTGCTATAATTAGATATGCCTACTGCAGGCATTGGTCTACCAACCATTGTGGTGGGAGGGTTTTTGGTCACCTCTTTCTCCCTCTCACCACTATTTAATGATATAATTAACACGATGTATAAACTAGGCAAAATTGGGCGGTATAAAGAATAAATGACACTATTCCCATATGCAGGAGCAGTAGATTATAGAGATGGCAATCTATCCTTCATACTTACTTTCTTTGATGCAGAACACACAACAGAGATGAAATTAGATATTGGTTTGGACGAACACTTGATTGAGACCATTGAGGGTTTATTAAGTAAGATTGGTGAGGTTTAATATATGGTTATAAACACAGGGAACGCCAGAGATGTGCGTCGTAAAACCAAATATCCAAACCCTATAGGAGGATATCGTGGGATATAGCGTATATACAGAAGAACAAATTACAGACTTTATAGCCAATGCACAAGAAATGGGAATAGGCCCAACACTTAGATACTTAGGTTTTCCAAAGTCTTACCATACCGCCAAAAAATGGTTTATAGAGCGCAACATAGAATTGCCTACTATTGATACTCTCGCAAAAATGGCGGTATCGACAAGAAACTTTTATACTGATAAAGAAAAACTAATAGCGGCACAAGCAGTATTGGATAGATGTGTAGAAGCCCTAATGCAAGATGCCTTGGATAGCGATGGTTTGAATAAGTTGGCCAATGCTGTCCATAAAGCAATACAAACAATAAACCTTATAGAAGGTAAGTCAACTGTTATCAATGAGAATAGACAGAAGGATGGACAAGACTTGGCCATAATAGATCTATTGAATGAGGCTAAAGCCCGCAATGAGGCTATGAGAAATAAAGGTTTAAAGGTTTTGACAAATGAGGTTTGATATGATACGGGTACCCAATGCAACGCCGTTTCTTTTTTTGTTAATTTCGCTGTCTGCAAACAATATTTCCCACACTTTTGAATCTAGCAGGTGGTATAAATGACACCAGAACTAATAGCAGCATTTGGAGGAGCATTGACAGCAATCCTTGGTTCAGTATTTGCAATGATGAGATTTTTGATTAAAGAATTTAGGCCCAATGGAGGCTCCAGCACAAAAGACCAACTAAATAGATTAGAAGTATCAATTAATTCTATTAATGATAGATTGACAAATCTAGAAACCAAGAGAACAAAAAGGAAAAATGTTAGCAACTGAGATTTTAGACAATATCCCTGTAGAGTTATTATCGTTTTCTGAGGGGCGTATTGAGTTAACCAAGTATGACCCTATGCTTTTTGCCTTGGTTTATTTGCCACACCACCTTCAAAATGCTAATGGCGAGATAACATTATCTGAATTTCACAAAGACCTAGCCGAATACGGCAAGTCTTGGATCCATAAGCCTCAAGCACCTAAACAAAACCGTGATGCTTTCATAGCACCCAGAGAATGTGGCAAGTCTACTTGGATATTTCTTCTTTTACCTATGTGGGCTGCTGCTCATGGGCATGTTAAGTTTATTGCAGCCTTTTCTGATGCCGCTTCACAAGCCGAAACTCACCTAATGTCCTTTAAAAACGAATTGGAGTCCAATGAATACCTTATCCAAGATTACCCAGAACTTTGCAAGCCTAAACTCGTGGCTTCATCAGGCCGTGCCATGGCTTCCAACTCTTGGCGTATTATTCAAAGCAACGATTTTATATTTGATGCTAATGGTATTGACACTAACTCTTTAGGTAAAAAGGTCTTTGGGCAGCGTCCAGACCTAATAATCTTAGATGACATTGAGAAAGGCGAAAAGAACTACTCTGAATACCAGGCTGGTAGACAGAAAAATACAGTTTTTGACGATATAGCACCTATGAATATCTATGCTCGTATGATTTTTGTAGGAACAACCACTATGCCTAACTCTGTTATGGACCAATTCCGTAAATATGGCGAAGGCTATGATGATCCTGAGTTATCTTGGATTAAAGACCAGAATGTGGATGTCCACTACTATCCAGCCATTATGCCTAACGATGATGGCTCAGAACGCTCCGTATGGCCTGAGAAGTGGCCTTTGGAATGGCTTAACAGCCAAAGACACCTTAGAGACTTTGCCAAGAACTATATGAACCGTCCAGTTAACACAGATGGCATGTTTTGGACCAACGAAGACATTATTATTGAAGAGTTATCAGATTATGGAAACACTATAATCTCAATTGACCCAGCAGTTACAAAAAATAAGATCTCTGACTATACAGGAATAGCCGTATTGTCTAGAGGTGTAGATGAACTTGGCAAATCTAACATTTATGTAAGACATGCTGAGCAGGTAAAGATGTCTCCATCAGAGATAGCAGAACGAGTTAACTATCTGGTGGAGAAGTTTGATGTTGGTATACTTTATGTTGAAGTAAACCAAGGCGGAGACTTGTGGAAAGATGTTTTTAAGTCAGTTCCCGCAAAATATAGATCCAAATCACAAAGTCTATCAAAGCAGATTCGTGCTGGCAAGGCTTTAAATTTCTACCAACAAGGAAAAGTGCGACACACTGCACATTTCCCAACACTGGAAGAACAAATGTGGGCGTTTCCAAAACTCTCACATGAAGACGTACTAGATGCTGTGGTTTCAGGTGTTTTGTACTTCTTAGATAACAAAGCGGTAAAATTAGAAACAAAACAAATAAATTATTTGAGGAGACAACATGTCTGACATTAAAAAGGCTATTGACACAATAGTAGATAGAAGAAATTCATATTTGACCGCAGAGGCATATTATGAAGGCACAAACTCTGAGGTTTTTCCAAGCAATCGCTGGTATAGACTTCTTGGAGGAACACCAAACGACTTTAGATTTAACTTTGCAAGAACAGTAGTAGATTCTGTTCTTAATCGTTTGGAAGTTGCAAACATTACTGCAAATACAGAAGAAGCAAACAAAAAGATTGCTGATATCTGGCAAATGAACGATCTGCAGATTGACGCAGACGAAGTTCACCGTCGTGCACTCACTTATGGTGATTGCTACGCAATTGTTTGGACAGATTTAGAAGGAAACGTAACCGTTGATTACAACTCACCGCTTACAACCATCATGATTTACGATGATGAAAATCCACGCACAAAAAGATTTGCTGCAAAGATGTGGCAATCAGAAGATCCTCTGGATCACACAAAGAAAACAGCACATTTAAATATGTACTACAGAGATCGTATTGAGAAGTACACAATGCCTGGAGAGGTAGTTAATGTTGTTTCTGCAAATGGATTTACGCTTGTAGGAACAGTAGAAAACCCTTGGAACGAGATTCCAGTGTTTCACTTTCGCACATCTAAGCAGTATGGTCGTCCAGAACACATAGATGCGTACGGACCACAAGATGCTATCAACAAGATGATTGTTACACACATGACTACTGTTGATTATCAAGGCGCACCACAACGATATGCGTTATCTGGAAGCGGTAACTCTGCAGAGTTTGAAGACTTTGATGACAATGCAACAATAGATGATAACTTGGGTCGCTTAAAGAATGGCCCAGGAGAACTTTGGTATCTTCGTGGTGTAGATAAGGTTGGAGAGTTCTCTCCTGCTGATCACAAAGTATTTACAGAGCCAGTGAAAGATTTCGTTCGCTCAATGGCATCTATTACA
>SXGQ01313310.1_pt1 | contig 16898 bp, 14 predicted proteins | sample 3178371 | NCBI WGS metagenome assembly SXGQ01 (sample SAMN11356859, study PRJNA531348) | freshwater metagenome | isolation source: freshwater sample F1-20 | place: China: Fuxian Lake, Yuxi | collected 2017-12-25
AGCCACCCTCATAGCGTCCAACCTGTCTTCTTTCCAAGTACAGTTTATCCAATCAGGCTGCCAAACCTTGATAAAGACTCCTGTGACATCGTAACCTGCTTTTACAAGCAATGCCGCAGAAACCGAGCTATCTACTCCGCCAGACATACCGACATATACTTTATTTTTATTCTTACTATTCACGATTCGAGTATAGACCAGACCATGTTTTATTTCAAATACCTCCTAATATTCTCCAGATGTCCTGCATATGTGTTCGCATATCTCATCACTCCATCTTTGCCGGTGAGATAGAAATAGTATTTCGTAGATATCGGATTTATAGTATCCTTTATAGCTTTAATACCCGGATTACTTATCGGACCCTTTGGTAATCCTTTATACTTATAAGTATTATAAGGAGAATCAACTTTCAAATCATCGAATGTTACCCCGCTTGTTTTACCTGTAATATAGTAGAAAGGCGGATCGACCTGAAGATGCATATTTTCTTTCAGGCGTTTCCAAAGTATTCCCGCAACGACTCTTCTATCTTCACTATTATTGGCTTCTTTTTCTACTATGGAAGCCATTATTACAATGTCTTCTACTGATTTTTCAAAATTTTTTATTTCGCCGTTGACCTCCTTTATTTTTTCATCAAAATTTTCCCTCATTACATCTATAATTTCTTCAGATTTAACATTTGCAAGAAAATAGTAAGTATCTGGATAAAGATATCCTTCATACTTCTTTGCAAGAGAGACAAATCTCGGCGCATTAAAGTCTGATAATTTCTTAAGAAAAATAAAAGCCGTATCAGAAACATTTGTACCTTCTGGTATAGTAACACTTACCTTGGGCTGATCTTGATAACCATTTACCATTCTATATGCTATTCGAAATGTGTTTTGAGGCTCTGTGAATCTGTAATCCCCCGCATGAACTCCTTTATTTCCTGATATTATTACGGTTATTATCTTAAATAGAAATTGCGATTTTATTACACCTTTATCAAATAAATTTTTGCTAGTATAGGATACTCCATCACCTTTTTGAATATGTATATTGAATACCTCTTTCGGAAAAGTTTCTGTGGGTTGCGACAATACAATAATCATAAGCGCCAAGATGCTTATAGATACGAAGATTATATTTTGCAAGAATTTCTTTCTAAAAAATAACATGGATTATATAGGTAAATTTGCTGGAGCCTGACTCTTCTTTGAAGGAATACGAGTGAGATTTGGTGTAGCCACCACCTGACCAGGGAAATGATATATGGTGGCAAGTTCTTCCGTATTCATCACAAGTGGTGTACCAACAAAAGGTTCGTAAAAGAATGATCTGCGCTTATACGCTTCCAAAACAAGATTACATGACCTGTTTTGTCTCAGATTTTTATAATCTTCCCATGGATTTCCGTTGAATTTCGGTGACCATTTATCGCCATTTGGCTTGAAACCGTTCAAATGTTCAGAACTAAAATGTTTGAAACTTCCCACTATACCCCCTATACCATTTGGACCATCGAAAACACTTTTATTTGCAATATATACCGCTCTTATACCAACATCGAAGGCTTGTTTAGTCAGACTTCTCTCTATTGCTTTTATTATTTCCTTTTCTCCTTCGGAAAGTCCAGCAAGCTGGGTGGCCTTTGTCTCTTTATGTTGTTTAGTTTTCGGATCGCGAATCATTATCTCATTTATAATCTTCTGCGCTTCGTCCTTCCAAGCATCGGTCTTTTTCCACAAATGACCAGCCTTTCTCTGTTCCTTGACATGAGCACGAATAATGAACTGTATCCATATCTGCTGATTCATACCAATATTCCCAAGCATTTCTATAAGAGGAGCTAGAGGATCAACCTTGAACTCTTCTTTCGGATCTTTATCTAGTCCATAATCAACATAAGTTTTTATGGGATACGGGTCTGGCATGATGAATTTGAATTCAGCTCCCCAGAGTTTATGTTCTTTCGGATCAAAGTAAACTCCTTTTGTATAATCTTCAACTTCATGAACTTCAATACCAGGAAATTGTGAGTATAGGGCTGACATTACTCCTGACTTTCTTCTATCTTCTGTTCTTATAATAAACTTCACTACTCCTTCTATAGATGCAAGCTCCAGAGAATATGATGGTCTCTTCTCACCCTTCCAGAATTGAGCAATATTACTACCATCTGATGTATTATGAAGAGCATTCAAAAAAACTTCCATAGCCAAGGGGGATTTCGACATTTCTTTCGGCAATCTTATTTCCAAAACAGCGTATTTTAGGAAATAGAATGTGCTTGATCTTATATAATTGAGCCATAATGGCCAAAAAATTATAAAAAGTACATAGGCCAGCAATATAGGCGATACGGATACGATTATTTGAATAGAACGAAAGATAATATCGTGCAGGACTTCGTTTTGGAATAGCGAAGAAATCATACCTAAATTATACCATAAACAAAAACCATTATAGAAACCGGTTAATGCTTATGCTGAAATCTTGGAATCAACTACATCGTATTTTCCATCTTTTGTCTTCTTGAAATACTTTTGATTTTGAAGATTAACTATTATGGTATTTTCCTTGACATATCTCTCCTTCATCACCTTATTGATTATATCTTCTTTACTTAAAGGACCATGCTTTTCTATTATACTTCGTATAACATCCTTTACCACTCCTGATATATACCCCCATTCTCGTAATGCATAGAGTCCGCGACCAACAAGTACAAATCTCTTATCTTTTATAAGTTCATTGTGGGTAGTAGCAATATGAGCTTTCTTTTTGAAAACTTGAGTAATCTGCTTTGCTACTTCCTTGAAATGTATAGGTGAACCGTGTTTTCTGATAACAAGAAAAGCATAATCCCTCATACCCTTTGTCTTTATATTCGATGAATGAGCTACACCCCATTCTCCTATAGCATTCTTACCAAGATTCTTCGACAGAGATAACCAACGCTTCATTATTTCTTGATTTTTATATTTTTCTGAGACTTGTTCAAGATGAGTTAGGAATTTGTTTACAATTTCTGATTCTATAAGTAAATCATCATTAGAAAGACTGTGGAATAGTTTGCGGAGCGCATCCTCGACTTGTCTTGCAAGTTCTTCATTTACATGCCATCTATGCTTGAATTCTTCGTCTTCCTTTCTCTTTTTAAAAACATCACCAATAACAAGAATAAAATGTATATGATTCTGTAGAGATTTATCCTTTGCCATATTTCCCAAAAAATCATCTTCCACAACTATACCTCCAAGACTGTGAAGTAGACTTTCTAATTCTCCAAAAACAGCTTTTTCTGTTTTATAAACATCTGACTTTCTTATATTCGCCAAAGCATAATTCTCTATTTGTCTCACTCTTTCGCGGGTTATGCCATAGAGTTTTCCTATTGCATCTAGAGTCATCTTTTCAGAATTCTTGCCAAGACCATATCTTTTTAAGAGAACCTCGCAGGCACGCACAGGCAATGTAGAAAGAAGCTTCTTGGTTATTTGCTTTGGTTTGAATTGCAATGTTGCCATGCTGTTATCTTGGTTATTGTCTTTTTATACTACATTATCATTAATATAATGTCAATTATATTAGATATTTACAAACTTTATTCTACTACAATATTTATAACTCTATTCTTAATTAATATGATTTTTTTTATTGCTTTTCCTTCCACCCATTTCTTTATTTCAGGCTTGTTTAAAGCCATATCTTTTACTTTTTCATCAATTTCATCTACTTTTATTTCTATAGATCCTCTTATCTTTCCGTTTATTTGTATCATTATATTTGTAGAATCTTCTATAAGTAAATCAGTATTAACTATTGGCCATTTTGTACAATGTATCGATTCTTTATTTCCAGACATTGACCAAAGCTCTTCGGTTATATGAGGGGCAAATGGTGCAAGTAATTTGAGCAATATTTCGTAGTTTTCTTTATTTATAACAATCTCTTTTTCCAGCTCATTGAGCGCCATCATCATGGAGCTTATCGCAGTATTAAATTTCATTTCCTCTATATCATCCGATACTTTTTTTATGGTTTTGTGAATAAGAGTATCTATTTTTTTGTTTTGACTTGTGCCTATTTTTTCTTTTAATTTCCAAACTCTTTCTATGAATCTTCTAGACCCTGCAATAGTGTTTGTATCCCAGGCAATAGCCTGATCAAATGGTCCCATAAACATTTCATGCACTCGTAGTGTATCTGCCCCTACTACTTTTATTATATCGTCGGGGTTTATGACATTGCCTTTTGATTTTGACATTTTCTCCCCTCCTTCGGCGAGAATAAGTCCGTGTGATGTGCGTTTTTTATACGGTTCACTTGTCGGTACTATGCCAATATCAAATAGAAATTTATGCCAAAAACGGGAATAGAGTAGATGCAATGTCGTATGCTCCATACCACCGTTATACCAGTCTACCTGATTCCAGTATTTGAGATTCTCGGATGATGCTAGAGCCTTTTTATTCTTTGCATCCATATAGCGGAGATAATACCAGCTCGACCCTGCCCAGTTTGGCATGGTGTCGGTTTCTCTTTTTGCTTTGCCACGGCATTTCGGACATTTCGTATTTACCCATTTGCTAATAGCCGCAAGCGGAGACTCGCCTGTTTCTGTTGGTTTATAATTTTTAACTTTTGGAAGTTTAAGAGGTAATTCTTTTTCAGGTATTGGTACTATTCCACACATCTGGCAATGCACTACCGGTATCGGCTCTCCCCAATATCTCTGGCGAGAAAATATCCAATCGCGGAGTTTGAAGGTGGTTTTTCTTTCAGCTATTTTATTTTTCTCAAGATAAGAAATAATATCTTTTCTTGCTTCCTTAGCATTTCTACCATTGAACTCTCTTGGTTCTGTTAGTATTCCATTATTCATATCTGTAAAACATAAGTCTAAATTTTTAACTTTCTCTGCCTGAATCTTGTCTTTTGGAAACAATACCGGCTTTAACTTTATATTGTATTTTTTTGCAAAAGCAAAATCGCGCTCATCATGCACTGAGCACTTTACAATACCAGTTCCATAATCTGCCAAAGCATAACTTGAAACCCAGATTGGAAGATCTCCATTGCCGACAGGGTCTACAATATATCTACCCGTAAATATTCCTTCTGATTCTTTTTCTTCGTCAAACCCCTGCGTAAGTTTTTTTTGAATCAATTTATTAGAAAAATCAAGAATTTTATCTTTGTTCTCAACTCCTTCAACCAATTTAAAAAGTAAAGGATGATCCGGAGCAATAACAACAAAAGTATCTGCCGCAAATGCTTCAAAATGTGCTGAAAATGTATTAATGGTAATATCTGTATCTTTAACAGATGCAGAAAAAACCATACCTTCACTCTTCCCTATCCAATTCCTCTGTTGTATCTTTATCTTTTCCAAAAATTCCGTATCATCGAGATCTTTATCAAGTCTTTCTGCGTATTTTGTAATAGCAAGCATCCATTGTTCCTTTTCTCTTTTTTCCACCTTGGTACCACATCTCTCACAGCATCCATCTACCACTTCTTCATTTGCAAGACCGATGAGATCCTTTGGGCACCAGTTTATGGTCATCTTTTTCTTATAGGCAAGTCCGGCTTTGAGAAATTGCAGGAAAATCCATTGAGTCCATTTATAGTATTTCGGATCGGTAGTATTTATTTCCCGCGACCAGTCAAATGAGAAACCGAGAGCTTTGATCTGTTTGCGGAAATTATCAGTGTTTTTCTTCGTTACTATCGCAGGATGAACACCTGTCTTGATGGCATAGTTTTCAACAGGAAGACCAAAAGCATCCCAACCGATAGGATAGAGAACATTGTAACCTTCCGCGCGACGCTTACGAGCGACAATATCCATAGCGGTATTACTTCTGATATGTCCGACATGCATACCCTCGGCATTGGGAAAAGGAAATTCAATGAGAGCATAGAACTTCTTTTTTGTTCCCTTAAAATCCTCTTTGACTTTATTCGGTTGTTTTCTTTCCCACACTTTCTGCCATTTTTTCTCAACTTTTATATGATCGTACTTTTCCATAGTAGATATGATAATACAGTATTATAGGGTAAAGTGGAAGGCAAGAGACTTTATACCCCCGCTGTAATCTTAAAGTCGGCAAAATATATAATCTCATCTTTTGTCGGTGCCCAATCAGGAGTATTCCCACCGAAGAATGTCGTAAAGTTGAAATTATCGATTCCAAAAGTTGCACCGACCGCTCTGAATGCACCTTTATTTGATAGCGCCAATTCTCCATCAAGCCATGATGTTACTGTACCATCCCTTTCGCCCGGTGTATTCATAATGATTTTAGTCTTTAGGGTATGCCATTGTCCCGGAATAATTTTCAGGGATTTTCTGTCTCCGTTTAGATTTACCCACGGAAGATCATCGCCCCAGTTTTTTTCTTGCGATCTTTCCATCCAGTACATGTATTGAAATAATTCCCCTCCTTCTCTCCACATAATCCGCGCGGAAAACCCGTCTGAACCGTCCGAGTCTTTTCCACCTCCAGGTGAGGTTCCTCCGCCAAGTCCCGGCAACTTTCCGCCTTTTACAAAATCAAAATCTATAGGAAACATGGCTTTGTATTCAACAGTGCATTTGGTATATGACGCTCCAAATTTGTGTCGCCACTGCGCACCTCCACCATCTTCTTCTTGACCAACTTTTCCCCTAGGATATTTAATTTCCAAGACTTTGCGAGAAGAGTCGAGCGGATCTCCGACAATATAGCATCTACCACTATTTGCACCCATGACTCTACCCGGAATATTCCAATCTTTTCGAATTTGTTCTTCGCTATATACCCCCAGAGAATTATTATTGAATGATATTATTTTATCCATTCTTAGATTATAACTCATTTCTCCGTTTTTAAATAAGATTACACCACAAACAGTATGAAATCTTTATGAAATTTTTGTGGTGGTTATCCTCAGATATTTTTTGCAAAGAACTTAGTGGACTGAGAGAATGTATCAATGAAAAGGTTTGCTTTTATCGATGTACAAAATACTGAGACCACAACACTAAAAGTATTGGGGTTTACTTTGGACTGTGAGAAGCTTTTTAATTATTTAAAAAACAGCTGGGAATGTGAGGAGGTATTTTTCTATCCAGGAATAAAATATGACGATAATGTCCGTGAAGCACTATTTGCAAGATTAACAGAACTCGGTGCGATTGTAAGAGTAAAATACTTTTTTATATATAAAAACGAGAATAGAGTCTCAATCATAAATTGTCCAATATGTAAGATTAAAATTAGTCAGAAAATAGAAATGGGATATTCATGGAAATGTAATTGTGATGTCGAATTGACTTCAGATATACTGGATCACGCCGATCTTAATACAGAAATATTTCTATTCTCTGGTGATGGTGACTTTGAATTTTTAATCAATAAAGTAGTTGCGAAAGGATGCAGAGTCTCGATCGTCTCAAGCTCAAAAATGGTACCAAAAGGACCTCGGTATTCTACTTCACGTCTTTCTACTAAACTTCGAAAACTTACTGATATAAGCGGATCTCCTGTCAGATTTATTGAGATTGACAATCTAAAGTTTAAAATCAAAAAGAATATTTAGCAAAGGAAAAAGCCGCGAAGCGCGACTTTTTCTAAGGACTCTTTAAGTATATACCCAGAAAATATTTTGTCAATAAAAATATGTTGTATAATGATGACATCTTGGGTGACGAACTTAAGTAGTAATCCGCAAAACAGCGCTTCGGCGCTTTTTTGTTTGAATAAATTTTAAAATATGTTATCTTATAAACGGAAGACGCCTCATAAAGCAGGCCTTGTTGCAAAATAAAACGTAGACAAATGTGACTCTTTTCGGTTATCCGAAAGCTGACTAAACAGTCAGGCATCTGTCATGGTTGCAACCCCAGTCTGGTACCCTAGCCTAGCTAGAACATGTCCAGACTGGGCTATTTTTTACCCAAATTAATCTCTATTAATCGACTTTCTTCTCCATTTTCCTCTCTTTCTTTGCCTCAACATCAAACTTTTTCCGTATCTCCGCAATCTCATCCCTTATGAGCGCAGCAGTCTCAAAATCAAGCTCTTTCACTGCCTCCGACATTGCCTTTTCTTTTTCTTTTATAAATTTCTCAGGATTTGCCCGAGCCATGTCTTCGTCTATACGAGCAAGTTCATGCACTGCTTTATCATGCTCACTGCGAAGTTGATCGGTGATATCCTGAATCTTTTTTATAATGGTCTTCGGAGTGATGCCGTGCTTGGTATTGTGGGCGATCTGTATATTTCTACGACGCTCGGTTTCATTTATGGCATAGCGCAAAGTATCGTTCATAATATCTGCATAGAGTATCACTCTGCCGTTTATATTTCGTGCTGCACGACCGATGATTTGTATGAGTGATGTCTCGGAACGGAGAAATCCCGCTTTATCAGCATCGAGTATTCCGATGAGCGAAACCTCGGGAAGATCAAGTCCTTCTCGAAGAAGATTGACTCCCACAAGCACGTCAAATTTACCTTTTCTAAAATCAGTAAGTATTGTGATTCTATCTATCGTCTTTATGTCGCTATGAAGATATTCGGATTTTATTCCTTTTTCTTTGAGAAATTCACTGAGATCTTCCGCCATTTTCTTGGTCAATGTTGTAGCTATAACTCTATCCCCTTTCTTTATTACTTTCTCCGCTTCTTCTATAAAGTCAAAGATTTGTCCTTTATTTTTACCCACCACTTCAGCAACCGGATGAACATCGATAACAGGATCAATAAGTCCTGTCGGGCGTATTATTTGCTCTACTATCTGATCGCTATGTTCTTTTTCAAATTTACCAGGGGTTGCTGTCGTATAGATAACTTGTCCCACCGCTTCTTCAAATTCTTCAAATTTCATAGGCCTATTATCACTCGCTGAAGGCAAACGGAAACCAAAATCAATAAGGGTCTTTTTGCGTGATGCATCTCCTGCATACATACCGCCTAGTTGTGGTACGGTCACATGGGACTCATCTATAACCGTGAGGAAATCTGCACTCCCGTCGGCTTTATGAGGAAAATATGAAAGCAATGAATCGGGAGCTTCACCGGCTTTCTTGCCCGAGAAATGTCGCGAATAGTTTTCTATTCCATTACAATATCCGACTTCGCGTATGAGAGCCAAATCATATTTTACTCGCCTTTTCAATCTCTCTGCTTCAAGCATTTTTCCTGCTTTTTCGAGTTCCTTCAATCGGTTATCAAGCTCAGCTTTAATAGTCTCAAACGCCCGCTTTGATTGCTCATCGGTACTTATGAAATGCTTTGCAGGAAAAAGAAAAATCGTATCATGATTCCCCCTTACACTCATAGTGATCGGATCAAGCTCTATGATATGCGAAATAATACTGCCATCGTATTCTATTCTATATATAGTACGCTCATTGACTGGCATTATCTCTATCATATTGCCGAGAGCGCGGAATTGCCCTGAACCAATATCAGTATTTGTTCTTTCAAAATGAATATCGATAAGTCTGCGTATGAGGTCCGATCGGGAAAGTTCCAGCCCTTTTGCAATTTTCAAATTCACCTTTTCATATTCCACGGGAGATCCGAGACCATAAATACAAGACACTGACGCAACAATGATAACATCTTTTCTTGTAAGCAAAGCCTGAGTAGAAGCATGGCGGAGTCGCTCGATCTCTTCATTGATCATTGCTTCCTTCTCTATATAGGTATCGGTAACCGGCATATAGGCTTCCGGCTGATAATAGTCATAATAGGAAACAAAATAATGCACGGCATTCTCAGAGAAAAATTCCCGGTATTCCTGGGCGAGCTGAGCAGCAAGAGTTTTATTATGAGCGATAACAAGCGTCGGTTTGCCATGATGGGCAATGACATTTGCCATGGTAAAGGTTTTTCCCGATCCTGTCACACCAAAGAGGGTTTGCTTTCGCATACCCTTTTTGAGTCCTTTATCGAGAGCTTCTATTGCCTTTGGCTGATCTCCGGCAGGAGACATGTTTTGTGAAAGTTTAAATAAAGACATGATTGAGTTACAATATAGCATAGGAGCACACAAAAATGAAAAAACCAAAAAAAAATATTCCGGATAAAAAATCAGACCATGAACCAGTAATGGAAACATTGAAAATAATGAAGTCACCAAGACTAGGTTGTAGGAAAATGATAAGGATCAGCAAAAAAAGATTTAGAAAAATGAGCAAAAGAAACCCGTACGGGATCTGTCAACGTGAGAATAGATTAGAATTGTTATAAAAAACAAGACCCCGAAGACAAAATCTGAGGGGTGCTTTTTTATTTAAATTATTTCCCCTTCCTCGCTATCACTCTCTTAACCGCCTCCTTTATATCCTTTTCCCCCATTCCATAATGTTCAAGTAGTTCATCCGGCTTTCCTGATTGACCAAAGAGATCTTTAACACCGACAAACTCCATTGGTACCGGATAATGTCGAGCAAGACATTCTGCAATTGCGGATCCCATCCCCCCCGCTATCTGATGTTCTTCAGCGGCCACTATCGCTCCAGTCTCATGGGCAAGTCTCCATACAGAATCATCGTCTAGTGGTTTTATGGTTGACAAATTTAAAACTTTTACCTTCACTCCAGCTTTTTCTCCTTCCTTTTCAAATTCTTCCGCAACTTTCAAAGCTTTATAGAGCAACGCACCGGTTGCAATAATTCCCACATCCGCTCGTATATCATTTCCCTTCTTGTCTTTTGGAGAAAAGAGAATCTGCGCTTTGCCAATTTCAAAAGGAGTAGCATCGGTTGTTATAAGCGGAGTTTTCTCGCGGGCAAGGCGGAGATAGGTGGGATATTTCGTCTGCGCACAAGCAAGTGTTGCCTTGCGGGCTTCTATGGCATCACAGGGAGATATCACTACCATGTTCGGTATGACGCGTGTAATGGCGATGTCTTCTATTGCCTGATGTGTTCCCCCGTCAGGTCCGACAGAAACTCCGGCATGAGAGCCGACAATTTTCACTGGTCTGTCGTTATAGCAGATAGTCGTTCGTATTTGCTCCCAATTCCTTCCCGGGCTAAACATGGCATAAGAAGTGATAAAGGGAATTTTACCCATTGCCGCCATACCTGATGCAACAGATGCGAGATTCTGTTCTGCAACACCAATCTCTATAAATCTATCAGGAAATTTTTGTTTAAATGCTTCCATGCGAGTAGACTCAGTAAGATCTGCACATAGCGCCACAACTTTTTTATCAATTTCAGCTGCCTTTACCAGTCCCTCGCCGAAACCCTTGCGGATTTCCGCGTATTCGATGTCTTTATCGAAGAGTTTGGAATTAAGTTTTTGATTAGGATTTATCATATAGTAAAATTATTTACCCACAATCCCCAATGCCCTTATCGCAATAGCGATCTCCTCCGGCGTTGTCGGTGGCTTGCCATGCCATTCGTATTTCCTCTCAAATTCCGGAATGCCTTTTGAGGAAATAGTATTTGCGATAATCACTGACGGCTTATCAAAAACCGCTCTCGCTTGTCCCCATGCTTCATCTATCGCGCGGAAATTATGCCCATCAATTTCCTGCACATGCCAGTTGAAAGCTCGCCATTTATCAGCAAGAGGATTCAAAGGCATAATGTCTTCAGTAAAGCCGTCTATTTGAATATTATTACGATCAACAAAGACAGTGAGATTTTGGATTTTTTCTTTTCCTGCAAGCATTATTGCTTCCCAATTTTGTCCTTCATCGAGTTCTCCATCACCAAGAAGCGCCACAAACTGTTTATCAGATGTCTTTCCAAAATCCATTCTCTCAGCAAGTGCCATTCCCACAGCCTGTGAAAGACCTGCACCCAGTGGTCCTGAGGAATTTTCGAGCATTGGCAAATACTCGCGATGAGGATGTCCCTGAAGTCGCGATCCGAATTTTCTTAAAGTTTGAAGTTCGGCAACAGGAAAATATCCCGCATGCGCCATAGTCGCATAAAGCACGGGGCAAATATGTCCATTTGAAAGTATCAGGCGGTCGCGATATGGCCAATCAGGCTTTTTTGAATCATGTTTCAAAGCATGAAAATACAAATAGGTAAAGATATCAGCCATGCCCAACGGTCCAGCGGTATGTCCAGATTTCGCTTCTATGAGCATTTCTATAATAGACTGCCGTATAGCATGAGCTTTTTCAAAAAGAAATTGTGATTTTTCATCGGTAAGTTGTGGAAGCTGCATATGCTACTATTGTAACACCTATTATAATTTCTGTTTATCCCAAAATTCCCTGAATCTTCCGTTCTGTGTATGGAGCTCATCAAAGGTCCCCGTTTCAATTATTTTGCCATGTTCAAGAACTATAATACGGTCCATTTCCTTTATAGTGGAAAGTCTATGGGCGATGACGACAGCAGTAACATCTTTGAAGAAATGTGCAAGAGAATCTTGTATTTTCTGCTCTGACTCTACATCGAGATGTGAAGTAGCTTCATCAAGGAAAAGGATTTCAGGATTTTTGAATACTGCCCGGGCAATGCCGAGTCTCTGCCGCTCACCGCCGGAAAGCTTCACGCCTTTTTCTCCAATCAATGTCTCAACACCTTCGGGAAGCTTCTGCAAAAAGTCATTTACATGAGACACTGCTAGAGATCGTTCGAAAGACTCTTTATTTTCAGCATTGGAATCATTTGAAATTGAAATATTTTTTCTTAAGCTTAAATTAAAGACTTCGGTTTCCTGTAGTACTACAGCCACATGATGTACATAATCTGATTTTTTGATTTTATTTAGTGGAGTATTACCAATAGTGATATTCTCGCTTGCCGCTTCATATTCTTTTAATAAAATTTTAAAGAGTGTAGATTTCCCTGCGCCGGAAAGTCCAACAATGCCAACTTTTTCGCCCTTTTTTACATCGAAACTTATATTGTTTAAAACTTGATTTTGACCGTAACTAAATGAGAGGTCTTTTATATGTAGCATATCCCAGTTTTTTGGAAAATCAACCTTACCTGTTTCATCTTCTATTATTATCTTTTGTGCCAATATGCCCGCCAATCTTTCAGTATCCGTCTTTGCAAGAAGAATGTCCTGTGAGGCATTTGAAAGATCTTCAATAGCCTGACTCAAAGTATTTACATATGCATATACCAGTACAAAAAATCCAAGCTCATATTTACCATGAAGTATCCCGTAAATTATGTACATTAAAATACCAATTCTACCTATATTCTGCCAGGAATTTCGCGCAAGGACGCCAGAGTGAAACCAGAGCATATTCTTTTCAATAAGATCAATCAACTCTACATTTATTCTTTGTACATAATCAAGCAATGGCTTGGCAATACCGAGTACTTTTACAGTTCGTATATTATTTGCAATTTCAAACATGACTCCGATCGACTGTTCGTCTTTTATATTTTTTACCCGTGAAGCCTTTACCGTATTACGCTTATAATACATTGCAATGAGATAGTAAATTATTTCAAAAGATACAACAATGAATGCTAGAACGTAATCGAATCTAGATATAATAAAAAAGGTACCAACAAAACTTACGCTAATGTCTATGACATTCACTATCCAAATTCTTACGAGAGTGGAAATTCCCTTTGCTCCTTTGATTATTTTTTGAACTTTATTTCCAGAATTTTCTCTTTCATGCCATGAAATATCAATAAGAGACAAGTGCCGAAGTGCATCTTTTTCAATGTCAAGACCAATACATTCCCCTGCTTTGATGCCGATCATTTTTGCATAGAAGAAAAATAGATTTCTCACAAGAAAACATAAAGTCCACAGACAAATAATGGTATAAAGCGGTAGGAGGTCATCACCGGTCTGATAATCGGCCAGAAAGTCAACAACTTGGGAAAGAGCATAGGCGGCATAGAGGGCTATAACTGCTGATATCAGACGGAGAAAAGACCCACCAATTATCTTATAAAGATAGGGTTTGAAATATCCTCCGAAATCCTGAAATAGATTTCTATAAGTATAATTTGATGTTGGTTGCATGTATTATTTTAAATAAATTAAATTCGCCTATATATTTTTAAACTCCTCCAAATTTTCAATAATATTCTCCACATCCCCATGTCCATCGCCAAAAATCGCCGAACCGACAACCAGAATATCTACTCCAACATGCTTCAAAAGTTCTGAATTCTCCAGAGTCACTCCGCCGTCTATTTGTATTTTCATCTGAGGAAAGATAACTCTTACTTCTTTCACTTTATCAAGAGTGCTTGGTTCAAACTTTTGCCCCTGAAAGCCCGCTTTATGTATTCCCATTATTTGAATAAATTGAATTTTATCGGCGTATCTTTTTATTTCTTCAAGTTTAGTGGAAATATTTATAGCAATACCGATTTCTACAAGACCGGAAAGTATGTTTATGGCAGGCATCAGGTCCTTCGAACTTTCATGATGCAAGACTATTCTCTCCGCTCCGGCAGAAAGCCATTTGCGGGCATCGTCTTCGGTAGGATTTTCTATCATCAAGTCAAATTCATAATTTATCTTTTCCCATTCCGGCATGCCTCGTTCTTCGCGCAATATCGCTTCGAAGTTTTCATCAGCTTTCCAGTAGGGCCAGGTAACAGTAGGTACAAATTTCCCATCGCAAATATCCACCTGCACAAGCGGAGCTGTCCCTACTATTTGCGCAACTTTTTCTTCAATTTCTTTAAAACTCTTTGGCAGTATTGCGGGTATTATTTCCATTTTTAAATGTAATTATTATTCAATATTATCCAACATATTATTTCTTTTAACATGCCTTTCATCATTGCTAAAAGGTATGGAAATCCAAGTCTTTACTGCCTCCTTTGCCTCATCAAAATTCACAAAACCTGCACCGATAGAGAGAACGTTAGCATTATTATGCTCGCGGGAAAGGCGGATGATCTGAATATCGCCACCATAATATACCACAGCCCGCACTCCGGGAAAACGATTGCAGATAATAGCTTCACCCTGACCTGATTTGCCAAATATAATGGCTTTTGTATTTTCTGGATCATTCACTACTCGTATTGCTACCGGTAGCATAATTTCTGGATAATCGTCATCTGGAACGAGAGCTTGCGCACCCATATCCTCTACATCAAACTTTTCTGAAATCAAATATTCCTTTATTTTATTTTTTAATTCAAAACCAGCATGATCAGTGGCTAATATTATTTTCATGACTATATTATATACTATTGATTCACAAAGGTCATAACTATAGACAGTCATTAGATAGTACGTACAATTTACTGAAAAATGGTAACTACTTCTAACTATTTATAAAAATCCGCCTCTTCATAATAATACGATTGCTCCACGCCCTTCATATAAATCTCGCGATCGTCAATCTTGTCGGTCAATGCAGAACGCAAAAGTTCACGGATTTCGAGATCATTCACCGGACTGCGCTGCATAGCATTTAGATATTTGTCCTTATCGATCTTGACCCAATCAATGCACTGTCTCATATTTTTCTTCAGAATCAAATCAAGCCATATCCTCATACTTCTACCATTACCTTCCATGAACGGATGGGCAATATTCATTTCCACATATTTTGCGACAATCTGTTCAAAAGTATTTTCCAACATTTCACTGATTTTATTCAAGCTCTCTTCCAGATATATATGAGAAGCAAATCGAAAATCTCCCTTACTTATATCTTTCAGGCGGATTTTGCCGGCGAAACCATAGAGTTCACTGAACAAGTATTCGTGAATCTGTTGCAAACCTTTGCTTGTACCTATTTCAAACTTTGTAATATCATGACTACCAAAGAGTTTTTTGGCGCGTTCTTTGCTGATTTCGTCGACATTTTGCATGCTGATATTATAGCATTTTTATGACGATTTTCCAATCGCAATTATATGCAATAGTAACATATTGGCATACCCCATTTCATTATCGTACCAAGCCAGTACCTTCACAAGATTTCCACCAACAACTCTAGTAAAAGCTAAATCAGCAATAGAGGCGTGTGTATTACCCTTTATATCAGAAGACACGAGATCTTCTTCGGTTACTGTAAATATCCCCTTCCAACGAGCTTCTCCGGCGGACTTTTTCAAAATGCTATTGACCTCCTCTGCTGTAGTATTTTTCTTTGAAATAAAAGTGATGTCTACTATAGAGCCTGCCACTACCGGAACACGAATAGAGATACCGTCAAAAAGTCCAGTAAGTCCTGTCATCACCTTTGTCACGGCAATAGCTGCACCGGTGGATGACGGTACTATATTCATAGCTGCTGCGCGACCTTCACGCATGTCTTTTTTATTCGGACCATCGACTATTCCCTGACTTGCAGTATATGCATGAACAGTGTTGAGCAATGCCTTTTCAACCCCAATCGCTTCGTCAAGAATGGCAAGTAATGGACTACCAGCATTTGTGGTACATGAGGCATTAGAAGAAATCTGGCATCCAGAAAGCTTATCAGCATTCATACCCATGAGCACAGTTTCGCCTTTTATATTTCCCTCCGGATCATCCTTTATCGGAGCAGTTATTACTACCCTCTTTGCACCTGCTAGAATATGAGCCTGCGCTTTTTCTGAAGAAGTGTAGAGTCCTGTAGACTCTACAACTACATCTATATCAAGATCTTTCCAAGGGAGCTTAGTAGGGTCTTTTTCACTTACATATTTTACCCCTGCAAGAGTTGCACTGCTCTGCCCATAAACCGTGTCATATTTCAAAAGATATTCCATGCTTTCTATAGTCCCAAGATCATTTACAGCGACTATTTCTATACTTTCATTTTCTTTTGCAAGCTTGAAGAATGCACGACCGATTCTACCGAAACCGTTTATTGCAACTTTTATTTTTTTCATTTTATTATTTGTTTAATGTATAGATAATTATAGTACATAATCCTTTATTTTGGTATAATGAACATAAATATGAAAAGAGTGAAAAATTCAATAAAAGACTTTGTAAAAA
>SXGQ01270454.1_pt1 | contig 16896 bp, 13 predicted proteins | sample 3178371 | NCBI WGS metagenome assembly SXGQ01 (sample SAMN11356859, study PRJNA531348) | freshwater metagenome | isolation source: freshwater sample F1-20 | place: China: Fuxian Lake, Yuxi | collected 2017-12-25
AGCAGCCAAGCAGATTTCCGGGGTTTGTTCTTCAACAAATTGCAAAGCAAGCCCGTTTTGTTCCACAGCAGCCAAGCAGATTTCTGGGGTTTGTTCCTTGACAAATTGCAAAGCAAGCCCGTTTTGTTTCACAGCAGCCAAGCAGATTTCTGGGATTTGTTTTTTAACCCATTCCAAAACAACCCCGTTTTGATTGACAGCAGCCAAGCATATTTCTGGGGTTTGTTTCTTGACAAATTTCAAAGCAAGCCCATTTTCTTTCACAGCCGCCAAACGTATTTCTGGGATTTGTTCTTCAACAAATTTCAATGCTGCACCGATTTGTTCCACAGCCGCCAAGCATATTTCCGGTGTTTGCTCTTCAACAAATTGCAATGCTCTACCATTTTGTTTCACAGCCGCCAAGCAAAGTTCCGGGGTTTGTTCTTTAACAGATTCCAAAGCAATCCCGTCTTGGTTGACAGCAACCATGCAGATTTCCGGGGTTTGCTCTTCAACAAATTGCAATGCTCTACCATTTTGTTTCACAGCCGCCAAGCAAAGTTCCGGGGTTTGTTCTTTAACAGATTCCAAAGCATAACCTTTTTGGTTGACAGCAGCCAAGCAGATTTCCGGGGTTTGTTCATTGACATCTTCCAATGCATCACCATTTTTTTTCACAACAGCCAAGCACATTTCTGGTGTTTGTTCTTTAATATATTCCAACGCTCCACTATTTTGGTTGAGAGCCGCCATGCGTATTTCCGGAGTTTGTTCTTCAACCCATTTCAAAGCATTGCCATTTTGTTTCACAGCAGCCATGCAGATTTCTGGGGTTTGTTCTTTAACCCATTTCAAAGCATTCATGTGTTGGTTTACAGCAGCCAAGCAGATTTCCGGGGTTTGCTCTTCAACAAATTTCAATGCTTCACCATCTTGTTCCACAGCCGCCAAGCAGATTTCCGGGGTTTGCTCTTCAACAAATTTCAATGCTTCACCATCTTGTTCCACAGCCGCCAAGCAGATTTCTGGGGTTTGCTCTTCAACCCATTTCAATGATCCACCGATTTGTTCCACAGCCGCCAAACAGATTTCCGGGGTTTGCTCTTTAACCCATTCCAAAGCAACACCTTGGTTGTTAACAGCAGCCAAACAGATTTCCGGGGTTTGCTCTTTAACCCATTCCAAAGCAACACCTTGGTTGTTAACAGCAGCCAAGCATATTTCCGGGGTTTGTTCTTTAATCCATTCCAAAACAACCCCGCGTTGTTTGACAGCAGCCAAGCAGATTTCCGGGGTTTGTTCCTTGACGTGCGCCAATGCTCCATAATATTCGTTGACAGCAGCCATGCACAATTCTGGGGTTTGTTCTTCAACAAATTCCAATGCTTCACCAGTTTCTTCCACAGCCGCCAAGCAAAGTTCCGGGGTTTGTTCTTCAACATACTGCAAAGCAAACCCAGTTTGGTTAACAGCCGCCAAGCAAAGTTCCGGGGTTTGTTCTTCAACATACTGCAAAGCAAACCCAGTTTGGTTAACAGCCGCCAAGCAAAGTTCCGAGGTTTGTTCTTCAACATATTGCAAAGCAAGTCCGTTTTGGTTGACAGCCGCTAAGCAGATTTCTGGTGTCTGTTCTTTAACAATTTGCAAAGCAAGCCCGTTTTGTTCCACAGCAGCCAAGCAGATTTCTGGCGTTTGTTCCTTGACATCTTCCAATGCTAAACCATAATGGTTGACAACCAACAAGCAGATTTCTGGTGTTTGTTCCTTGACATATTTCAATGCACTAACATTTTGATTCAAAGCCGCAAAGCAGATTTCCGTGGTTTGTTCCTTCACGAATTCCAACGCATAACCATTTTGTTTCACAGCTGCCAAACAGATTTTTGGCGTTTGTTCCTTGACTCGCCGTAAAATCATGCCACATTTTTTCACTGCTGCCAGGCAGATTTCCGGGGTTTGTTTCTTGACAAACTGTAATGTGTTACCATTTAGTTTCATAGCAACTAAGCAAATTTCGGGGGTTTGTTTCTTGACAAACTGAAAAGCCATTGCTCCATTTCTCACAGCCGCCAAACAGATTTCTGGTGTTTGTTCCTTGACATATTCCAATGATAAACCAGCATCTTTCACAGCCGCCAAGCAAATTTCTGGGGTTTGTTCTTTAACCCATTTCAAAGCAATCCCGTGTTGTTTGACAGCCGCCAAACAGATTTCTGGTGTTTGTTCCTTGACGTATTCCAAAGCATGTCCGTTTTCTTTCACAGCCGCCAAGCACATTTCTGGTGTTTGTTCCTTGACAAACTCCAAATCCATACCATCATTTATCACAGCCGCCAAACAGATTTCAGGTGTTTGTTCCTTGACATATTCCAAAGCATAACCGTTTTCTTCCACGGCCGCCAAGCAAAGTTCCGGGGGTTGTTCTCCGAGTAAACTTTCTGGAATTTCAGAATCACAGAAGTTGTCAGATTGTTCAAGAGGATTCGCCATCGTTACGTGATGATATTGATTGTTGAACACATGAATATTCTGGTTTTTTTAATTCAATTTTTTTATTAATTGGTTAAATTACCCATTTACATTACATTAAATGCACAAAAATATTTCAGTGCTAAGCGGATCTAAGCGGATCTAAGCGGATCTAAGCGGATCTAAGCGGAGCACATGGTGCACCCCTCGTCCTCAGTTTCTCCTTTTTTTGCTTCGGGCTCAATGGTGAACTGCTGCGGCTGGTGGCGCGCCTTTCGCCGCAAGTAGTACATGCCCGTCTTCAGCCCCTTGGACCACGCGTAAAAGTGCATGGACGTGAGCGCGGCGTAGTTCGGGTCCTCCATCCACAGGTTCATGCTCTGGCTCTGGCAAATGAACGCGCCCCGGTCCGCCGCCATGTCAATGACGTGCTTCATCGGGATCTCCCACACCGTGCAGTACTTGCGCTTCAAGTGCTCGCTCAGCCCGCCAATGTGCTGCACGCTGCCCTTGTTCGCCACAATGTTGTTTTTCACGCCCTCGTTCCACAGCCCCGCCGCCTGCAAATCCGCAATCAAGTGCCGGTTCACCAGAATGAACTCGCCCGCCATGGTGCGCCGCGTGTAAATGTTACTGGAAATCGGCTCAAAGCACTCCGTGTTGCCCAGAATCTGCGACGTGCTGGCGGTGGGCATGGGCGCCAGAAGCAGCGAATTCCTTAAGCCGTGCTTCACAATCCGTGCTTTTAGGGTTGCCCAGTCATACCGCCCTGCCTCTGGTTCCACGCCCCACATGTCGTACTGCAGGATGCCCTGCGACGCGGGCGACCCCGCAAACGTGCTGTACGGCCCGTACTTCTCCGCCAAGTCGCACGACGCCGTGAGCGCGGCGTGATACATGGTCTCAAATATGCGCCGATTCAGGGTGCGCGCCTCGTCGCTGCTGAACGCCAGGTCCAGCAGCATGAACGTGTCGGCCAGACCCTGCACTCCGATGCCGATAGGCCGGTGCGCCATGTTGCTCACGCGCGTCTTCGGCGTGGGGTAATAATTCACGTCAATCACGCGGTTCAGATTTTCGGTCACGATGCGCGTCACCTCGTGCAGCTTGTCAAAGTCAAACCAGGGGGCGACAAGCGCCCCCCGCACCCCCCCGCTCTCCTCCCCCTTCCACGTGGCTTCGTGCAGCTTAGAGGAGGGGTGCGGGGAACCTTGGTTCCCCGGGACGAACCGGTTCAGCGCAATGCTGGCCAAGTTGCACACCGCCGTCTCCTTCTCGTCCGAGTACTCCATGATCTCCGAACACAGGTTGGACGACCGGATGATGCCCACGTTCTTCTGGTTCGTTTTCCGATTCACAGCGTCCTTGTAGCACAAGTACGGCGTGCCCGTCTCCATCTGGCTGTCCAGGATGCGGAACCACAGGTCGCGCGCCTTCACCTTGCCCCGATGCCGCCCCTCCGCCTCGTATCGCGCATACAACGCGTCAAACTCGTCGCCGTACACGTCCGACAACCCGGGGCACTCGTCGGGGCAAAACAAGCTCCACTCCGCAGAAGCCTTCACGCGGCGCATGAACAAGTCCGGCACCCACAGCGCGTAAAACAGGTCGCGCCCCTTGGCGTCCTCGTCCCCGTGGTTCATCTTCATCTCCAAGAAGTGCGCAATGTCCGCGTGCCACGGCTCCAAATACACCGCAATGGTGCCGTTCCGCTTGCCGCCTTGGTCAATGTAGCGCGCCGTATTATTGAACACGCGCAGCATGGGCACCAGCCCGTTGGACACGCCGTTCGTCCCGCGAATGTGGCTCCCCGTCGCCCGAATGTTGTGCACGTGCACCCCAATGCCCCCCGCGTGCTTGGAAATGTTGGCGCACTCCTTCAGCGTGTTGAAAATGCCCTCAATGCTGTCGCTCTCCATGGCAATCAAGTAGCAGCTACTCAGCTGCGGCTTCAGCGTGCCCGCGTTGAACAGCGTGGGCGTGGCGTGCGTAAAGTACTTTTGAGACATGAGGTCGTACGTGGTGCGCACCTTGCATAAATCCGACCCGTGTATCCCGATGGAAACACGCAGCCACATGTACTGCGGACGCTCCACCGTTGCGCCGTTGGTGCGCATCAAATACGAGCGCTCCAGCGTCTTGAACCCGAAGTAGTCAATGAGAAAGTCCCGCGACACGTCAATCATCGCCTCCAGCTCGTCGCGATTATCACAAACCACGGCCCAGAACTCGTCGCCGATGAGGGGCGACGGCTGGCCGCGCACGTCCTTGAACTCGTGCAACTGACGCATGGCCTCGTAAAACGTGGTCGGCGTGGTTTTGTGGTGGTTGGACACGATGACGTAGGCGGCCAGCGTGCCGTAGTCGGGGTGCTGCGTGGCCATGGTGGCGCACTGCTCCGCAGTGAGCTCGTCTATTTTGGTCGTGGGGATGCCGTCGTACAACTGGTCAATCACCTTCATGGCAAGGGCGGTGTAGTTCACCGCGGTGATGCCGGCCTGCCCGCCCACGTTGCGAATGCGGGCCAGTATCTTGTCAAACGCAATCACCTCGTGCTCGCCGTTGCGTTTTATGACGCGCATGTCTGTTTCAGAATCGGTCATTTGAGATAAATTGATGTATAATTATAGCGCTGGCGTTTTATATTATTTCATTGAAGAATGTTATACACCTTGAATTGTGCAAAATAATACAACGTAATGGCAATCAATGATGTGAAACTAGTGTAATAACACCACACGCTTGCTTTGCTGTCAGTGGTTAATCCATGATAAAACCCAAACGCAGGAAACAGGAACAGCATTAAAAATGCCTTGTATGATGCATCCCACAATACAAACACCGGGGTCAAAATCATGACCGCCCATGAAAAATATGCAACGGATATGGTGTAGTTGCTTGGCCACCAATTCAAATGACCGTCTTTTGTCACTATTGTGCACAGTTTATTCAAATTGCCATAAAAATACGACAACAACGCTACTAAAATGATGAGTGAGTACCACATTATAAATGATTTTCTAGATGCACTGCATTTATTCCATGGCACCACATAAAATGACCCTAATATTGTTCCAAATGGTTGCAAAAACAACACCAACGGAATCAAGGTCAATGTTATCAATTTATTCATTGATGTGCAACCATCTCTCGGATTTGTCAACCACAATAACAATTCGGCAAACTGCATTCCGCACCAACCAATGAGAGACATTGCGATCCATTGAAAATGCGGCACGCCGGAATGCAATAGCACTGTGATTGCTGCCAAAGAATACAATGTGGTCTTTGCACTTGATTCAACGCTATAACACATTATCTGTTTATACTACATTTCTAAAAAAAAAATTAAAGACATGTCGTGCTTTTACATGCATGTGTGCACGCAAATTAAATGAATTGCAACCTGGAGAGACTGAAAGCCGCAAACAAGGCAAACACCCCTCTGTTTTCGTTCAATGGACTGATCACGTACGCCAAAGCAGTTGAGTTTTACGACGGTGACACATTCAATATCATCATTTCACATTACGATTCTGTCTACCACTTCAAGGCAAGAATGTTTGGGTATGACAGTCCAGAAATGAAGCCGTCGTTGTCGTTGGAAAACAGAGAGGAAATCAAAAAAAATGCGGTCCGGGCAAAAAACAGACTGGCTGAACTGTTGAGCACAAAAGAATATTTTAAAGTGCACTGTCATGAATTTGACAAGTATGGGAGACTCTTGGTATCTGTCATGCATGACGATGACCTCACCTATGATTTTGACAAGACGGTGAATGCGCAAATGATAAAAGAAGGACACGGCTACTCGTATCAAGGAGGAACCAAACAAAAACAGTAGGCGAAGCGATGCATTTGATTAAAAAAAAACAAAAAAAAACTTTTCTTTTTGTTTTCATTTCCATTTTCATATGGAATTTTGCAATGACATCATGCCCATCATGCAATTAGAGATTAGAGTTCACTGGTTTCAAAAACTGATTCTGCGTTTCTAAATCCTGCAAATAATTGCCTTGTAGAAACGGGTTCATTCCCACTTGCGGCGTTAACCCGCGCTCGTATATTTTGTCGCTGTTATTCTCTCGTTTTGAATGTTGGAACTCTTGAAGTTGTTGGTGTTGGTGTTGCGGTTGTTGTTGGTTCCGGTTTCCTTGATGATGTTGTTGTTGTGCTTCTTCATCTTGTGTCGCGTACGGATTTGTGGTGCTATATGTTTTTACTCTCGGTGTTTTCAAATTTTCGGATGGGTACGGCGGCCGCCACACCGAATGCATGGATGAATTATTCTATTGAATTTAACAAATGTGTATAATTTAATCACACATATCTGTTTCACTTTTTACACGCATCACTCACTATCACTGCACAATGCATTTGTGCCGGCGTTGCCCTTCAATGGCGGTCCAGCATTTGTCGCATGCAAATCCGTGGTGCTGTTGATCCCACACCTTTTTCAACACCAAACTGGTTTTATTGCATTTACTGCATTGGAATTTGCGAATCTCATTGTTGCTGCTGTCGTTCATGTCGTTCATGTCGTTCATGTCGTCGTTGTGGTATTGTTGTTGTATAATTAGTTCACGCGCATCATGTTTAAATTGTAATAACCCGAAAATAAATATAAAAATTGATTACACAACCATGGCATGCAATTGACACGCATTAACAACAACAACCAACCCAAACCAACCCAAACCAACCCAAACCAATGCCATCATTTTACCCTCTTGAAATCAACGGCACCAAGTACCTCATTTGCAAGCTGCCCGACCACTCCTTCTCCACGCTGCACGACCCAGAAACCAAAAAAATCGTCGGCCAATGGAACAACAACGCGGCACAGTACGAAATATTACCTATGGGGAGCGGGAGGGGTGTGGGGAACCGTGGGTTCCCCAGTTAATTGCATCTGGAGCCGCATTCACACCCGTGGATTAGGATGGGACGAACTCAGTAAGCGCGCCATGTTCACCACCTCCGGCTTGGCCACCGCCGACGCCTGAAAAATCTGCAACAAGTGCGCATCGTCGCGGAATCGGATGGTGTATTCCTGCTGCAGCTTGTTGCGCCCGATGCGCCCCAGCGCCTGAATGATTTTTTCTTGGCTGATGTTGCTCAAATCGCGCCCTAAGTACCCGTGACAGAACTGGTAATTCGTGCCGTAAATGTAATCCGTGGACGCAATGATGAGGTATAAACGCTGGTTCTGCGCCAGGTCCTTCATGATCTCCGTATACGTCTTGTTGGAATTGGACTGCTCCGTCATCACGCCGATGCCCATCATCAACAGCACCTTCCAAATGTTTTCAATCGGCAAAACCATGATGCGCTCCACGTCTTCGGGCTCCACCTGCGACGTGAACGGGCTCGCGGATGCGATGGCTTCATCCGTGAGATGCGGCGCCCACCGCTTCAAGTGCTCCGCCCGGTTCGGCACAAACATGTCGTTCAGTGCGCCCCACTTCACCTGCTGCCGCAGCTCGTCCATCTTTTCCTGCATGCGCCGCACTTCCGGACTGAACCGCATCGCGTCAGCTTTCTTGTTGGTTTTTTTGTCCTTGGCGCTGCCGCCTTTCTCGTCATTATTTGCATTTGTTTTGTCGCCCTCCTCCATGGCGTCCTCAATCTCCCGCTCCAGCTGCTCCATCTCGTCCTTAATCACGTTGTTGTGCTCAATGACCTCCATCAAGTCGTCCATGACGCACTCCGGTATCTGCGCAATCTGCAGCGCAAACTTGGCAATCTTTTCCACGTCGTTCGCCAAAAACAGCGTCGGCCCGCACGTCAGCGTGTGCGCGTCTTGTGCCGTCAAGTTCACATTGGACGCGTGCATTCGGGTGCGCTGCGCCTGGAAGTGCGCCCAAACGGCAGGCCACTTGTCGGCCTGCACGTTTTCCAGCAGCTCCAAGTAGTACACCTTGAGATTCGTCATGTTGATGTCGGCAATGTCCGAAAAGTGCCGGTCCACCGCGTAGCGCGCCGACGTCCAAAGCCGTCCCTCGTTCACGTGCCCAATGAATTTCACCACTTCGCGCAAATCAAAGTAGCGCAACAGCGTTTTATTGGCGCGACAGTGCGCCGCCGACGCCCGCATCGCATCGTAGCTCTCAAACATCAAGTGCGGCAGCTGCACGTAGCCGTCCTTGTTCACTAAAGAAATGGTTTTTTGGCAGTCGTGGCTGACGATGCTGTGCACTTCGGCGCCCGCAAATCGCGCCTGAAAATCCATGATGGTGGGCGCCATTTCCGCTTGATGCGGCAGCGTGGCCGACGACAGCACCACATTCGGCACGATGTTCTCCTTCCAATTTGCCTGGATGAGCGCGTGGTACTCGTGTTCAGTGTAATCCATGGTGATGGTGGGCTCGTCCCAGTACAACAGGAGCTTGTTGAGCGGGTTGAACGCGTTCATGTAGTACATGGCATGCCGGTACGACTTGATGTCGCTGATCATGATTTCCACGTTGTCGCCCACGCTGTTGTCCACCTTGCGGATGCCACCCGTGCGGCGGTCGCGCACCACGTCCTTGGCTGCATAGTAATGCAAGCGAATGTTTTCCACGCCGCTGCACCCGAACGCAAACGCGATGCGCTTCTTCGCGGAAATGCAGGCCTTGGCTAGCGCTAACCCAACGTGGCGCGCGGCGCACACGAAAATCACGCGGTAATGCTCGCTCAGGCCGAGCGGGGTCAGCGTCTTGCCCGTCCCGGTGGGCGCAATGTACAGCACCAGCTTGGGTACAGCGTCGTTGTTCTTGAACACCGTGAAAATTTGCTTTTGATGCTCGTACAGCTTTGTGTCGCCGCACTTGAACACGAACTCGTTCTTTTCCACGTATTCGTGGGCTTTGCCGATGAAGGCGGCGGGATCAAAGTCGGCCTCCACTAAATTGGTCACGTGCTCCAAAAATGCTTGCACGTGCGGGTTCATGTGCTCAATGCTGTTGCGCCTCAACAGGCAGATGCTGTAAAAATAATACATCCACTTGGGACGGGCGGGCACGGCGGCGGGTAGCGGTGGTGCGCGTTTCCGCTTTGATTCGGACACGCCTTGCACATACTGCCTCCAGTACGGGTGCATGTGCGGAAATCGGTTATTGAGCAGGTTGAGCAAAAGCCCCAGTAAAATAAATTCGTAAATCTTCGTTTTTTGGTCGTCCAAATTGCTGGTCGTGTTTTGAATGCGGATCAAGTCCGCCTTTTTCACCAGCTTCTTCTTGTCGGTGTTGGTTTCAAAATCGGACAGCCCGAACGCCTCGCGTATCTCGTCCACTGGCGTTTTGAAATACAGCTCGTACATGTGGGCGTGCATTTCGTCGGAGGGGGCAATTTTCATGTACTGCAGCAACGTCTGACTGGAATTGCGCACAATGTTCACATTGTGATACCCGTCCTTTATGAGCTGGTAAATCTGCTGCTCGTCGTGGGAATCCGGGACCTCCACGCCGTCCCATTCGCTCTTCGTTAGTTTGCCCTGCGTGAAATCCATGGATTTGTATTGGATTTGTGTTGGATTTGGATTTGTGTAAGTGCTGCGTCCAGTAAGAGGAAGCAATGAAGTTACATTTGTGTGTTACTGTATCTTTAAGTGCATTCACAACATTGTTTTTGAATGCATTCTCCAAAAAATTGATTTTGGTTTAATCCAGTTAAAACTAATGCAGCAGTAGAACATAACCCCCGTTCAAACAACAATGACACATTCAGAACATTCAGAACATTCAGAACATTCAGAGAAGCCCTTGCTTGTGAGCCCGCTGAATAATCCGTTGCTTGTGAGCCTTGACGGCAACATCGGCTCCGGCAAGTCCACCACATGGAACCTCTTGAAAGAGGCGTACAAAGAGCGCGACGACGTGCATTTCGTGGAGGAGCCCGTGGATTCATGGCGCCATATTAAGGATGCGGCAGGTGTGCCCATCTTGACAAATTTCTACAAGGACAAAAAGGCGTTTGCATTCCGTTTTCAAATGATGGCCTACATTTCACGCCTGTCTTTATTACGCCAAACGGTTCGCGAAACTCCGGGGTGTCGCGTCATTATCACCGAGCGCAGCGTGGAGACTGACCGCAACATCTTCGCCCGAATGCTCTATGACAGCGGCGACATTGCGCACGACGAGTACGCCATTTACAACATGTGGTTTGACGAATTTGTGCGCGACCTACCCGTTGCCGGCCTCGTCTACATTCGCGCGGATCCCGAAACGTGCATGCAGCGCATTACTAAAAGAGGTCGTGAGGGCGAGTCCATCCCGCTGGAGTACATTCAAAAATGCCACGACTATCACGACGCGTGGATCAACGGAGACATGACACAGTGCAAAAAGCTGGTCATTGACGCCAATCCAGAAATTGGAGTCACAGCCAATGATCGCATTTCGGAAATCAAACAGTTCATTGATCAGTTGTAAATCGTTAATTATAAAGTAAAAATACACTAATATTTGTTTTTTTCTTTGCGGCTGGATCAACACATCCACTTCAAAATGGCGGTTGAGTTGTGGGATGGAATGCTGAAACACGCGTCTCTCACGTCCAGCATGAGCGCCATGTGGCACGCGCCCAGCGCAATCATGGCCAGCATGCGCGGCACCTGTTTCAGCATGAAGCGCTGCTGCACCGCATCCTGATGGTCGCTGTCATCCAGCAACGAATAATCGGTAGTTGGTGCAATGATTGGAGAGACTTTATTACTGCACTGCCCCCTCGTTTTCAGCAAGCGCTGCGCCACCGTGGTGTTGATGTCGGGCGCGAACCGTCGCAGCAGTTTCATGGCCGGAGAAAACCCGCACGCAATGAACATCAGCATGCACAGCCACACATTGTATTCTGTGACCAGGATAATGTACGCAACGTCCATTGCAATCACAACAACATGCAAGCCGCGGCTGGTCCATTTGGCTGCGCGGGCCACTGCGAGGATGCGCTGCTCGTCGTCCGGAATGTAGAGCCGCATGGTTTGGCGGCTGGGCTCGTGCAGTTGCGCACTCAAGCCGTAATAATAAACGCTCGTTAGGGTGGACCCGGTGTACACCGCGCGCATCAAGGTCGGCGGATGCACGACCGCTAGAAACAAGCTTTGAACGAAGCCAATGCAGGCGGTCCAGTGAAACATGATGGCCGAGGGTTGCATTAAATGGATACAATTACTATGCTATACACATCTTGTCTATAATATAATACCACGCAATTTGTATTTCAATTTCATCTTAATTTGCGCGCCTTTTTCGTGCGTTGGTTCTTTTGTCGCATTCCTCCTCCTCCCAGTTTGCGCACGGTTGGAATGCGTCTCCTCCTATTGAATATATCTGGATACACGGCCGGAAACGGGTACAATACGTGTATCACTTTCGGATAGGTTGTGTTCTTTAAATGCAATAGATGCTCAAAAATGCCTTTGATTTTAGATTCTGTGTTCAGATCGTCATCATTGCTTATCGCCAAAATGTCTGCAGTTATGTCATTCAATAACCCAATAAATGGTTCGCCATTCTCATCTGTTACATGAACATATTTTTCAATGAATCGTATCTTTTGTTGATGTGTTTTTTGCTTTGAAATCATTTCGGCAACCTGTTTGATTTTCCAATCCGGCAACCAATAAATGTAATTGGATTTTAAGGGTTGCAATGGGAGCGGGTCATGTGATGTTGATATGGATGTTGCTATTACGGGTGTTGGCGTTAGTGTTGGCGTTGTCGTGGATACAGGCGAACGCCGTTTCAATGTGAAATGCACCGGTTTGCCTGAATCACTGATGATTCGTTCATCCTTTAAAAATTGTTGAAACTCATTCATCGCGGGTTTTAATTCTTTGTAGCACTCATGTTTGTGGTCTGCAGGAGGGCAACTGCGGTGTTTTCCAAAGACATCATTCACACTCTTAATTAATTTTGAAAACATGGGCTCAACCGTTGGGATATGATAAGGAAAAATGTGTCGCAACACCGCTTCTCTTTCTTTTTTTGTGGAGCATTGAGCCAGTGCATCATATATCCGCATTCTCTCTACTTTGGTTAAAGCATTGATGTTCCATGTGGACTTGGAAATTTTTATCAAACCATCCGACATTTTACATGCACTATATAATGAACACAATATTATTATCGTAATTATTAATTAATTTTATTGATTGAGTATCATCTTATTCCCCCCACTGCGTTTCGGCGGCTTGTACTTCAAAATGTCCAGCTCCTTGGACGTGGTGGGAAAACTGGTCGCGCCGTAAATGTCCTGCAACAGCAGCCACTCAAACATGCCGCCCGGATACACGCTCACGTTTTTGAACCCGAGGCCTGTGAGTTGCTGGTATTTTTTAAGCACCGTGTCGTCATTCGCGTTTTTCCCGTACACGATGATCTCTCGGTTCTTCCCCTGCGGTTCGGACAGCATGGCGTTCATGCGCGCCTCTTCTTCGTCAATCGGCAGCGTGCCCGGAATCAAGCAACCCTGCATGCCCGGCGGCAGCGTATTGAGTAGAAGACACGGGTTAGTGGACGCAAATGAGTGCGCCATCCGACACACGCACTGCACGTCCTCGTAATTCACTTTAGAAATGGATGCGCTGGAACCCATCAACACATTCACACAAACAAAATGGATATCCAATAAAATAAATTAGAGAGATATGTTTAATTTATTTTTCATACGCAGAATTTATTCATTGTTCATTGTTCATTGTTTTCCGTGGTCATTGGTCATTAGTCCTTGTCGTACCCAATGACCGCGCAGTCCAGCCGCTTTCCCGCGTGCCCGGTGGTCAGCGAATCATCGTGACCGCCTTTCCCCAGGTCGTCCTCGTCCTCGTGCACGACGAGCGACCGCCCGATGATGGACAGCTCCCCCTCAAACAGAGACACCTTGGTGGTGGAAAAATGGAACGTGCTATAACGTTCTTTTGTGGCGGTTATGTTGCCGAAATCCCCCGCGTGCGAATTTAAATTAGTGCGCGACCCGTGATCCGCATTCGTGGGGTTGAAATGCCCGCCGCAGTTGGCACAGTCGCTGCTCAACAAGTTGCCGAACTGGTGCACATGAAACCCGTGCTTGCCCGGTGCCAAGTTTTCAATGTGCCCAGACACCTTTACCGCAGAAAATGGGTCGTCCTGCCGGAACGACACGTGACTGCCTTTTAGTCTGCCTTGAAACACCGCGATTGCCTTCATTTTATTAGTATTGGTATTGGTGTGATGCGTTTAATATCATATTCGCTTAAATGCTGATTTTGCGCGCGGCTCCCTTTTTCGCGGTTCGGGCCAGACGCAGCGCCTTGCTCCTATGATTGCACCCGTTCTCCAGAATGGCGTAGTCCACCGCAGCCGCCTTGCCGCCCGTGATGGCGCTGGCCAGCCGCGCGTAGCCCCACGACTGCGGGGTTTGATTCGGACGCGACCCCGACGAATAAAACGCGCCCTCGCCCTTTTTCACAATCTTGTTTAACGCACTGACCGAGCACCCCGTGGCCGCTGCAAGTGCGGCGTTGGGCACAATGCGGTCCACGTGATACATCCTGCGCGCCGCGTCGGTGTGCTTGGATGCCACGTGCGGATACGATTTCAGCTTTGTGGTGCGCCCGTAGTACTTGCCGCGCTTATACATGCGGCGCGACCGCTTCAACATGGCAATCTGCTTGCTGCGATCTTTGCGCGACAACGCGCGTGGAACGTAGCGCATGGGAACGCGAATAGTCGTCGTGGTAGCCATTTCATGTACATTATCATAGATAATATAAATGAAACGAAATTATGTGTGCAGTTCAGTTCAGTTCAATGTGCTGGATTTGCGCTTGCGCTTGATGCTGCGAAACCTTGTTCTTAATGATGTAAACCGCCGAAAGAAAAAGCAGCGTGATTTCCGTGCTGCTGCGCATCACCAGCGGCGTGTCGTTCATTTGCACGCTGTAATAAATCCACATGCTGGACGAAACAATGCTCAAAAAACAAAACAGCAAAGACAAACTGTTGGTGCTCTTATTCTTATACAACAAATACATGAAAATGAAACGCCCGAGGACCGACAGAGACGTGGCCGTGTATGGAATCACCTTCAGAGACGGATTGGGCTCGCTTGCATTCATTTGATTTGATTGCATATTCATGCACAGTTGATTTTAATTTGATTTCATCCCACACAATCAATTGAATGACACCACAATCTCAACGGTTTCTTTCTTGATGCTCTTTGTGGCAGAAATGCTCAGCTCCTCGCGCTTCTTTCTGGTTTTATTGTTATTGGTGCTGGTGCTGGTGCTGGTGCTGGCATTTGTATTGCTGTCTTCCAATGGAGCGGTGCCGTTGTTGCGCCGAGACGTGCTGTTGCGCGCGTTCATGTCGTCCTCTATGGCCCCATAGTGGGCCTCAATGTAAGCAACCACGCCGTTTTCCAGCGCCCATTTGAAGAAGTTTAGTTGGCCAATCGTGGTCTGAATGAACGTGCCGTTACCATAAGGGATGGTGATGCGGTCCCACCGACAGAACGGATCAAACCGGCGCTTGCTGTACGCCTTCAGCTTCAGCTTGTAATCCACGTACACCTTGAACCGCCGATTGGCACCCACATCATACACCGTGAAAAACTTCTTCGCGTAATTGGTGGCAAACCAATCAATGATGCGCAACGAAATGGGCGACTCTCCGTTGATGATTTTAAGCATCGTCTCCAAATTGTTGTTCTGATTGTAAAACTTCATTAAATTTTCCAGGAGCAAGTCGTTTTGGGTGGTGTAATTGGACGACATGGTTGACATGGATGGGTGATTGCAATGCTCAATGCATGACATGCCAGTGTGTGTTTAAACCGTTATTTAGTGAAAATGTTTATAAGGGGGTGGGGGGTAACATGGCGCCACAAAAAAAATGTTAGTGTTATGTATACGCAATTTGCAACCACATTCTATGGCTTATGCAGGCGACATGTCGCCGTTTTCACCCGTCCCCGAATCACCGCTTGCGCTTGCCGATTCTTTGACCCCGCATCCACTGATACGCGCCGACTCGTTCGGAATGCAGGATTACATTGACCGCTTGCAACGCATTGCACAAGTGGCCGAATCTCATGCGGTTCAGGCCTCGCGCTCAGCTCATGCCGCCCGAGCGGCTGCCCGACTCGCCAAACGCACGGCCAGTCAAGCGGCATCCATGTTAAGACGCCCTCAAGGTGGTGGCAGCCGCCGCCGCCGCACCCGACGACACAAACATTAACTGCAGCAAAACATTATAATGTTGAATTATAATATTTTCATATATCAATACATTATCAATGCAACAACTGTACTTGGTTTACATTGTTTTAGCGATTGCGGTCATGTGCATTGGGCTGCGCATGTGCTCCAACGGCCAAGGCCAAGGCCGAGGCCAACAGCAAGAGGGGTTTGCGCTGTCTCCTGATTCTTTCCCCACGTACCCGCTCCTGAAAAACGACTACCCCCTGAAAACCCCCGGCGGCTTATCCAACCTGTCGGCCGACGACTTGTGGTCTTACTATCCCGTTTTTGACAACAGCTACGGCCAGTACACCAACAACGTGCGCTACTGGGAAGTGCCCGACAACGGCAGATGCTCCCGTGCCGAAGTTTGCTGCAGCCTTTACGACAGCAAACCCATTGAGAAGATGCGCATTGCGCCCGTGCCCAAACCCATTTCGTTCAACGCGGATGCACGCCGCGTCAACTTTTATGCATCGGAGCCCATGACGTGCCCGGACGCCGCTGCACCCGACGTCGCCAACTGTCTTCATTATGGACACAAAACGAATTCGCTCACGCCGCCGTACCAGCCCACGATGCTTGACAGTTGATCCGTGCTTTTGCTATCTGCGTCGGGTGCGCCCCTGCGCGGAGGCTCTTTGCCGTCGTGAAACCGCAGCCGACGTGCGTTGCCTTCTCCTGGGTTTTTCCCTCGTTTCTTCTACGTGTGCCACGTGTGCCGGTGCTTGTTCTTGTTCCTGGTCATCGCACCGTTCGTCTTCATCCTCGCGAGACAGAATTTGCCCCATTTTTGGTTTTTATGCAAGCGCGGTTGGGTGGTTATAGTATATGCCATCAACTAAATTTGACAAACTATAACGCACGTTGCTTAATTTAATATTACATCATACGGAAGCGGACAGGTAACTGGACAGTTCCACCCCCCCGTCTTGCACGGGTTCTACGAGCAGCATGCTTTCTATGGGATTTCTTGTGTTTCAGTTTCATAGACTTCTTGCGATGGTGATGCGCCATTTTTTTGGTGTATGGATGGGTTATACGTTATACTACATCTTACTATTTTATTTTATTACAAAGCTTATAACCCAGTGCGCGGAATGTGCACCTCCTTGATGAACGCCTTGATGATTTTCTTGTGCGCACTGTCATCACACTCAATATTCTTGTACAGCTCTTTGCATATCGTCTGATATTCAACGTGCAGTTTCCCACCCCGGGTGCGCATCCATCCACTC